>Ga0335070_10000584_pt1 | contig 40963 bp, 49 predicted proteins | sample Lox_Sample_13_FD_206722 | JGI IMG/M metagenome (GOLD analysis project Ga0335070, IMG submission 206722) | Soil microbial communities from Loxahatchee National Wildlife Refuge, Florida, United States - Lox_Sample_1.3 | ecosystem: Environmental > Terrestrial > Soil > Wetlands | place: USA... | reverse complement strand
CGGTGAATCCGTAATCTTCCGCCATCCAGACTACCCGGAGGCTGATTTCTTCCCTTCTACTGGCCGATGGCGATCTAGCGGTAACACTTTCAGCGGCGGTGCTGAAAGGTTCTTGAAATGGATGCGCGGCTGAGCTGCGGCGGAGTTGGAGAAACAGGATAAGTAACAAGTTCGCGCAGTGCCGGATGGCAGAACTGGCAGATTCAGTGGCCTATGCGCCGGATGCGCGGAGTGTCGTGGCGGCGGCGAAGCCTGAGAGTACTGGCGAGGAAATCGGGAAAGTAGCTGGCTTATATCGTCTAACGGGCAGGACACCTTACGCAATGGGGTAGCGAGGGTTCGAATCCCTCAGAGTCTTTGCCGCCACGATTCATACTTTGGGAAGGGCGGTTCATGGAGTCCCTGGCTCCGATCAATCAGGGAGAAAGGTTGTTATGACAACAGCAGCAAAGCCAATGGCCCCGCATCAGCAGCGCGTAGTTGCCGAGCGCGAGGAACTTGTTCACAAGCTCGACAAACTCACAGAATTCTTGAAGGGCGATTTTTTCAAGACTCTGCCTGCGGACGAACAAGAACGTCTCACTCGCCAGCACGGGATCATGGAGCAGTATTCCAACGTGCTTGCTGAACGGATCGTGCATTTCTAGACACTCGCTCGGGTCTCTGCTGATGGTGGGCCGGGACCCGGCGAGGTCTATTTCAAGAGATGCTCTGTAGACAATAAGAGGGAGGGGGAGGAACAAAGCAATGAGCGACGATTTCAAATGCACGATGGCGGCGATTTGCTTCGCAGACAAACACGGTCCACGTTCAAACTACGGCAAGGATCACAAGTTCGCGATGGGCCTTTACGACGGAAATCCCCGCGCCAGTTGCGTCTACTGCGGCGTTTGGTTCGATGTATCAACTTCGGACGGTGCTCTATGAGATACGCATTCCTGTTGCTTCTCAGTTCTCGGGACAACTTCATCGCTCTGATATTTCTGCTAGGAGTTCTGCTTCTAGGGCGATTTTTCGCATGGTTGGGAGATTTTGAAGATCGCAAAGAACTCTTGCGCAAGGCAGAAGTTCTAAGAAAGGTGCGCCAATGAAAACCTCATTCCTGTTGCTTCTCTCGGTAGTCCTGTGCGGCTGCGCTGTCCGCAAGCCCGTCAGCGCCTGCCTGAAACCCCATTACCCGTTCCTGTGGAGCGATGCCGACAAGCTGGATCATCTGGGCTACTGTGGGCCACACCGGGCGGTCTACATTATCGGCTCGGATCGCTGCTATACGAACGATGATCGCGTGCCGTATCCGCAATCCGACATGCAATGCTTCTGAAATAAAAAGCCCCGCCTTGGAAGCGGGGCCAGAGACATACCTATGAACGTGTGCAGATATTCTACTACTTCGCCACTCCAAAAGTCACTGTCCTGACCACCCAGCCGTGCCCGTGAATCTTCATCTTTGGCGTGGCGGAATCTACCTTCTCGTCCTTCGTTGGAGAAACCAGCACGGCATTATAGCTCTGCACGAAGTTCTTTACGTTCATCGGAGGCCCAGACTTGACTCCAGTCAACGACATATCCTTCGGTGCCTGACAGTTCGGAATCAAAGGCTCTACGCTGTCAAAGACTCCCACAATCAATGCCGAGAGAGTTTCAATCTTGTTCTGCGTGGCTGCATTCGATACCTGGGCCACTGCCATGACTGCCGGAAGGTCGCTCTGGTAGGTATTCAGGGCAGCCTGCAACTGAGAACATGCTCCCGGTCCAGCAGCAGCCGATGCCGTGGCAAAGTCCTGCGCGGACTGCTTCAGAGCAGCCGCATCTGCATTGACCTTTGCCGCCAGTTGGGAGTTAAAGGGCGTGCCTTTGGATAAGGCGACAATCTGCAAGATATTGATTAGGGCAGGTGCCGCAGCCGCTAGAATCGAGTCCAGCGTGGTTACCCATGCCGTAGAGCATCCAGACAGGGACATCGTAAGAACTAGAATGACAGCAAGCAAACTACGTCTCATAGTTTCTCCTTCTTCTCTACCGTGTAGCCGTTCAACTTGGCCTTGAAATACTTCACATGCTTGTTGGCCCAATGCCAGACCAAGCCAATGGCACCAAGGACCGTTCCGAAGCCCCAGACGTGCTCCCAGCGCATCGAATTGAATGGGTCAGGGGTCATCTAGTGCGGCGGTCTGTCGCCTTCCGCCCAATCATGCGCTCCTTCGTCTGCCGGGGTGGGTGAATACGGATTCCCTGGACCCTGTGCATTGGCGAGGTAGATGGTCCCATTGAACAGATGCAGCCATTCCCCGCTCCACGATGTTCTCCACGCATACTTGCCAGCATTTACTGCCGCGATTGCTGTTGAGTAGTCCATCCGCCCTCCACGTACATTGCGGTTCTATCAGGATTCCTGCGCTTGAAGTAACCCGCATGTTTGTCTGGATTTAGGCTCCAGCATCCGTTTTCTACTGTGTGTGGCATCTTCTCGATGATGATTCCGTTCTTAAAATCCCCTACAGGGGACTCGTAATCTTGGCAAATATCTACTGTGAAACATGTTCGTCGCGGCGAGTTGTCGCATGTCCCGATCAAATGGTTCTTCTCGTCCACGGGCTGAAATGTGAATCTGTACTGCCCTTCCACGCCAACGACTGCTACGTTCCATTCCGTTGTAATCTTTGATCTTGCAGCAACCAAAAGCAACGATCCGCAAACAATGACCATGAAGTAGACGGGCCACCACCGTGCCAGCCCATCACTCTTCCTCCGGAGGTTCGAGATTCGGGAACGGAGTCCCGCTACGGCAGCTTTTGACCACTTCTTCATCAATCTGCCCCACCCGGATAACGGTTCTGCGTACCGTACTGCGAGTGCGACGGCTGCGACGGATAGCATCAAGAAGGAGCCAGCCAAAAACAGAAAACGCAGCAGTGCCACAGATGGCGAAAATAGCGAGATGCCACTCAAGTTGAGCATGTACGTCGCCGTCGAGGAGCATGGCCAGAAGCTCATTCACTCTGCCCCCATTTTGAATCCTAAACCAGACTTTTCAACATGCAAGTGAAATCCGTTCCAAACTCAGGAATTAGACTTCGGCTGATACAGGCTCGACTTCACATACAAGCCCATCACTGCCAGAATTCCCGCTTTCAGGGCAGAAACAGCATAACCCTTGATGCACAGACCCGTAGCTACAGTGCAAACGACCTGCCCAGAAGCCCAATGCTCAATCACAGGCTCCAGGACTCCGATGATTCCGCCACCGAGAGCCACAAAGACTGCCTGAGCTTGGTGCGGTAGACCATTCCAGAATGCTGCCAGTTTAGATTCCATACGCCCCCTATCTCAAGTTTGTGATGAACACATTGCAGTAGTTTCCAGTGCCTTCCGTACCTAAACCCTTGTTCATGTCCGAAGTAATCATGGCAAACTTCCCATCCTGCGAGAACGTCGGAATCGCATTCTGGCAGGCAAAGTTGAAGTTCGCATCGGAATTGAATGTATGAGACTCACGATAAACCGTTCCTGTGGTTGGGTTTACCAGTGCAATCTCATCTACCCATGAACATGTGAAACTGGATGGGTAGCCTTGCCCACAAGCCGCTGCCGTTCCATTCGCCAAAGCACCTGTAGAGCCAAATCCGAAGGGAACTGTATCCAACACATCGGCCATGACCCAAGACGAATGCTGAGAATTGCAGCCGGACACGACGCCATTGGAGCAGGACGTCGGCAGGCCCATCGGGATATTCGCCGCGTCAGAAGGATTCATAGAGTCTCGTATGACCTGTTGCCACAGAGGGGTATTGCTGACGTTGACGAACTTCCCTGATCCGACAGCAGCGTGCCCCGAACACAATCCGCTGGGATACATTGGACACTCTCTTGTGAATGTCAGAGTCCCTGATTGCCAGAAGTAGGGATTTGAGTTGTTGTAGGCCGAGCATGCCCCAGCCGTGCAGTTCTCCCAACTCACCACCAGGTATCCTGAATTCCCCCGGAAGGTCTGCATGTCGTGAATGGTGAAGCGGTCGGTGACTGGAATGGTGCCAGAAACGCCCCAACCGTAAGCTGTGACCGCTCCTGTGCTGGTATTGAAGTTGCTGCATCCCCCAGCATTGGCGTTATAAGAAACGACGTTTACGCCCGTATCCTGCCCTCCAGAAGAAAAGGCTGCGCCAAAGATCGTGTCAGGACTAGGAATCAACCCGCCCCCAAACTTGTTCGGCCCTCCGAAGGTAGACCAACTGACCGTAAAGTTAATACCGCAGTTGGCGAAGTCATAGACCACGCTGGAGGTCGGAGGGACGCCCGAAGTGAAATCGTACTTTATGATCTGGGTGCCGTTCGTCCCGCCGAGACAGTAGAGCCAGTATTTGTTGGCATAGCTCCACGGGCAGGGACCGACGATGTGCGATACCGACCCGGCATAGAGCACGCTCGTAGTCCACGGCGTGACGGAAGTATTGAGGGAATTCACCCACATGTATCCGCCCTCGCACTGGTACCAAATCATCGTGCTGTCGAGGTTGAACTGATTCGTCTGCGGTGACCCTCCCGTATTCGTGTAGCAGGACTTATTCGGCACGGTTGTAACATCTGTCACACGTAACATACTGTTGCCAAAGTCCAAAGGTGTGACAAATTGCCCTACTCCTGTGGTTCCTGTGAAGGGTGTTGGAGCATTCTGCACTGCCGTCAGAGTCGTGTTGGCGCACAAGTAGGTCGGTGGGCCGCACTGATTGCCCCAAGTAAACGTTCCTGTCCCTGATCCCGTGGTCTGGTAGCCATACGCGGCAAAGTTCGCATCCCAGATGGAATATGGAATTTGGTAGGCATCAGGCAAAAGTGCTTCATTCTGCGTGCAGGGCGCTCCAATGGAGTCGTAATTCGGGTCTGTGGCTCTCAGGAGATCGCAGAGATACGTCTCGCTGACTGTAGCGCCGTAGGCTTTGGCGACAGGCCAGTTTCCGGGATACCCTTGAATGCTGAAAGGATAGGGGAAGGACCAAGGAACCGGACTGCTGTAAGTTGGCAAGGTCGCTGCGGCGATCAAAGTCCCAGAACTGCATCCAGAGGTCGCTAATTGCACTGGAATGCCGTTTAACAGCAGCGAAGGGCTGGCAGAGGCCAACTGAGAGCACCACGTCGAGCTAGCCGTGCCAGAAGTGATGGTAATGGTCGTTCCTGACGTTGTAGCGGTTCCAGAGAACGTGCAAGTAGGATCGGCAGCCATGCTTCCCACTTCCCCCGGAAAGCACGTAGCGGAGCCTTGCTGAGTGTGTCCGCCTGTCTGGAGAATCTTAGGAGTGTTTGTGTAGTTGGCGAAGGCAATAGGCCAGTTCCCCCCATTAGGAATGGCTCCCGGCGTCAAGGCATTGCCTTCTACGATGGCGGTGACCTGATTGACCCCCAGAGCGTTATTATCGAAGCCACAGCCCTGTGCCGCAGAGTAGGCAGCTTCTGGAGTGCCATAGGTGTGCAGGTTGGCTACGCAGGTGTAATTCGTTCCCGCTCCCGTGGCCTTGAAGAACTTGAACATGTCGTTCTCGTAGGAAAGCATCTGGGCCTGAGCGTTCGACCCGGCAGCGGTTCCTGACCAGATCGGCCACCCGTTGCTATTGGAAGTATCGGTCTCCCCTGCCTTCGTAAGACCGTTGCGGATGTAGGTTCCTGCTGAGAATCCGTTGGTAAATCCGGCGTAATGCGAGTTGATAGCGACGGTAGCAGCCTGCCTCCAGATTCTCATCGGCATTTCCCAAGGAACGGGAAGCTGGGTCTGAAGCATGGCAACCGTGGCGTTGGTGCTCTGAATGTTTAGGTAGTGCCCAGAAGATGCTGTGAAAACTCCGGAACTTAAAGTTGTGGAACTGGTCTGAGTCAACTGCGTGGTGCAGGTGTACTGAATTTGGTTGTGGACAGAAACGTCGGTGATATGGGCGGCGGTCGGATTAGCCGTTGATCCGCAGTTGAAGTTGGTATTAGAAGCCCCTGTGACGTATCCAGTCTGCCCCACAGAGTAGGTCTGATCGTTACCTAGCGTCACTGTGGCAACGTGGCTAGAGTTAATATTGGCCGACCCGCTCAATTGGAACTTGAAGCAGTCGTACTGAGCGTTTCCAGTGGTATTTGAGTCGCACCAGTAGTCCTGTGGCGGAGCGTGAGAGCCTGTGGAAGTCCACGTCACTGCCCCATCAGTTACCTGCGTTCCGATGGTTGTAGGCGAGAATGATGGGCTGCCATTCCCAGAAGTGCAGTGAATGTCGTTAGCATCTGAGTTCGAGCAAACTGTGGTGTTCTGCCAATAGGTAGAGCCAACCAGAATGTAATCCCCCGGTAGATAGGGATGATTCGTGGCCCTCGTCAGGGCTGAATTCTGTGTCGCGCAGTCGGTATCGAGATTGTCTGCCCAATTCTGCGAGCCGATGTACTGAGCAGTCGAAGAGTTGTTTACGAACGAGGCACCTTGCAGAATGAGGTTGTTCGTCTTGGATGAAGGCAGAACTGACAGTGTGGTGTCTAGATCGGTGAAGGTCCAGCTAGGGCACCCTCCAGAAGCGATGCCTGTCCCAACGTGGTCAAGATAAACCGCACTGCCGCATGATCCAGTACAACCCAAAGGAACTGTCCATGTAACACACTGAAACAATGGGTTGTTGATGACGGCATTGAAATGCGTCCAGAGAGTTGCCCCCGCCGCCGAGTTCAAGGGAACGGAATAGGCGCAAACCTCGTTCCCCTGAGATGGTAAGGGCATGGCAAGGCCATTCAGAACCACATTGTTGGGGCTGGTAGAGGCATTGGTGACAAAGGCTAGGTTGGCAAGGTCGTATCCCGCCGAAGTGGGATTGAATGTCACCGTTACCGTACAAGAGCTACTGAGGCCCAGAGTCGATCCACAGGTGTTCCCTGTGATGACGTAAGGACTGCCTGCGGTGATGCTGGTGATATTGAGTGTGGCAGACCCAGTATTGGTTAAAGTTACGCTCTGTGCCGCTGAAATGACATTGATGAACTGATTCGAGTAGTAGAGTGAAGCCGCCGAGAGGCTGACAGTCGGGACGGCAGCGGAGAACTGGTAAGCGCCAATGTCCCACGATCCGGAGCCAGGGCGAGAATTCCCAGCAGCGTCCGTGCAAATCTGGCTGGTAGTCCCGCAACTGGAAGTTAGGTTCACGCCAGCCGAGCGTGCAGGGGAACTGGAAGTGAGGGTAAAGTTCGAGTTTAGAAGTGGATTCGTCGTAGGACCGATGCCGTGAGTGTCGAAACCACCACCCTTCCATCCCCCAAAATTTTCAAAGACTCCAGCGGCGATGAAACAGCCATTCAGGTTTCCGTTGGTGCAGTTGTACAGGTCATAATCCGCGCTGGCAATGGTTGCGGTGTTGTCGTAATAGACCATTGCCCCGCAGCCTGTCACGATATTGTTTCTCAGGTAAAGACTGGTAGCGTGAGTGTCTTCTGCGATGCCTAAACCATTGTTTCCGCAGGAGATCGTGTTTCCGATGATTTGCAGGCCAGAGGCGTATTGGCCTTGATACATTCCGCCATTCGTCTCTGAGCCGGAAGTCACTACGATGTTGTTGACGAACACGTCTCCGATGGCCGTGCTGGAAGAATTGGCACTGGCATACATCCACGAAGTCTGGTGGGCCGAAGGAGTCTGGGTGAAATGGAAGTAGTTCCCGTTAAGAATGAAGCTGTGCTTTGATCCTGTGGAAAGTTGCTGCCCGTGGTAGCCATCGTTGTGGAAAACGTCATCTGGCGAGTCCCAAGGGTAGGTATCGTGCACATCGTTGAACTGAATGACTCCGGAGCCTGTGGCATTCGCTCCAGCGTCGATGATGGGGATGAGTTCATCGCAGTTGGCAATCTGGTTGTTTTGAGCGAGGAAGCCAGTCGTTCCTGCCGAGTCGTAGACTAGAGACAGGCAGTTGACGCCGTTATTCAGGTAGTTGTTCTGGACAGTGTTATTTGTTCCTCCAGTGATCTGGACTGGGTAGCCGAATCCGTTGGTTTCGTCAGTGTTGTTGGTGCGAACGTACATTGGCCCTAACTGCATGTTCTGCACGATGATGTGCGACGAGTCCCCGACGATTTGAATTCCATAGCTCTGGGCCTGAGTGGTGCAAGTACCACCGGGGCAAGTTGCTCCCGAACTGCCGTTGGAAGTATTGTAAATCTTGCCATTGCAGGAAACGTCCGTCCCGCTGATATATCCGCAAGAAGGGCCACCATTGATGGTGATGTAACTGAGAGAATTGATGTAAATCCCCGCCCCCATTGCAGGGCTGGTGATTGAGGCTCCCGTATCGTAGTTGATTGTGATCGTGCTTCCAGACGAACCGCTCCAAGCCGGGACTAAACCATTTGTTCCAGTGGATACGGTCAAATTGCCGCAAACCCATGTAATATCGCCCGGAGATTCAGCCGTGACATTCCACGTCGCCAAGGTGATGGCAGTCTGGCCGTTGCATGCAGTCCCGCCAGTGACGGTTCCCGCAGTCTGGGCGACATAGCGCGTCGTCTGTCCCCACAAGGGAGCCGTCAGGCAGAGAAGCACGAAGATTTTGGCAAAAGTCCGCATCTAGCTTCCAGAGAACGTAATCGAGAAGTTGGCAATCTGACCTGTAGCTGTCGGTGTGCCGCTAAGGATACAGGTCAATCCCTTCGTGCTCACCGTCATCCACGTAGGCAAGGTGCTTCCTGAAGCCACGGCACAGGTGATAGAAGTCTTTGGCCCGACCGTGGCTAAAGTCATCGTAAAGGGCACGCCAAGGGCAGGAGGTTGCTTGGTCGTATCGTCAATCAAGGTGCAGGGGGTGAACAGAGTTCCGGGTCCGGGCTGGCAACTAGACGTGCCATTCGAGATCGCCGCGAAACCCCAAACCGAGCCTGTGAAGGTTCCGGAAAGAGTGACCGTCTGCGCTACTGACTTTTGAGCCAGAGCGGGAAGCGCGAGAAACAACAACAGGGGAAGTAGTTTTCTCATAGCTAAGCCTTGTAGCACTGAAGTGCCATTGTTCCTTTCCCATTTCCAGTTAATGTCAAGCCTGCCGTCACTGCCGATCCTGAACCGAAATTCCCAGCTTCCATGACAAGTTCCGCAGGCTCCGCATCGGTCACGAACTGCTGACTGCCAAATCCTGAGCCGTTGGTAAAAGGCCCGTAGGTTGAATTATTCAGGCCATCAATAGCGAAGCAGGAATCTGAGGCCGTCGTGTTGGAAGTTGGACCTACAGAGTGTGCCGTACCGAATCCCTGATGCGCTGTCGCACTAACATCCACCGGAGAACTCAGCATGGCCGACATGGAATAAGCTGCCAAGTCCCAATAGGAGAAGCCATTCACGGTCAGGGTAAGGACTGTAGAACCACCTGAGATGTTGTGGGTGACAGGGGCACGAGCGATGTAGACGCACTCGGATAAATCCACTGTGTCGGTATACGTGATGTCAAAAGTGTAGGTGTTTGACCCTCCAGAGGCGTTGTCCGCCAAAGAGATCACAGGGCACGTTGCCCCAACCGATCCTACCGTTGTGCGGACTCCTACCACCACCCCGGACCCGGAGAACAGGTTGTTGGTGAATGTGAGAGTCAGAGTTGTGGAGGTCAGGCCACTGGTAGGCGTACCTTCCGTGTTAATGATGGCGGTGACGGCTCCTGTAGCCCCAACGGTTCCAGCAACCTGCTGTACGATCTGGGAGAAGGCAATCGCGGAGAGCAAGCAGACAACGGAGATGATTTTCATGGTTAATTCGCTGTCCAAGTCCCCCGTTGAACGTACACTTCCCAATCGTTTGCATCAATCGCCACGAAGCAAGCCGAGTCTCCCGCCGCCCCTCCAGAGGCTACGCCATGCGTCCCACCGCCTCCTACCGTGTTTCTCACACCATTCAGGATCACATAAGAGCCGGAGGGAGGGTAAACCGTAAGGACGCCTGTATCCGCCGCGCCCGTCCCGCTGACGATGCTGTTCCTGACGCAGTATTGTAATCCTGCCGAAGTAGCAGGCAGAGTGTAGGTCACCGCCGTCCCTGCCGTGGCGTTCTGGTTGAAGGTGTAGCCGGAATTGTAGGCAGTCGCACTGCATCCGGATGCAGTTCCCAAGTTGCAGGCCGCTGTGTTCGTAGTGGTGATGGGAGCCTTGCCGTCCACTATTCCTGAGCCTAGCAAGGCTGCGCTGGCCCCGATGGTAACCGTGCTGTTTAACTGCGTAGCCCCGTTGTTAGTCAGAGTCGTGCCGTTGAATGTCGCACTTCCCCCGAAAGTAGAAGTGTTCGACCCGCCAACAATGAAAGAGGTGCCTACGGTCAGCCCGGATGAATTCAGCCGCATCTTGTAACTGGAATTGTCCGGGTTGGAGTTCAGGTACCAAGACCAAGCCGTTGCTGCACGCTCGCAAATCTGGTTTAGCCCATCTTGGCAAATCGCCGCATCTCCGCTGGTATTGGCAGCCGTAGAGTTTCCATTGGGCCGCATACCAGGCGTTGCGGTTGTGAGCGAGAATTTGGAGTCCTGCAGGGTCAGAAGGTCCATCAGCGTGGAAGTTCCTGAGCCGAAGTTCAGTCTGCCTTTGGAATACTGAGTAGGCCCACCGCCTGCATGGTCTAGCTGCTGAAAGACAGTAGCAGTTGAATTCGATCCGCCAGAGCCATCTGCGGCGGGACAGCTTACCCATGACGGGCTATAGGTATAAGCCGTTCCACTAGAGGAGCAGCGATCTGCAATGAACCCAACTCCCGTAGCGCCATAGCTGAACACCGACCCCATGTAATACCCGATTTGATCGAGATACACAGGGCCGATTCCGTTGTTAGCTATGATCCCGCCGAACATCCAAATGAAAGGAACGTAGTGTTGCGTTTGGACCGTATAAGCACTCAGCGAGCCGGGGATTGTCCACGAATACGAGCAGACGCCATTGGTGCAATTGCTGGCAGGGACATTAGTTGCGATGGTCGAAGCCGTGGACGCCCACGGTGCCGCTGTAGGGGAATTCCCTGTCGTGGCGATTATGTCAAACGTCAGAGTTCCGACTCCCGAAAGCCCCGGCTCGAACCATTGAATGTTTTCTACGTTGCCCACGGCAGAACTATTTGGATTGGTGTACCCTGCAAACATGATCGGGCCGTAACCTGAGACAGAGGAATTCGGCACAATGTAAACGTTGTACTGCGTCCCTGCCGCGCACGACCCGCCAGAACTGCAAACGTACTGAGTGAACGCCCCGCCGATGGGGAAGGCTGACTTGATCGTGCTGCCCTGAGTCGATCCCACAATGAATCCAGCATTGCCGCAAGCATTGGATGCCAGCAGAGGATTCACCACGCAAGCGCCTTCCTGATACACGCCTTCAGAATTGATCGACTGTAATCCGCCAAAGTAGCGCACGCCGAACTCGTTGAAGCCCTGCATCGTTCCGCCATTGATGCGAAGGCCATTTCCATTCGCTTGCCATCCAGAGTCAAAGCAGTTCACGTTAGTGCAGTCGGGAGCGTTCAGGTTCACGATTCCAGCCATGCCAAAATCTTCCCGCTGGTAGATCATCGCTCCGTTGGGCCAGTTGGCCGTCACACGGAATGTTGATCCGCCCAGCGTCGTGGGGCTGTTGATGGTGAAGTTTTGGTCGTTGTCGTTGACGATGCCGTAGGTGAATGTATGGCTGGTATTCAGGAATTGCGTGTCACTCAGCGTCACGTCTGCCGAGTTGTTTTCGATGAACGTGTTTTCCAGAGCGCACCATCCGAAGGCATTCGTGGAAGTCCCGAAGGTCGCGCTGCCGAAACTCAGCGTAATCCCTGAAGAACTGGTAGCCGTGATGGGCAAAAGGATCGACTGCTGGGCATTCTGCGAAGAGTACGTGCATAGAACTGTATCTCCGACGTTGTAGGTCGAAGTCGGATTCTGCACTGTGGCAATGGTATAAACTCCGCTCGTTGCAGAGATGTTTGAGACTTGCAGGCCATCTACGTTTGTGACTGCGTAGCCTGCCAATCCATAGACTTTATGCCCGTGAGTCGAAGGATAGGCTTTGGTGATGCCCAGATAGAAGCACCGATCTCGTGTATAGCAGGCATTCAAAGCACCGTAGCCGAAGAAGTTTCCGCCCCGGCCTCTCAGGTAAACCGTAGAGTAGATGTTGTAGGTTACCCCGCCAATCTCGCGCACATCAGGATAGTTCTGCTCTACGGAGTCCGTCGTCCAAGCATCATTGATGGCTTCCTGTAAGCCGCTACTGGCTGAACCGATGTTATATGACCCAGAATGAGGATTGGCTGGAATGAAAGTGATCTGGCAACTGGAAACCCCGCCAGATGTGCAGTTTCCCGTTAGGACCGTAGTCGCTTCGGCGGCACCTCCCGTTCCTCCTGAGATGTAGACACGGTAGAGATACGTTCCAATGTTTACTGTCGCGCCAGTGACATTGCCGCCTGAGAGATTCGTCGCATTCAAAGTAACGGTCGAGCAGGCTGTAGAGCCTGCATTACAACCACTCACAGCCTGAATTGTGGTGTAGAGAGTCGTGCCGCCTGATCCGGCCCCAGAGACAGAGATAAATGATCCTGTCATCAAAGGAGTGAATTTGCTTGAGGCGGAAGTCAGAGTGGCAGAACCGCTATTGATTGCTCCATCGGTTACGAGTTGATAAGCGCCATTCGTGGTGTCGAGTCCCAAGGGGCATGGCGAGGATGGTGAACAATTAAGAGTCACCGTGGCAGAAGTTCCTCCGGTAAGCCCCGGAGAGCCTTGAGGAATGAGCGACCAGTTCCATGACGGCGTAACCACATTAGCGCCGTTAATGGTGTTGACGTAGAAATTCGTAGAGGCAGGCTGAGTCACGCTCTGCGTGACGATAGGGTTGGGGACAATGGAACCTCCCGCCCCAAGGGGAATAGCAGTACAAGGCCCACCGTTATTTGAAATAGACCACTGCCCGGTTACATCAACCCCTAAAGTAGATGTTCCAACTGCACTTGGACCGCAAGATGAAGAAGCGAAGCTGCTAGTGATGAAGAACGGCTGCAAGACTTGAATATTCGGACAGGTCATCGTGTTGGTCGAAGTAGACCAAGTGCAGGATGATCCGCCAAACGTTCCAGAATTATTGAACTGCATCTGGGTGGGCAATCCACCGGGAGTGCCGCCTACAGTCGGGCAGCCCTGATCGGTAATGTTTCCACCAAGAAAGCACGCAACCCCTGTGTTATTAATCGTTCCCGCCGCTGCCAGAGTTGAAGAACTTCCGCTGATTGCATTGATGGTTCTGGCAAAAGCTACGATCTGAGAGCCACTGACTGTCAAATTCCCCGTTGTCGTTACATTTCCCGGAAAGATTGGGTTGTTGGGGATGGAGAGAGTAGCCGTCCCTGCAACGGGAGTATTCTGGGCTACGCTGATTTGGTTATTTGTCCCTAAAACGTTCGTTCCTCCCGTGCCTGAACTAGGGGGAAGCAAAGGCAGAACTGCTGTCAGGTTGGCGCTGATGTCCTGTGAAGCACCTGTAATCGTAATCAGGATATTAGACTTGCAATACGGCCCTCCAAGATACCCAGACGCGGAGCAGATTGAGAAAGACCACTGCGATGGGGTGGGAGTAATGGTGTTGATGTTGTCTGCCAGTTGAATTCCTGAAGGACTTCCGCCCAAATAACCGGAAGAGTCGCAATTTCCCTGAATTCCGTTCAAATAAGCCGCTGGCTGGTATGGACCGACACCGGGAGTGGTGTTTTGCCCGACAAATACAACGGAAAACGAGCAATTCACATACAAACTGCCGTTGGCATCTTTAACCTGGGCAGTGACGTTAGTGAGTTGAGCAGCCGCAACCGAACCATACAGAATGACGATGGCCAGCAGTAGTCTCTTCATCGTTAGTAACCAATACAGGAAAACGAAATCACATCTCCGGAGACGATTGTTCCTGTGGCAATCGTTGCCGTGGTTGCATTGGAAGTAGTCATGTGAGGATTGCCAGCATCCCCAGCCGTGGTGATGTCGGTAGCTACGCACTGCCATCCATTCGCCGCCGTGGCGCTGTTCCCCATCGTGATTGTCGTAGTGCAACCAGTAGAGCCGGAAGTCGTGAATTTCCCTGCCGTAGCACCACCTGTCAGACTCCCTTCCGTGCAACCCCCACTGGAAGTGAATGTGGTGCCTACTGATAAGTACCCCGCAGCCTTAACTTTAGCTGAGGTATCGGCGGCAGTTCCGTTGCCAATGTCTACTATTCCCGCCGCTCCTCGACTGAAACCAGTATCGAACGACCCCGTGGCGGCTGCCGTGGAAGCAAACCCGATAAGATTCCCACTGCCAACCTTGAATCCTGTTCCAACCAGTTCACTCTGGCATACGTTGGCCGAGTTCCAGCAAAAAGCGGTTGTAGAAGGGAACCATCCCCCAGCCCCAGCCGCCATTCCAGTACCCTGGAAGCTCGCCGCCGAAGTCGTGCCTGATGGCAATACAAGAGAAGCCGTACCAGAGTAGGTCAGGTGTGCCCCGTCATCCGTTAGAGTTGCATCCGGGCTTACGATAGTGTTTCCGCTGGCCGTGGCGTAGACTGCGATAGCTCCTGCCGACCCGTTGTTGATTGCCGTCCCCCCTGAAGCCACGCTAATCTGACAAGTCAATGTAGGGGAACTACCACCAGATAGAGTGGCAGGGACACACCCCAGAAAACGATAGGCGGCTGTGGGGGTTACGGTGCGGATCGCTCCGGAAGTGGAAGAACTGGTATCCAACTGCACCCACGTGGAATTGTCCAAAGACCCCATGAAGTTAACAGTGACTCCTCCGGGGGAACCCGTGGTGATTGTCTGCCATGTATAAACTCCCGGAAGGTTATTTCCCGAAGTTAGCAGAGCGAATGACGTGCACCCTCCCGAAGTTCCTGGGTTGTTGCTCGTGGAGGCCGTCACTGCATTACAGGACACGCCGATTCCACCAGAAGCGAGCGTGGAGGTAGTCTGCGCCGCCAAAGAGATGTCAAGTGGGATGAACCCCCCGCATCTTCCACCAATGAAAAGATCGAACAGCGCATACAAAATAATGGCGTAGCGTAATTTCTTCATTTCCGTTTCCCTCTGCGCTTGGATCGAATGTAACCGCCACCTTTTGTCAAACGATGCGCCCGTTTCATGGACAAGGCTTCCGCGACGGCTTGCTTTTCTGGGACACCTTCATGTCGCAACTTACTGATCTTTTTGGACTCTGGAGTTTTCATTCTGCTTCCTTCTTCCCAGCATTCACGATAGATCGAACCATTGATCCTGCCGCACCTTCTCCAGCCTTCCCGCCAGCGTACCCAATGATTAGGGGGTGACCTGTTAAGGTTCCTGCCCCGTATCCGGCCAACTTCCCGGCGAGGTACCCAATCGGACCCCATTTTCTCTCTGCCCTGAACGCCTTGGTGAAATCAGCCTTGGCTTTGAGGTATGGAACTTCCAGTCCGTAAGGTCTCAAGGCCGTAGCTGTTTCCTGCCCCAAGGATTCCCTCATTTTCTTCATAATCCCGTTCATCACCCCGCCTGTATCTTGTTCCCAAGGAATCTTTGCCCCTAAGGACTTCTCAAAGTCACGGGCGTGCTGATAAGGAAGCGGATGTTCTTCCGCCCCTCGATCCAGAAACGAGTTCGGTTTTCCGGAAATCTTATCAATCCCCGGCTTCATTCTTGAGTCCACCCAATTTACATAATCCGTAATCGGCTTTGGTACGGTAAATCCTCGTTTTCCTAGTTCAATGGCCTTCTGTGCCCACTGGTAAGCAGGCTGCCAATTCACGGGAATGTCTTTTGCCGCTGCATCCAACCGATCCATCATGGCCTGCCCCCTGGTCATCGAACCTCGTAATGGGCCAGCCTTGGTAGGATCAAATTGCGTATGCCCTAACTTTCCTGCTTCTTCGCTTCCCGGCATCAGGAACATGGCTGCATCCCCAGCGATGTTTTCTGGCTTGTCTCCAGATGCCATTCTGCCAACAATTCCCGGAGTCGATACCGAACCAACACCCTTCAATGCCCCTACCCCTTCATTCACGATACTATCGGCCATAGCGGTGATAGCATCCTTCAAGGAAGAAGGAGCGAACTTCTGCAAGGCAGTCTGCGAGCCTTCTGGATGCTTTTTCAGGAACTCCTGCCTGCTCGATTCAGCCATGCGGCTGGGAGTCTCCGCCATGATTTTAAAATTCTGCCCCATGCGATCCAGAACCCTTCCGGGGAATTCTGTCATTTCAGATGCAGGGGTGTTTCTCAACTCTTTTGGAATCTCCGGCTTGGAAGGGGGATTGCCCATCAACTTATATCCCGCAGAAATGGCTTGCGACAGACTGCTGACAGGGATTCGACTGTATCTCCCATCAGGCCGCAAGACTCGCACTTTCTGCTCATCTGCCATCAGTGTTCCACCTCTTCTCCGGGGATGAGAGTGGGGGTCTGACCTGAACCGGGAGAGACGTAACCAGCCAGAGATTGTTTCGCATCCTCAAGAACGTTGTCCCGAAGCCACGTTAACTTGTCGTAGAGTTGAGCCGGAGTGTCGGAGGGTTGAGGGAGGTGCTGGGACACTACTTCGTACATGTATTTGCCGCGCCCCATTGACATCCACGGGCGTGCTCCCAAGACCTGCAAAAGGGCCGCATTCTTTATGAGATTCTGGGTAATATCCTCCTGCTTCGTGCCGAATTTGTACCCCCTCAAACGAAGGTGCTGCATCAGGGCGGAACGGTCCCCAAAAATGTAGTTGTTCTCTTCTTTCAACGGTTGCCCATCCGAGTTTTTCGTCTGCTCCAGGTAGTCAATCGTTCGGGTAACGCTCGGTTCCACTTGCTTAATGGTGTCGTAAACCTGCCTTTCCTGCGGAGTCATGTACTTCTGCTTATCCGCAAGCCTCCAGTCGATCATGTTCTTCTGGAAGGCTTCTAGCTCTCGTCTTTGCTGTCTTTGGAATTCCTGAGTGTCCTTTCGGTCTTCTTCGTGCTCTTTATGCCGAGTGGCTTCGTCTGCACGGCGCATTGATTCTTTCTGGGCTTCATCGGCACGGCGCATTGATTCTTTCTGGGCTTCGTCTGCACGGCGCATTGATTCTTTCTGGGCTTCGTCTGCACGGCGCATTGATTCTTTCTGGGCTTCATCGGCATAACGCATGACTTCGGAAATCGCGCCTTTCAAATCTCCAGGGTTGGCCTCAACCATCGCCTGAGCGCGCTCCCGCGCCCCCTTCTGTACGTCCGGAGGAAGTGTCTCTACGAACTTCCGCAGAGTAACCATCGGGTCTGGTCTTTGCTGGTCAATAAACTTTCCCTGAGAAACCGACCAGATTCGTCCATCCTTGAACTCGATCAGGTCCCCAGACTTCTTGCGGTATTCGAGTTCCTGATCCTGTCTTTCCTGTTGCTGCTTGGCGATCTGGAGGTAGGCATCCTCCACGTTCATCTGGTGCAATTTCTGCTCTCTCGCCTCTTTTTCCTGACGAACTTCGTCCTTTGCCTGCCCAAACTGCGATCCGAGAGATGCCAGTGAAGTCAGGAATGCGCTCATGGGATATTCGCCAGAGAAGAGTCTCCTCCATCCACAACCGGACTTGGCAGCATGGTTACAGGATCAAAGGGAGCGGGTTCCGCCGAGGGAGTAGTGATCCCCGGCATGTAACTTGGCTGCATGACATTCAATCCCGCATCCGCAAACAGGTCGCCAGCGGAACCACCCGTAGGTTTACTCCCCATGAGCAGCATCTTCATAATCGAGGAAATATCCACAGGCTTGGTGGTTGGGCTGTTCTCGTAAATTCCCAGACTTGATAAAGCGGTCTGCTCTGCCTGATTTTGCTGCTGTAAAAGGTAAGGAGCCAACGCCTGCGCGTAGACATCCTTCATCACGGCAGGAGACGACCCCAATCCTCTCTCTGCCCCGTAAGCATCCGTCATTCGAGAAATATCCGCAGTCAACCCTGACTGCAATGGCTTCTCAAAGTTCGAGACGTAGGCGTTAAACTTGGCCGGGTTGGAAATCAGGTCTTCAATGAATTTCTGCTTCTTGCTGGCTTGCCGATTGGCCAACAAGTTCTGAAGAAATCCGGCCCCAATAGTTCCGCCAGTCATCAGACCTTTGCCTTCTCCGGAATTCAGGAAATTGCCGATATTTTGAAATACGTCAGACATTACTGCCCTCCCACGGAACTGGATGAAAGACCTGTTGACCCCTGCGGTGGCCCAAATAGCGTTTGCTGTGCCAAATTCACATCGGCGGGGGAGCCAGACAACTCAGCCACCATCGAAGCGAAAGACTGATCCGACAATGATCCCCCTGTGGCTGCTTGAACATCAGGGGCGAATCTTGAAAAAGCCTGCTGTTCCTGCTGCTGCTGTTGCTTTTGCTGCTGCATTTGCTGCATCTTTTGAAGGTCTGCTGCCGATGGACCCCCTCCACCACCTCCGATAGCTCCAGAGGCTTCCAGTCCAGTCGTTGTTCCGGTTACCGCCGCTCCGATAATGGCTGCCACGATTGCTGGAGGCATATTTAGTACCTGATGTCGAACCTTCCTGCTGCCCAGACTCCTGTAACGGGCTGCAAGTATCCTCCTGCCCGTTGCACAATTCTCATCAATCTGCGCTGCGCTTTTGTATCATCAGCCAGAAATGTCATATATCCAAGCAAATTAAGCTCCTTGCACTCCTTTAACACGTGACGAAGAAGAATCAATGCCCATCCTTCCGGTGCTTCCTTGAGCGCCGTAATTCTCAGCATCAGTAAAATCCCGTGAGCATTCACGCAAAGCAACTGTGCCATAATCTTCCCGTCTACGACTAGAACCCATTGCCACTCAGCGTCTATGCGATAGACTTCAAATCCTTGCACCAGTTCAGCGGGAACTTCGTTAATATACGGATGCCGAACCGAGATTTCCTTGGTTTGGTTCATGCCACTATCAAAGCTCCTCCCACTGGCCTTTCAACCACTGTATCGCTCACCGCCTCGACCGTGGCCGGACCCGATCCGGAAATCGTCAAGTTCAGGTTTTCCGCCGTCTGCATAATCCTGATTCTGGCCTCGTACTGGTTATTTCCCAAAGCAATCAATGCTGCCTGAATCGCGTTCTTAATCTGGCCATTGATTGTCGGAGTGACCGTGATTGCACTCGGCCCACCATCTCCACGGATGATGACTTCGTTGTGAAACAAGCGAACTGTCCCTGCCTCAGCGAATAACTCTGCATCTCGAAAGAACCAATTCACGTTATTGCTCTGCGAGCCTGCAAATACCGCCCCGGCATCCCATGCCTGATCCCCAGCCTGCCATCTCCGTAGGGCACCATCGTAGAAACCAGCCATGAGGGTGATCGGCAGAGAACCTGGTGTACGGAACTGCTTCAATACCGAGATGGGGAAGGGCAGGTCTACCACGGTCCAAGACTTGAGAACGAGGTCATAGCAGAACAGGCGAGACAAAGCACCGCCAAGACCAACTACGGGAGAACCATTGGTATACGTGGTCGAGGAATTGATAACGATGCTCGTAGTTCCATTGGGAACTGAAATAAATTTGCTCTCCGATCCCGGAGCAGAACCACCTTGATAAACATTCCACGTCTCAATCAGAGGATTCGATGGAATCGTGATTTCGATAATTCCAACCAAACCTACAGGAGGATTAACCAGAACGGAGTACTCTCCGCTAGTATAAATTTGCCCAGAAGGAGTCACGGCCTGAATGATGAAATAGTACGTTCCGCTACTGATCCCAGAAATGATGTGACTGGTATACGCGGCGGCTATTGACACACCCGCAAACAGTCCAGATGGCGGAACCTTACCTTGCAAAGGCAAGGCACACACATACATCGGTGGATTGGCAGTCTGGGCCGATTTGCCGAAGTAGAGATAGCTTTGGTCTACCGGGGTGATGTCCGACTCTGTAGACTCTGGGAACAAATAGGGTCTGATGGCTTCCGGGTCTTGCAGTTTATCGTTAATCCCGTCTGTCACGGCGAATCCAAGATGAGTCAGTCGCATGATCCCATAGCCGGGAACAAATTGCAGTGATCGTGGCGCTACGCATCCCAAATCCGTCTGAAGCCGAGTAATCGAGAAGTTGGAAGCCCCAAACACCCCTTGAATCAGATAACTGGAATAGTTCTTGAAGTACATCAGGAAGTTTTCCGGAGCAATTCCAGCCTCAGCGACCGTGAAAGCCTTGATTCCTGTGCATTGATCTCCGTCATCCGGACTGATTTGTGCCGCGTTCAGGGGGTTCCAAGACAAAGGATTATTCAAATCTGACATACGGATAGCCGATGGCCCATCCAATTGATCCGAAGACTCCACCGTTCCAGTGTTGGCGACCCACAAAGAACCCGCATAAACCTCAGCATGAGCCGCCCCCCTTGGAGGAGGAGAACCCGTTACCTGCCCAGCATTCGTCCAGATGATGTTGTTGTCCGCAACGGTAGAACCTAAAGTTGCCGAGAATGAAGGAGCACTTCCGCTCCCGCTGACTCCTCCCTGCGTTGCCGTAAAGACGTATTTCACGGCAGAGATGGTGACTTGAATCTGATCGCCTTGGTTGTAAACCGTGCTAGCTACCCAAATCGGGTAAGCGGCGGAGAAAGTATTCGTAATCTGCGAAGTCCCACCTGTCGTTCCATCACTCTCGTAAGGTGTCAGACCATTCCCCAAGGCCAAAATCATCTTGTTGACGAATTGCACGATTTGAGGAAGAGCAGATACGTTTCCTGGCGTCCCCCCTACCGGAGTTTGGTTTCCTCCATTCCCCGTGCCGGAATTACCCCCACCCCCTCCAATTGGGTCTACTGGTTGCACAGGCAAAGCATCTGCCGGGAGAGTCGTAACGATATCCGCAGCCCCATACGACGGAAAGGGGAAATTGTAAAACTGGCAAACTTGGGTTGTGTCATTAGATGGCGGAGCACCCGGACCCACCGAGGCACTGTTGTCAGTGTAGGAAGTGGTTGCCTGTCCCGCTACAGTCGCTAAGAACAATTCAGTACCGGAACCACCGCCTGCCCCTGTTCTATAAATATTGTATCCACCCGCTGCATTTGCGAGAGCCGTCCACGATAAAGCGCCTTTTTGGGATGAGAGCGTCACCGAGACTTCATTTGAAACCGTCGTTTCTCCACCTGCCCCATCCAATCCGGTGATGACGTATTTGTAAACTCCGGTGAGAACACCTGACCCTGTACCGCTAGCCATCAATCCGGTGGGAGGTCCAAGGTGAGTGTTGACATCTTTCACGATGCCGAAATAAGAGGGACTTCCCCCTGTGGGCTGAAAGAGGAAAACTTCAGTGATCGGTCCAAAATCAGCACTATTCGGTTGAAATGCACCATTGTACTGCGTAATCAACTGCGATCCGTCACAGACTTTCAACGCCCCTCTGCGAGTGAGGACCATGTTCGAGATTCTGGCCACCGACCCCTTCGGCTGGGAATAACGATCAAAACCAGCCTGAAGACCTCGTAACCATTTCGAGTGTGTAATGGGCTTGGCGGTCACGGGATTATGACACCCCCAAACGCTGTCCCTAATCCGGCACCAATCTCCGGACCAATCGCACTGTACGGACTGATCTGGCGAGGTCCGGCAATGATACGGTTCGCTCCCAAATCGCTCATTTTCTGCGTGGCTTCCTGCAAGTATCTCTTGGCAGAAGCCTCGTCCTGCTCGGCGCTTCTGAAGCGATAAAGAATATAGCTAATAAGAGCCTCGTCCCACCCCGGAGGAAGATAGAGAGTGCTGGCTGCCTGCCCCACCGAGTAGGTAGAAGGCACTCGGTATCCGGCGATCATCAGGTTCAATTCGGTCACCGGAGTCCCGATTTGCCAAGTGGCAGGAGTCGTTCCGCACATTCCGCGAGTCAGCCCCGTCAACTGATTCCCGTTGATAGCGGCAAAATTTACGATTTCCGAGCCAATCAAGGTCATGCCAAACCCAAGCACATACCCAGCAGCAGAAGCAATGGAAGCTACGCTATCTGTTACCCCAATCTGAGCCGTAAGGGTTGTCTGCCCAGAAGTCCGATTTGGCTGTGGCCATACTTCCCCCATCAGCCGATCTGTGGCCTGAAACACAATTAGCATCCCGGAATACCCTGGAACCGGGTTTCTGCGGAACACATTGTTCTTGTTCAGAAGTCCCAAAGGGTAGCCATCGAACCATGCTGAGTCGATCTTCTTCCAGTACCCAGGCATGATGTAATTTGGCTGCCCATTTACCGTCCCAACAGCCCCGAAGTCAGGCAACCCCCCTCTATTCTTTCCTGCGGCCCATCCTAGCGCCTGATTCAGCCAGCGATACATGGCATATGCCCCAACCGCCGCACCATCTGAGTCTGGCAAGTAGGCTGTAGATCGAGATGGAGGGTTTTGAACTATTCCCCCCGGAGTTGGCAGGGTAACCGTAGTTTGATTGGAAAGTTGAGCAGACGTGAAAAATAGATACTGAGATTCGGCTCCAGCAGCAGAACCGAAATACACTCTCATCCCCAAAATAGAAGACACTGGCCCAGAGAAACTGAAAGACAATTGAGCCGTCTGGCCAGAACCAATCGCCAGACTGACTTCATTGCTGGGCAAACTTTCTCCCCAAATGTTAATCAGAGTGGCAACGAAATACCACGTTCCTGCGGGGAAATTACCAGAGACGGTGACAGGGTTGCTCAATGATGGCGCACTCACCGAAGGCGGCAAGTCCGTCATCATCTCACGTGCCCCTAAAATCACGTCGCCAACGTATGCCATATCAGGACCGCTTGCTTCCCTTCTTTCCCATTCTCTTCATCTTGTCGCGGAAACCGTAGACCTTGCTGAGATACTTTCTGTCTTTCCCTTTGCCCTTGATTCCTTTCATTTTCCCTCCAAAGAAAAATTGCCGGAGGCCAGACTGTTAGCCGACCCCCGGCCCCTCTCTCAAACGATGGAATTCTGTCTACGGTCCTGCGGCCACTTCCACCGACATCACCGCATTGCCCGTGGAGTTCACCCCAAGAACGTTGATGATGACGTTCACATTGGCCAAGGCCAAGTCACAGGAGAACTCGAAAATCTCGTCAAAGTTCGCATTGGCGACGGCAATGTTCGTGTCTCCAGCATACAGCAGCACGGTGTTCGAGGCGGCATCATCCCCCGTGATCGCTATCACACGAGAATACTGAGTGTTGGGATAAAGGTTGCCCGTGTTGACGAAGGTTCCGCATTGTTCTGTCTTGACGCGGACAAATCCGCACACGATAGGACCGATTCCAGATTGGTTGGCCTGCACGTTCGACCCAACCGGACACGAAACAGTCGTGTTGCCATTGGTAATGTTGAAGTTCTGGTTCGCAAAATACACTGTAGGAGAACCAGAACCCGCATACCATTTTTTGATCGTGTTGATGATCGCCATTTTGTTCTCCCTTACGCCGTGATATTGATGATCTTGTTCTGCATGCGTGGTGAAATGCAGGAGAAATTCCAAGTCAAATACATGGTTGACACAAGCACTCTCTGGTTGCTCGGCTTGATGAACGGATCGACGTTGAAGTAATCCGCTTCGTGGAACACCGGGAAGCTGTACTTCGAGTTGATGAAGTAGGCCGAGTTCGAGAGGCAGAACACGTCCGGAACCACGATGGCATTGTTGAACAGGAAGTGATTGCGGAAACCAACCTGCAAGGCTTCCTCATCCTGCATTCCCTGCCCAAATCGGACCAGAGTCGTGAAGTTTCCCTTGAACCCTGCATAGCGGTTCTGCACAATCACCATCAAGTCCGGCTCATCGTAGCCGAAAGTAACGGACTGATATGCGGTTTCCGCGTTGGTCGGAGTCAGAACTCCGGAAGTGTTGTTCTGGTTGCTGGCTGGCTGCCAGAATGAGTTTCCAGTCGTGCTGCGGTTGATCCCGGCGATGGTGTTGGTGGTCTGACCAAACCAGGAGTCGAGATCATCCACATCCAATGAGGTGTTCTGGGGGGAAGTGTGCCACAGGGCACGGCTCAACTTTTGCAGGAAGGACGCCGAGGCGGTCTGGTATTTCAGTTTGATGATGTCCAGGTTTCCCGCACCGCCTCGATTCAGTATCACGTCCGTAATGGGAATGACGATGGGCTGGCGGTACGGCTTCCACTGCTGGTTGGCAGGCTGAACGGAGTCAACCACGGAGGTATCCAGCAATTGATCGCCGTAGTACGCGCCACCGGGGAGTTCTTCCTGATTGATTTCCGGGAAGACCAGTTCACCCGCGCCAAACTTCTTTCCATCCCGCGTCAACGCCCAGAACACGGGGGAGGGCCTGAATACGTTGTCACCAAGCACGGGGACAATGTACTTTTGGCTGATCGCATTAACCGTGTTCGAGAGTTGGACTGGAGGAGTTGCGAGTCCCAGCCCCACTACGCTATTCGCCATACTAGGCTCCTTTTACCTACTGAACTGTTACGCCCTTCCACAAGTCGGTGTCCGTCAGGGCATCATTCAAAACTTCGTCAAAATTTTTGGTCTGGCCCTTCTCGTTCAGCAAACTCTTGTCGGTCTTGATTTTGGTTCCCAGACTCGACGGACGAGGAGCGGAGGCCAGAACCCGCTCATCGTCATGCTTCTTGCTCAACTCGGCAGCTTTCTTTTCTGCCGCTTCCTGCACGCGAGCATCGTAAGTCAAATCCTTGATGGCCTTGCCGAGATCGAGACGACCCTTTTGATCCTTGTAGCCGTTCTTCTGGGCATATTCCAAAGCGTCTTTCAATTCCACTTTGGAACCCTTCGGAAGGTCAGTGGACAACTTCTCGAATCTCGTCTCGTAGTAATCCTCAAGGTAGGTATTCAACATGGGACCGAGGGCGCTGGTTTTAACGCTCTTGATCTCGTTGGCCTGTGCATCAATCGTGGCCTGCATGGTCTTCATCTGCTTGACGAGCTTCCCTACCAAAGGATCGCTCTCGTCCAGATCGTTGGCATCGGCTACTTGCCGCTTGGTGGGAGCTTTCCCTTGTAGAAAGTCCTCAACAGAGATTCCAGCCGAGGCCGCAGTCTTTTCTATCACTGTCGCCAATTGAACCGAAGCGTCATTGACGTTCTTCTCACGCTTGGCGATTTCCTGCTCTTTGGCGGTGAGTCTTTGCATCAACTCGCCTTCATGCTCCTTGTCGTAGGAGCGCATATCCCCTAAAGACAGAGTTTGCCCATCTTTCAGGGCCACAACAAAATCGTCGGGATAGGTATTTTTGTCGGTGAGAACTTCTTTCCAAGATTTCGGCATCCTACGCTACCATCCCTTCTCCACCGGAAGGCTCTCCACCGCCCGGATTCTGCACCGGACTCATCCCGGCGTTGTTGACAATCGGGGAACTGACGGTATTGGCCGTGGCTCCCGCCTGCTGCAATTCTTTCAATGCGGCCCCCAGAGCTTCGTTGGCCTTGGCAATGTGACGAGCCGCTCCAGGTATTTGAAATGCACTTTTGGCGTAGAGCGCGATCCCCATAGACCGCATCTGCTCCACTGCCTTGGTCATCATTTGAGGGTCGGCACCTTTCAACTCCGCCAACTGCGAGGAAAGTTGCTGTCCTGCCGCTTCCGGTCCAGTTCCACCCTGTTGAGGCCCTCCCTGCTTCGCCATGCGTTCAACCATCTGGCGAGCGAGCATAGAGCGAACGTCAACAGGAGACGATGCCATTAGGCGCGGACTCCACCCTTACGACCGTGCATTTTCTTGGTTCTACGCGGACCTTTCATGGGAATCCGCGCATGCTTGAATTTGAACTTGGAAGTTGGTTTTAGCGACTTCCCATCGTGGTGTTTGTGCATCACAGACCTGACTTCCTGCCAGCCTTCCGAGCATTGCCCGGAACGAACTTCAATGGATCATCCGGCATGGCAACAGGGTTGTTATGAACTTCCGGACCAGGTTCAGCCTTGGGACGGCCCACTGTGAGGGGGCTTTTCAGCATCGAATCATCGAACGACTTGCCCATGCTTTCCGGCATTCAGATACCTCCAACAATTTGAGAGATGGGGTGAACCTGTTTGGGACTCACCCCGTTTGGTTTTTCGGCGGTTTATCCGCCGTGCGAACTACTTGCGCTTCGAGTGACGTTTCCGACGTGCCATAATATTCAGCACCTCCTCTCAAAGATTCCGCCGCAGGAGAGAAGAGCATCACTGCGCGGTCACGCAACAAACTCAGTTCTGCCTTCACGCGCATCGCCGTAAGCATCCAGTAGCGTCTGCGCCTGTCGCGCCAGAAATGCTTCAAAATCCTCACGGCGCTTAAAGTCTTCAATGTAGGTGGATTTAGGAATCTCGAAAGGGACAGCCAATCGTCCATTCAGGGCGACACGGGCCTTCACATAATCAGAACCCATTGTGTCGAGTTCGAGTATTTCCAATCCCTGCACGCGCTAAGAGTGCGCGTTTCAATAAGGCTGTGTAAATAACCACGGTTGGAAAATACGGTAGTGGGTCAGTTTGAAAACGGCGGAGCGTTCTCCGGGGTGATGTTTCTCAAGCACATCAACTACGATTTTTCGGCAACTGGAATATACCCGTTGACGAAGGTCGCTCCAGAACTTGTAATCCACTCCGATTTCAAACGTTCGGTCGCTTGGCCATAGCAGAAATCTCAAACTGACCCACTACTGAAAATACGCCTAGCGGGAGAGAGATTCGTAGACTTCCTGATCTATCCGCACCCAAGTTCTACCGGAAATCCAGATAAATTTCATGCCGGGAGAATTCAATTCCCCGGTCTTTTGCATCTGCCGGACTCGTTCATATTTCTTCCCCATCAGGACCGAGAGGTCGTTCAGGGAGAGCCAGTGTCCACGCCAATCATCACAGGGCATTATTTCTTCCCTCCCTTGGTCTTGGCCAGAGCCGCCAAAGCCTGCTCCTGCTCAATGTGGGTGGCCACTTCTTCTGCGTTCGGCCAGTTCAACGTATCCAGAGTCGAATGGACATCCAACAACCCAGCTTTTCGGAGTTCAGGAGCCAGTTTTCTCAACATCGTCTGACTGAAGGGAAGAATCGACGCTTCATCCAGTTCAAAGTCGTATTGATCGGGTCGGTTAGTCTCTTTCCACTTGACGATCTCGTACCCTTTGGCAGTCTTCATGTGCATGGACTGGTCTTTGTAGTACCGGGCCATCGTGTAAAACATCAATTCCCCGATTTTCTGATAACTGATGGCATTCAACCGCCCACGAAGCTGCGTTACTCCTTGAGAACGAATCACGCTTTCATCGAAGAGTTCTGGAGAGATATTCCCGGCTCCCGGTTTCCCAGATCGGGCATCCGTGAACCCCTGTAAAGCCTTCTGCATATCGAGCAGAATGTTGGGAAGTTGCACCATGTGCTGCGGCATCTGCTGCGGGAATCTCATCTCAGGGACCGGGGAGTTGGCGTTGATGACTTGCACTTCTCCCGGCATCCCCCCGAAGGATTCAGGATCAATCCCTGTCCGCTCGTCGATGAACCACACGCCGTTGTTCAGACGGACGGCATTCTCGAACATGCCTGTATAAAGTCTTTCAGAGACGGCCTGAATCTCTTTGGAGTAACGAATCGCTGGGACGGTCCAAATGCTATACAGGGGCAACGTACTCCAGAACGGAACCACCGGAAACATCTTCAGGGGATAAGGGTTGTCTCCATCCTGCAAGACGTACCCTTCGCACTCGACAATCAACCTTCCGTTCGGATACTTCCATGCAAAGTCAGCAGGTACGATGGCACCGGAAGGCAGAGTCTTGTCTTCAATCTTTTCCCTTGTGTAATCAAGGCAATAGCACCATCTGACACGAACTCGGTTGTCGTCCGGAACGGCACGATTCGACGGAAGTCCGGGAACCATAGACATTGGTCCGGGAGGCATCTGCACTCCATACCCAGCATCTCCGATCATGTTCCCGGCGCTTCGTCCCTGAACTCTGGGTTTTACTTGAGAAGAAGTTAGCGGCCATCTTGCCCTGACTTCCTCAAGGTGCATCCGATCTTCCAGAATTTCGTAGCTAGGATTCCATGTGTAGTCTGTGGCCGGATCGCAATCGAAGGTTCTAGGATCGCGCATCTTCGCCCACATCGCCCCCCTCCCCTGTCTCGCGTCAGGGTCAAAGCCAATCTGCATGGGACACATCCCAGCAAACAGGGACATGAGCGTAGCGAACATGGAGTGGTAATTGATTTTGGCGTATCGCCAAGAGCACTGAAGGGATTTTTCCCGATCCTCTTCGCGTTTTCCTTCTTTGGAATTGATGATGTATGGACGAGGGGCCGTTTCAGATAGGTCATTCGCCTCATGCATCATCAAGACCTGCAACTGAGGCACACGAATCAGTGGACGAAAGGAAGGGAGAGGGTCACCGCCGTCCGTGAGCTGGTAAAAGGTTTCTACTTCATCAAACCAAGTTTTCCCTAAGTACCTGTCTCTATGGTCTTTAGAGATTCTTTGCCACTCGTCAATATGGCGGGAAACAGGAGAATAATAATCTGCCGTCTTTCGACTTGTCATTACGGCCAGATTAGCCACGAGTCTTCCTTAAAGGCTCCCACTTTCCATTCTTGTCCTGAGATGAATCCGATCTTCCCGGTATTCCAATTCTTGTTCCCGGTAGAGTTCCTTCCCGCTTTCTAAAGACGCGGTTGGTTTCTTCATCGGCAGAACCATAAGCAGAGGAGGGGATTGGAGTAGGCATTAGTAGCGTCTCCGGTGACGTTTTCTGTTAACTACGTGGCCTTTCCCACTTTTTCCGGGAGCGCGAGACGCCTTGCGGTGAAACGAGTATTTTTGAGGATTCTTCATGGTCAATTCTCCCGAACGTTCAGCCACTCATTGAACACATCTACGACTGTTCTTCCCGAAGTTCCGCCCTTCTTAATGTGCTGCTGAAGGTCTTCAATTTTGTCGAGAATTTCTTTGGCAGACATCAATCCGCCAGAAACCAACAGAGAGGAATTGTCCATCAAATCACGAAGAAGATCGCCATAGGCTTGCGGTTCACTGTCATCAAACCCTGTGGCGAAGTGCTTGGAAATCCGTTCAAATACTTTCAGCCCTTCCAGCCGATCTTTGGTCAAATCTCCCGTAACTACTGGGTGCGGTTCTGCCACGGATACAATCCCGCTTCCGCTCTCGCCCTCTTGAGCCTTTCTTTCTGCGAGGCCTGTGCGGTCGCCGCCATTTCCTCTTCCCTTAGAGCCAGGTCCACGTCGTCGTGGATCGCATGGCGTGGATACGATGGTTCCCCTTCCATTGGAGTTCGAGGCATCGCAGGTCGAACCGTCGAGCGAGATTTTTCCGGTCTCGATGTTTCACCGTCTGGCAGGAAAAATGCCTCCGCGCCTTTCTTGGCGAAGCGTAGCACGAGTTTGTCCCCTTTGTCACTAGGGTACTTTAGAAGGGAGTCGCCTTCGCTCAAAGAAGTGATCTCGGTCAAGTCGATTTCCACCTGCCCCGAAGGTTCTCTTTTGACCAAAACCTGAAGCAAAAGCAAAAGTAGTCTGTCCTTAGATTCTGTATCCAGAAAAGCAAACGGGTTCCTCGGCATCAGATTCCCCTCATTCGGTCGCGCTCGGCCTGATTTCTTCCGTAATTCAAGACTCGGTTCAAGTGGGTCTTGCTGCTCATGCCAATAATACCCTCTGCCGTCGTTTCTGGAGAATCCTGCACCGACATTGGCAGTCTTGTCTCCCTCTGCTGCATGGTCGAACCTACAGTTCTCAGATCAGGGTGAGGAATGTGATGCTGTACATTAGCGATCCAGCCCAACCACCCTCCCATCAGAATATCGTCATGGCCCTTCAAGACTCGCCAGCGAAATCCAATGTCCGATTGGGCTTTGGACGCCTGTGAATAGAGCCTTATGTCTTTCACAACAATCTCTTTGTTTTGAACGATCTTCCCATCTCCGTAATCCTTTGGCAAAGAAGCTCTTACAGACTTGCGGAATACGATGAAAAGCATCTGTCGGGAGCGATCCGTGGTTTCCCATCCGAATGCCTGTCTGGGTTTGGTATCCGGTTTGTCATCTCGGCTTCTCCAGAGGTACTGATTAGGGTAGTGGTATTTGTCTCTCAGGTCTTTCATCACCTGATACCCCCATCCTCCAGTGAGTTCCACGTTCACCATTGCCCGGTTGTACCACTTGCCAAGGTAATTAACTTTCTCGCTCAAGGCTTCTGGCCCGATCTTGGCAGCATAGGTAAACGCCTGTTCTCCTGTCTCCGCATTCCAACACACTGCTGTAGCGAAATCGCCTTCCTCCACACCCTTGGCCGCGTCTACTCCAATGAAGTAGTGGCAAAGATGTTGAGGTTTTTCCCACAGATACAAAGGGCCATCCCGTTTCTCGGAGAAGAACATGTCATTCTGCGTCCCAAGAATATCTCCCTTAGCGATGGGATCGACACAGGAGTTCCGCATGTATTCCAGTTCTTCTGTCTCAAAAATCGGGTCTCCGGACGAGATAAAAGCCTCGTCAGGACTGGCGGGGTATTCCTGCTTCCACTTGTAGATTGAACCGCCGCATTTTGTTTCCAGTGTCGAGCGGAACCATGCAATCTGGCCCTTGGTACATTTGAATTCCCGCATCAGCCATTTTTCGTAATCATCGGCAGGAGCATCCGGAGCGTAGGAATCCGGCAGTTTTGAGGTTGGGTCTTCCCACCAGGGAAGGAAAATAGCTAGGAATTCGTTCTGCTCCGCTTCTGCGGATTTCCAGTAGTTGTAGTATGTTTCCCCCGGACCTTCTATGCCGTTGGCAGTTGTCTCGATAACCACCACATTGTCAGGGTCCGCAGCAGATACCGTATTAAGCAGAGAAATGAATGAGTCCTCGCCGGGGTAGAATGCCGCCTCCGTAAGGTGGAGAAATGAGTGCGTAAGGCCGCGTCCACCGATGACTGTCTTTGCGGTTGCTCTTGATAACTTAGAGACCCCGCCACTATGCGGGAAATACATTTCTCTCTGAGTTCTGAGCGGCAATCGCATCGGTAACTGGTCTGCGAACTCTCCGCACTGGTCATACATTTCCTTTCCTGTATCCGTGAGTTGGGCCACCACTTTGGCGTGAGCGTTTACCTTTTGCAGACAGTGAGCATTCGCCAGCGCTGCTGACCATCGTGAAATCCCGAGGCGTCGAGCCTTGAGAAATATCAGCCACAGATGTCTGTTCTTAGCCTGCCATGACCTCACCTTCCGCATAATCTTCTGCTGAGAAGGATTGAAGATGAACGGGACCATATTTCCAGTGTCCCGATGTTTGATTTGCAGGCGTTGGCAGAACTTCTCGAAATTGTCGAGATTCAGCACTACTCAATCACTTGCCGAGGATGATTTTTAGGGTTGTCCGAGGGAAGCATGCCCCTGTCGGGAATCCCTTTTACTCCCTGCGTCTTGTTGTTTTCCATCGAGACGCACGCCGGGGAACAGAAATGGTCTACATGAATGACGTTGCGGTCGTCCTTGTCGTAGTAGGGGCGATTCAGAAACCAGTCCGGTTTGCCTTTCTGCTTCAACTTCTCGTAAGTCAGTCCGCAGGTCTTGCACTTCTGTATCTCCGGCTCATTGATTCTCTGGTTGATGATCTGCCCTGCCGTCTGGCAATTCAGACGCATCTTGTTGAGAACAGCCAGAGACTTTTCGAGAGGAGTAGTCAGGAAGAAATGACGCAGTTGTTCTTCGTTGGCTTCTTCTGCCGCCCAGCGTGCCTGAATTGCCCTAGACTGCTGCTTCAGCGGCTTCTCTTTGATCTCCACCGTCTCCGTCACTGTTTCCGTGATCGTTTCCGTTACTTCCGGCTGTCCGTAGATGTGCCGTGGCATTTTTGTCCTCTCTTGTTGGTCCGTTGATGTATCCGCCCGTTGCCGACAACAAGTCGGCTATGGCAGGCATATCCATTGGAAACATATACTGCCCGACGTGCGTTGTCTTGATCCAGAAACAACAGAATAACGTTCCGCCGAGATTTCTCCACTCCCGGCAGAACCACCAATCTTCACTCAAATACTCTTCCGTCTCCGGCCATACCCCTACTCGAAAGTAATCGTGGGCATATTCTCGGCCATAGTGAGACGTTTCATCTGGAGTTCTCTTGTAACGAGGAGCGGCCCCGGAATCACGAAGCTGTTCAAAGACCTTTCGCTTTACCAGCCAAAATCCCGATCCTGCCTCTAATACAGGGAATGGCTCGTCAATCTTCACCGGGTTTGCAATCCAGTTGACGTTTGGCGACCCTGCCACTGCAAACATTCGCTCATTCGTCCAGTTCAGTCGGGCAGCCTCAGCGATGCGGTCCCCGTGCAACCCTTTCCTGGTGTAGGGAGCGGCCAGAAAGTCCATGTTCAAGGCTAGCATTTGAATGACGTTTTCAGGATTGAACAGGACATCACAGTCCAACCAAAGAGAATAGTCGTCAGGATCAGTGGAATCTGTCATGAAAATATCGGCCAGATTATTGCGTGCGCGAGTTACTAAAGAGTCTCCCGGAAGGTATCGAAGTTCGTACCAGACTCCATTCTGCCGAAGAGTCCCCAAGAGTTTAATCAGGCAGGCAGAGAACGTGGCATGAATTTTGTCTCCCGCCGCTGGAACGAGAATCCAGACTTTCAGTTTCTTGAACCGCTCAGGGTCTATGGTTATGTGCACGCCGTCTCCCGAACTCCAATCTTGTCCAAAACGTAGCGAGCTACCGCTTCAGTGGTCAAATGTTCATGCATTATCTTCATGCACGGATGTATCAAGTCGCGCCAAAGTGAAATGAGGGTATCGACCTCCCATTCCCTGCCTCGATAGTATTCAAAAGCCAGTTGCGCCAACCTGAGTTCTTTTCTAGGAAGGAATTGGGCAATCGTAGGAGGAAGTTGTTCAAAGCAGCGAAAATATGGCAGGCACCACTGTGAAAGAATCTCGTAATGCCGGAGGCAATCCCAACCAGCTTTCTTCATGGTCGCCCCGAAATAACTTTTGGCGTATTGAAAGTAGTATTCCTCTTCCGTGCTGTAGATGTAGGTCTTTTTGTTGATGGGATCACATGGAGCGAGAATTTCTTCTTTATCCAAGGGGCTAGGCAGAATCTTCTCTTTCGGAATGCCGAACTGAATCGGAAGACATCCAGGTTGAGGATTGTAAAGCTCCCGCTTGAAGGTAAGACCTCCCAAACCTGACAGATAACCGGGGTGGTCTTCTCCGTCCAAAAACACACACTGAGGAGCCTGGTACATAGAGGCCACTTCTGCCAGATAATCCTGACAGCGGTGAATGCTTCCGTAGATCACAATGTCAAAATACTTCTTGGAAATCTTCTTGGGAATGTCGGTGCGGTCTACCTCAATATCCGGCAGCATGGCGTAGAGCGTAAAGCCCCTGCCATACATCCTGGTCCGATCCGCCCCGACATACATGGAATCGAGTTTTCCAGCATCCACCACGTCAGAACCGAGAAGAGACCGTAGACCATGAAAGACGCAATCCCTCAAATAGTCCTGTGTAGGACCTCCAGTAGACAAGAAAAGGATTTTCATGGCTTCTTTCCCTTATACACTGCCCAGATACTTCCATGATTTCCTTCAGGGAACTCCGGGAAGCAGCTTCTTATGGCCTTGGCTACATCTGGAAAGTCGAAATCATGGCCACACATCATTCCCGAATCTGACACTAGAGGCCACCACGCAGAAATGTCATCCCGTACACTCTGGTAGTCATGCAGGCCGTCCAGAAAAATCATGTCGAACTTTCTTCCGGATCGAGTCATTAGACCAGCGGCATACCCACTGGAGCCTCGAATGATTTCCAGATTTGGAGTTCCCTGCATGTTGTGCAGGAATTCATGGTAAAGCCAGTCCGGGTCACCAGAAATCTCCATCAAAAATCCTAGTTCATCTTCCAAACCCGGAGAACCTCTCCATGTATCCACAGCAGTCACCGTACCGGGACAGTTGTCACATAAAACCTTGGTAGACCGTCCTCGATAAGAACCCACTTCCAGAACCATCTGGGCCTTGGAAGCCTTCTCTCCTAGCCATGCCAACTGAGTGACGTGGGTCAACCCGACAATGCGATCAGCCTCCAGAACTTTAATCATTTGGCCACCAGGACAGGCTTCCTCAACACTCCCAGACCATACCTTCCCGGAGGCTCTTCATGGGTCCAACCTTCTGCGGCGAGCGCTTCGCACTGTCCAAAGTAGAAGTTCTTCACATCGTCATTTGGCCAAGTCGGGTCTAAACAGCCCGAAGGTTTGGGTTCCGGTTTGATGTCGTGAAACAACACCATCCCTCCCGGCTTCAGCAGTCGGACGTATTCCCAATCGTTGGTAACTCCTGAAAGGGTGTGGTCTCCGTCGATCAGGATCAAATCGAAGATTGGGGGTAATTTCTTAATTACTCCTTGAATGTCTTTGGAGTCAGCCTGAATAAAAGTCCACTGCGGATGTCCGGAAAACAAATGCCCACACGCCTCAATATCCACGGAGTAGAGATGCCCTTCTTTCTGTTGCAAGCCATGCAGGAAGGCAGAAGTGGAAGCTCCATCCCGTACTCCTATTTCAAGGATGTTCCCTTCGGCGTGGTCGCTCATCCACTGCACGAAGTCCTTCATATCGCCATAATTCTTGGCGGAATGAAAACGATCCTCCACCCTTTTTTGGTTATAGAGTTCTCTCGCCTCATTCATAAACGACTGGCGGCGTTCTGCTTGTTTTATTTTGAACTCCATCGGCCTCGACATTTGAGGAAGAGGAGGTTCATCCAGGGCACGCTCTACAAAACTAGAAAAGGGCCGACTGGTGATGGCATGAAAAGCTTGAAGCGAAACCATGTATCTTTCATGGGAACTGGAACAATAGGACAGGCAAAGAGAGGCCAACGCTCGATAATCTGTTCTGGCCAGACCATTATGAAGGTCGGAATACTCATCATCATCAGAACTGAACTCTGAGACAACCATTTTGTAGTTGGCCATGTAGAACGAGCAGCGGATGATCTCGAATCGGTCCCTACCGTCGTGGTGGACATTCAGGACTACTTTTGCGCGGGAGATGAGATTATCGCGGCCACCGCCATAACAAGTAGCAGAGCATACCACACGGAGTCCATATCGCTTAAGTTCTTCAATGATTGCCACTCTGCGAGGGGTGAGCCACCCCACAAATAACACGTCAATGTCCTGATTCTCCGTTTTGGGGATTCGAGTCAGATTCGGGGTGTAGCCAATCGGCACGTGCACCGCATCGAACCCAAGTCCTTTCCAATCTTCCGTGGATTTGGCCGAATAGTCCCAGACCTTAAGACCTTGGCATAGTCTGCGGACCTTATCCATGTTGGGGTGGGAGGGCTGTTCCAGATTGTAGACAATCGTGTTTCGAGGAAGTTTCTGCCAGTCGGCAATCAACTCTGCCCCGAAGACGATGTTGGTCTCTCTAGACTCTGACAGCCAGTTGAAAGTCGTGGTGACTTCATGCCCAAGAGATGACAAGGCCCACGCCAGAGAGTCTTGAACCTCGGCAAAACCCATGTGATGAATAAACCCATCGGGGACGATGCGAGTGACATTAAACCTCATGGCTCTCCTTGATGGCCCATGCGACGTAATCGCAGATTTCCTGTTCGGTCATGGAATCAATAGGTTTGCAGGCAGGGGCGTCGTGATCTACGACCCCTTCCGTACCGTCTTCCCAAGTCGCAGATTCAAAAAGAATCGACTCTTTGGCCAGTTTCTCCAGTTGTTCGGAATCGCTCCCCGGAAGTCCAAAGTCCTGAATCACTGAATCCCTCAAATAAAGATCAAGTTCCCTTGCCCACTCTTCCGGAGCGTAGCGGTCTCTGGCGTAGTTCGGATCGCCAAGGACTCCCCAGCCTAAAGGGTGTTGAAATAACTGGTCGTGAATCCTATGCTGGTTTTCGTGGCGGAATTCTTCTCTCAATTCAAAGTATGATCTCTGCTCATCGGGATGAGGAATGACAATCATCTCAGGCATTGGATTTCTCCATTTCTCTGTATCTCACAGCCCCACGTTTTCTGGACATCAGCATCTCCAACAACTTTGGGTCCATGTTCTTTCTCTGCTGCGCTACCTGGTAAGCCGCCTTCTCTTTCCCGTATTTCAGAGTACGGACCTGGATTACCGCCACATGGGTTATTTCTGTGCACCTTCGACAACAGAAAACAACATGGTCTTTCGTCTCCTCGACGGCCACCATGTACTTCTTCTTGTCCTCACCAAAAGGGTGGGCCGAGCAAGCGCAAGATGGTAGATCATCTGGAGTCATACTAAATATGGACAGGCTTTCCCGGAAGCATCCCTACTCCACGAGAAGCCATTGCTCCGTAAGACAAATCCGTATTGAATCCAGAACGACAAACTACGCAACAAGTGGCTGGAAGTGGAGTGTCATCAGGGAAATACCGGACAGTTTGCTTATTTCCGCACTTACAAGTATAGGTAACTTCCACAAAATCCTTCTTCATAACAAAGGGCCTCCTACGCCCTGTAAACCTTAGGAACTATTTCTTCGCTCTTGTTGAATTCCTCGTGCAATTGCCAGCCCAAAACGATGCAACCTAAAAAAGCATTGCCAATAGGACTTCCTAGGCAAATATTGCAATAATCCCGGAACCACTGAGAGTCACCGATGGAATCGCTTATCTGAGGATCGGGGAGATTATTCCTGCAACGCTCTGCCGCCCTCTTCAGTCGATCAGAAATGTCGTTTTCCCTTGCCTGCTCGATAATCTTTTTCACCGTCTGACTCCATACCGAATCCTAGACCCCGACCCCTGACAAATAGGACAGGTAGCCTCAGCCCCCGCCCCTCCATCCATAATGACTTTTGTCTTACCAGTCCCAGAACATCTTTGACAAGGTTCCTCATGCCCAGCAATCGACTTCGGAGGTCTACCGCGTTTCCTGACCGTAGGCACTGGTTCTTCAGGAACCTCTTCAGGGACTTCCGCTTCTTCTGGAACCTCTGCCTGAGGAATTTCACTAGAGACTTCCGACTCCAGTGCTCCAACCTCGAACACCTTTATATCCTTTGGAGTGACAATAACAAATGAAGTAGCATCTTCCATTAACTTGGTAAGTCCAACAATCAATGGACGATACTTCATGTCACCTACGCGAAAGATATACTGCCCCTGCGACCCTTCATGGATCGTCAAGATCGCAGGGGACTCGGTGAGAGATTTCATCTAGTTCGGCACCACTGTCAACGTCGCAGACTGGGCCACCTCTGTCACCGTCACCGTGTCAGAAGCAGTCAGACTGTTAGCCGCATCCGCCCCGGTAATCACCGCCGTTCCCAACGCAACTGCAGTCACCAACCCCGAATTGGGGTCAACCGTTGCCACCGCTGTGTTACTCGAACTGAACGTCACGGCACCCGCTGAGGGTAGCTTATCCCCCGTACCGTTCGGCCCACTCCACTCCTGATACTGCGCCTGTCCTGTCTTTCCCACCAGCAATGTTGCCATTTTTTCTCCTTTGATTTGTAACGTTGCCGACAACCGAGGTTCAAGTATCACCCTGATCCTCTTTACCTCTTCCACCAACTCCAACAAAATAATGGAATTCCAATGACTCTGCGGCCTGCTGAATAAATCTTCAATCTTCACTCGGTTTCTCCAACTCCCGCAACTTCTGCTGCACCGCTACCGAATTCGGAAACCTCTTCGCCAATGCCCGATACGCCCCCAACTTCCTACCTTCCATCTGCTTTAGGGTATTCCTTCTCCCACCCCTCGACCCTAATTCCCGCAAATGATCCCTCAATTGTTCCTGCGTCACTGGTTCCTGCCTAACTCGATCCCAGCTCTAATACACAAATCAACCAACTCACACAACGCCATATTAAACCTGTCCCGCGACAAAGGATCACCTTCTGCCATGAGAACCAAAATGCGATTCTTAGCCTCCTGAACTTGATACACAATCGGCATATGATTCAGAGTTCTCACTAGCCGCTACTTATACCCCGGTAGCCGCTACCTGTCAACCAAAATATTTTATGCAAAAGGGTGTACGTTTTCGCATGTGGGGTGCCGGGAGTTCCTTGAGGGGTGGCTCGGGTCTCGGGCAATAGAAGGTTCATCGCTGGCAACTGTCAACGGATTCGCTGCCAGGATTCGCTCTGCCGCTTCGCGCTGCTGTTCCTTCGTCATTGCCATCATTCCATCTCCTCGATCTGCATTTGGAGCTTGCACAATGAGTCGGAAAGTCTACCTTGCTCCTGCTGCTCGGTATCCATTCCCATCCGCAGACATCGCAATGCCAGACTTGCCGCGTCACTAAGCTCATGTGTGCATCATACACAGCGTGTGCGGAACACACAAGCCTATTTGTGTGCGTTACTCACGGTTTCTTCGCTTTCGGCACCCTATATTCAATGATTCTCCGCCCTGCCTGCGCCTCTGCAATGATAGTTTCGTACTTCTTTCGGATCGCCATGAACGAAAGACGGCGCTTCCAAGTCCATGTGCGCCAAGGAGTTCCGGGTTTTCCCGTGTAATAGGCGAGTTTTTCGGGGTTCACGTAGGAAACGCGGATATTGTTTCTGAGGTTTTGGGAGCGATGAAAGCTATTTTCGATTGAGTGTAACTTTCTAGCAGCGAGATTAGAGGGGTTTCTGCGCCTTTGTTCCCAAGCGTTTACGGTGCTTTTGTTAACGCCGACTAATTTGGCGAAGCGACGGATTGAGAGACCCATCGCAGCGCGGATAGCTAAGGGTTTACGAGCGTACATTTACCTTTGGATTTTACGATATGAGTCAAGCGGATTGGGGGGAATAGATTCGACCTTGCGAATGAATTGAGGATTGCCGCGAGGCTTTCCAGATGCCGCTTTGCCGCATTTAGGACAGCGTTTAGGAGTCTTTAGCGGAGTTCCGAACCCATTACGCTCAGTCTTGGGTATCCACAAATGATTGCATTCACTGCAATTCCATGCTCTAGCCTCTATTAGCGTGATCATGACGCAATTGTACTGCCAACTATTTGCATTTGTCAAGCAAATAGCTATTGACAATTCGCCTAGATATGGCGAATATATCCCTGTTGATGTTCAATTTCCTGTGAGAGAGGGAGCGCGACATGAAAGTCACCGTGAAAGTGCAGAGTGTTGAATTACTTAACGATAATGCCGGGAAGATTCTTTTGTCCGGAAAGAGCGATGCAACTATTTACGATCACCAGTTTTATCTGAAAGTCGCTGCGGATGAAGCTAAGAATTTCCAGCTAGGCGCTGCCTATACCGTCGAAATCAAGTTAGCCGAGTAAGGCCACAGCCTGAGAACCGAGGAGGAACGATGACGCTCGAATTGCAGCAAGTTTGCAAGCACTGCGGCGAGGAAATCACTTTCCGCTATGGGACGTGGTATCACCATTGGGAAGATGGCCCCGACCGTCATATTGACTGCGATTGTCATTGTGCGGAGTGTGATCCCGTTGGCGGTTATACGGATGGCCGAGAGTGCATCGACGGATGTGACGCGGAGCCGAAATGACATACGACGAGAAGTGTTATGAACTGGCGCTTGCTTTCCTGAGCGATTATCCGCACCTGAACACAGACAAGCGAGCCGATGAACTGGCGTGCGAGATTCAGGAGCACATCGAATCCTTCATCAAATACGCCAACGACAACTACGAACCGCCAGATGATCCTGTCGCATGGTCAGGCGGATTTGCAGAAAACCACTAACGAAAGGACTTTGCAATGCGCTACTTCGTCTGCACGCTCATTCTTTGCGCTCTGGCCGGAGCCAAAACTACCGGAACCTTCACAAACTACACCACTTCCGAAGGCCGTCAGTATTACGTCTACGTGCCTTTGAAAACTTCTGGCTCGATGGTCGTGTTCCTTCACGGCACTTGGACCCACGCAACAGTTCCAATAGCTAACAAGCTCCAGTGGGAGCAGATTGCAGATCAGTATGGCCCTGTGATTGTGTGGCCGATCTCTACGTTGAATCCAGAAACCAATACCTGGTACTGGAATTGTGATGGCTGTGACGATTCCTGGTTCGATGATGACGGGCCGGATGACCTTGATTTTATTGCCTCAGTGATTTCCACAATGCAAGGTCAGTATGGCATCTCTCCGGGTGAGACTTTCGTATCTGGCATGTCGTCAGGCGGTTATATGACGCAGCTTGTTGGCGATCACGAGAGCGAACTCGTAGCTGCCATAGCACCAGTCTCCGGAGCGCAGTATATAGACCCTGTAGGTTATCAGTGGAGTGCGCCAATTCTGCAATTTCCTGTGTCGGTTTACAGACTGAATGGCGATTTGGATATGGTTGTGCCGTATTGCGGAGGGACTAAAGCCTTCTGGCACAACATGAAAGCCTATTCACCGAGTATGGATGGTGACCTGGGTTACTGGTCTGGGCAGAATCAGTGCTCTAGTTTCTCTCAAACTCAGCCATTATGCACCAATGGGCTGCCGACAGAAGGAGTCAATGGAAATGACGCTACAGGCTGCCTGAATGGGTCCGAAGTCTTAATGGAACGAGAAGTAGGGTATGGGCACCAATGGGTACCGGGCACTGAGTTGAAGATTTGGGCATTCTTTCAAACGCATGGGAGGGCACAATGATAGCTTGGGGCGGTAAACAACTCACGGATGAGGAGTTAGATGAACTGTACGAGGAATGGATTGCCACTGGCGGCGACAAAGGCCTAACCAGAGCCGAAGAAGCCAATGCGCTGGCCATCATTCTGGGTGGGATCGTGGTCATTGCAGTCTCGGCGGGATTCTGGTACGGAATCATCAAGGCTGTGGCATGGTGGGCAAAATGAACACTGCCATCTCTCCCAAGGCTGTTTTGTGCTGTCAGTGCGGCCAAGTCTCCGAAACTGCCCAGAACTGCCCTTACTGCGGATCGGTCGCAGTCTTGAACCTTGCCAGAATACTGGATAGGCCAGAATCGAAAGCAGAAACCGTCGAAGTTTACGATTTGATCGACGAAAAATGGATAGCCATGCTGGCTCTGAGCCAAGCAG
>Ga0335070_10000583_pt1 | contig 40984 bp, 35 predicted proteins | sample Lox_Sample_13_FD_206722 | JGI IMG/M metagenome (GOLD analysis project Ga0335070, IMG submission 206722) | Soil microbial communities from Loxahatchee National Wildlife Refuge, Florida, United States - Lox_Sample_1.3 | ecosystem: Environmental > Terrestrial > Soil > Wetlands | place: USA... | reverse complement strand
TCTCGGCTGTGGCTACCTGACGCTTCCAGTCCGTAACCTCTTCAGGGCGTTCATCGATGAGGAGGATGATGAGGTGGATCTCTCTGTGGTTTTTCTTTATCCCCTTTGCGATCGATTGGAGAAGCATAGTCTTTCCTGTTCGCGGGGCAGCAACGATCATGCCCCTCTGCCCCTTTCCTATGGGGCATATGAGGTCCATGACCCGAGTCGAGTAGTCATTATTGGTGTGTTCGAGTTTTATGCGTTCCGTAGGATAGTATGGGGTGAGATTGTCGAAGAGAGCTCTGCTGATGTTGTCTTCAGGGGATTCATGGTTCACCGCCTCCACCTTGAGGAGGGCGAAATATCGTTCGCCCTCTTTCGGCGGCCGTATCTGGCCTGAGACCATATCTCCTGTCCTGAGATTAAACCTCCGAATCTGAGAAGGTGATACATAGATGTCATCGGGGCTGGGAAGATAACTGTAATCGGGAGAGCGCAAAAAACCAAAACCATCAGGAAGTATTTCGAGGACACCGGCGCCGAAGACATTTCCCGATTTCTCAATCTGAGCCTGCAGAATGGCGAAGATAAGATCCTGTTTGCGGAGACCCGATGCGCCTTCCACGTTCAGGCCTTTCGCCACTTTTGCGAGATCATCGATAGTCTTCTCCTTCAGCTCGGAAATCGAAATATTTTCCATAGGTATTAACTCCTCTTGGGATTTATCGCTGGTGGTTTTTTCGTCCGGTAGGTTATGCACCTATCCAGAAGGTTTCTAAAGAAGCATTGCTACTTGTAAAATAGCTAAAAAATATTATTTTGTCAATACCCTCAAGGGCATTGCTATTGCCACGAAAGGAAGGTGAGAACTCGTGCCGTCCTCTTCTTATTCAGTCAAATAACCCCGTGAGCGCATTGGCCTTGTCTTCGATTCCCCTCGCTATGATTTCCTGTTCGTCTCTGAGCCTGTACAGTTCATCGGCGATATCGATTGCCGCCAAGATAGAAGCCTTGAGCGGTGCCGTATTGGGAGCATTTTTATACACTTCCTGTATTTTGCTGTTTACATATGCGACAAGCTTCTCGATATGCTCATCAGGGGCGTCGCCTCTAATCGTGTATTTCTGGCCGAGGATGTATGCCTCTATTGTTCCCACAGACGCAACCCTCTCAACTGAGTTCTAAGGTATCCAGCTCGCTGAGAAGTTCTTCCACCTGGCGTTTCACCAGGGTTTTCTCGGAGGTGAGCCTCTCGACTTCAAGGTTCCTTTCATTGAGCTGTTCCTCAAGCTCCTTGATTTTCCGTTCCAGGAACACTTTTTCTTCTTTCAGCGTCTTGACCTTGTTGATAGCATCCGCAATCTTTTCTTCAAGATTCTTGAGTCTGTCCAACGGTGTATCCTCCTTGGGAGTTTTTGGCAATGCCTTTTGCGACGGATCCTGCGGCTTCAGCGGATGCTCGGGCGTCGGTTCATCAAAAAGGCTCTTCACTGCAGAGGCATCTCCTTCACGGTGATGCCTGCCCGTTGCACGCCGAAAATGCAGGGGAACTCTTCTGCTTATAAGCCGAATAGGTCAAGAGGACCTTCTTTACATAATTCCTCGTTTCATCAAAGGGAATGTCTTCAATGAATTCGTCGAAGGACCTGTAGTTCCCCTTCTTTAGCCATTCCCTGACCTTTTCCTCTCCTGCGTTGTATGCTGCTATCGCCACAGGTAATGAATGGAATTCCTTCATGAGGAGACTGAGGTAATAGGCCCCTATGGTTATATTGGTCTTCACATCATAGATTTCGTCCGCTGTTGTGACCTTGTGGCGGCTGAGGGTATCTGCGGTCTGGGGCATGATCTGCATGAGGCCGATGGCGCCTGCGGCAGAGCGAACCTCAGGGTCATAGCGGCTCTCTTCCCTCATGACCGATAAGAGAATGATGGGGTCGAGACCGTGATCTTTTGTCGCCTTCTCGACTACGGACCAATACGCCAGAGGGTACAGGATATCAGAGATGGCCGCCTCCGACCCCACCCGTACCTCCTGATGCTTTGCCAGCCGCGAGACGAGGGCTATCGCACTTCTGTATGACCCCGCCTCCTTCAATGCACGGCCGGCGTAAAGGAGGAGTTCAGGATTTGAGATTTCCTGCGACTTCGACAGGAGTTCAGCTACTGCGTCTTCCTTTGTTCCGATTGCCATGAGAATAAGAAAGCGCTCGAAAGCCCTTGCAAGGTCTGCGTTCCTTTGAAGCAACGAAGAAGAAGCGGAATCCTCTTCCTGCCGACCGACGAATGCCAAAGGGGTTTCCGATGACAACGGTATCGTCTGAGAGCAAAAACTCTCGGAAGTCGAAAGCGATGTCTTTGAACCCGCGGTATCCTCTATAAGGCCGGAGTGTCTCTCCTTGCGACCGTTGACGTATATTCTGGTCAGAAGTCCATAGAAATCTCCGTTACTCTCGTTGCCGAGATCAACGAACGATTCAGCATCGGGGCCCCACGCTCGGGTGACTCCCTCTTCATCAGTATTACCCAGAGACTTCGTCTTCCAGTAAAGATATTTGGGGTCAGGGTGTGAGCGGCTGAGCTCAGTGAGTGTCTTGAGGGCCATCTCGTAGTCACCTTTGCGGTAGAATGTCCAGGCCATGCCCCAGAGGGCCTCTTCGCTATGGGAAGGATAGGCATTTCTGACTCTCGTATAAATCTCCAGGGCCTCCCCGGTCTCTCCCTCTCTTCGTCTCTTTGACGCGAGCGCCAGCCAGAGAGACCCTGCCCGCTGATCCTCCATGGAAACGAGTCTTGAGAGTGCCGAATGAAAGCCATCGAGTTCTCCAGCCCGGAAGAGTGATCGGGCGGCACCGTAGAGATCCCCTGCCTTAAAAAACTCGGCAGTAGATTCCTTATATCTCTTCTGCCTGAAGAGCGCTGTTCCCAGTTTCCTCTGTGCCTCATCCCGCAGAGAACCTTCGGCAATGGTGATGGTCTTCCTGAGCAGGGTCTCAGCCTTTTTGTACTCGACATCCCTTATGAGGTTTGAGGCCCTTGCGAGCATGTCTTCGACTGAAACGTCAGAGTATTCCAACTGCCGGTAGGCTTCTTCGGAAAGGGAGCAGTTCTTTACATAGACTTGTCTGAAGAGTCTTTTTGCCTGCTCTTTTCCCCCCCGCTTTTTCAGGAACTGTGCGAAGAGGAATTTCATGTCCATGTCTTCGGGATAATCAGAGGCATAGCTTTCAAAGGCCTTCAAGAGGTCCTCTCTCTTCACTCCTTCCGCTGAGGTCTCTGATTCCGAGATGCCATTTCTGATCTGCAATGCCCTGACCCTTTTCTTGAGCAACGAGTCAGGATAGGCACGGAGGAGATCGTCGACGCAGGCCCTTGCATCCTCAAAATCCTTCATGCCGGAGAAAGCCTTTGCCATGAAAAAGAGCGCATAATCCCCGGCAACAGGGAGCTCCCGGTAAGCAAATTTCAATCTCACGATCGCTTCCCGGTACTTTGCCCCATCGAGCAGTTCCTTGCCTTCCCTGAGAGCCAGGCACCCTTCAGAGGAACAGGCCGACTCAGGTACCTTGAAGACATATGCCCCTGAGACCTTGACTTTTCTGGGACTGCCGCCCTCATCCTTCTGTGCGGCACCGGACCCTTCCGACAGCCCCGGACTTGCCGACAGAACAACCCAGAGGAAAGCGAAGATAAGATTGAAACTCAGAAACGTTCTCATACAATGCCACAGGGCTTCGGCCCCATTGATAACGGTACCGTTCTTGTCCCGATCCTCCGCGGAGTCCCGGGGATCCCCTGAAAAGAGATTCCCTTGGTTGGAGAAAGCCCTATGGAGATTTGAACGAAACATCAACCGGATTAAAGCCCTAGAAGAGTATATCAAGATTCTTTTCCGATATTCAATAACAAATTGACGGGAGGACAGGCCGGTATTCTATAATGGATCATGGAAGGTGTAGTGCGTAGGAAGATCTCTAAGCACACTGATGACTCTGTTGAGCATATCGAGGACAGTCTTGCCCTTGAGAAGAAGGTGCGGATATCGGTGAACGGAAAGGAAGCGCTCAGCCTCTACTGTACTCCCCATATGGTGAGGGAACTCGTTGTGGGTCTCATGATGACGGAAGATGTCATAAAGGGGGGATGGTGCGCTGAGCGCATGGCCATAGAATATGGAGAAGAGATTCTCGTGAACATACCTGCCGAGGGCGAGGTCTCAACGGAGGGAAAGACCATAACCTCAGGGTGTGTCGGCGGGATCACCTTTGATAGGAAGGTCGATATCGGCTCGATAGAAGACACCTTTACCATAGAGAAGGCGCGACTGAGAGAGATTTACCGTGAGTTCCAGAAGAGGTCGGATCTCTACCACCTTACAGGCTGCATACACAGCGCTGCGCTCTCGGACAGCAAAGGAATTATCTGCTTTGCCGAAGATATCGGCAGGCATAACGCCGTGGACAAGGTTATCGGATATGCCGTGCTCGATCACATCCCCTTCCGGGGGAAAATCATGCTTGCCAGCGGAAGGATCTCTTCAGAGATAGCGTCGAAATGCGCCCGATGGGGTATCCCGATGCTTGTAACGCGTACAGCCCCGACGAACCTTGCCGTCGAGATCGCCGAAAGAGGAGGTGTTACGATCGTCGGATTCATGCGGGGAAGCAGGTTCAACGTCTATTCTCACCACGAGCGGATTACCTGAACCGTCCACGTTGTCGAATTACGTAACTGCGTACTTCTTCAATCGATGACGGAATGACCTGAAGGAGAGCTTGAGGAGCGCTGCAGCCTCTGTTTTTGCTCCATTCGTCAGTCTCAGTGCTTCTGTAAGATAGTGCTTTTCTATGTCTTCTACGATGGCATCAAGATCGATCCCTTCTTTCGTGATGTCAGGAAGACCTCTTATCTCTGCCGAAGAGCCTGCTGTTTCTAAGGGGATATCCTCTGCGGAAATCTCCTCCCTGTCTGTCATGAGGAGGATCCTTTCCATGACGTTTTCAAGCTCCCTGACATTGCCCCTCCAGGGATGGTTCATGAGGAGCATCATCGCATCGGGAGAGACCTGCCTTTTTCTCGCGGGCGAGAGTTTCGTGATGAAATGCTCAACGAGCTGGGGGATGTCATCCTTTCGCTCTCTCAGGGGAGGGATATCAACGGGAATGACATTCAAGCGATAGTATAAGTCTTCTCTGAACCTTCCGGCGCCGATCTCTTCAGAGAGGTTCTTGTTTGTCGCCGACAGAAGCCTGACATCCACCTTGACGTCTGACGTACCGCCAACCCTTCTGAATGTTCCGTTTTCGAGGACCCTGAGGAGCTTTGACTGGAGGTTCATCGGCATCTCGCCGATTTCATCGAGGAAGAGGGTCCCCCCGTCCGCTATCTCAAAGAGGCCCTGCTTGTTATAAACCGCACCGGTAAAGGCCCCTTTCATGTGGCCGAACAATTCACTCTCAAGGAGGCCCTCGGGAAAGGCCGCGCAGTTCATAGCAACAAAGTTCTTTTCCCTGCGAAGGCTGAGATTATGGAGTGCTGTTGCCACAAATTCCTTCCCTGTCCCGCTTTCCCCGGTGATGAGGACATTGGAGTTGCTCTCGGCTATCTTCGGCAGGACTCTGAGGAGTTCTTGCATTTTCGGGCTCTTGTAAAAGATATTCCCGAGTTCATAGGTGGTCCTGATCTTCTCACGGAGGATTGAGACCTCACCCCTGAGTTTCCGCTTCTCAATGGCCTTCCTGACAGTCAACCGTATCTCATCGATCTTGAAGGGCTTGTGAACATAATCATAGGCCCCAAGCTTCATCGCCTCTATGGCGGACTCTGTGGTGCCGAAGGCCGTTGTCATAATGACGAGGGTCTCTGGTGAAAGATCCTGTGACTTCTTGAGTATCTGAAAACCATCGGCGCCTGGCATCTTTATATCGGTAATTATGAGATCATAGATATCCTTATTTAGCCATTCGAGTCCTTCCGTTCCGTCCCGAGCGAGTTGGACCTCGTACCCCTCACCTTCCAGGAGGATCTTGAGAACCTCCCTCATGCTCCTCTCGTCTTCTACTACCAGTATCTTGCTTTTATAAGTTTCCATGACCACTCGGCTCCAGTTTTTTCTCTCCTTTCAGCCCTTGGTGCATGACGTGTGAACAGACGACGGGAATGGTGACTTCGAAGACCGTACCGTGGCCGGGCTTGCTCGTGAGGTTCATCATGCCGTTATGCTCCTCAACGATCCGGTAAGCTATTGAGAGCCCCAGTCCCGTACCGCTGTCTTTTGTCGTGAAGAAGGGATAGAAAACCTCTCTGAGATTTTCAGGACGTATTCCCACCCCGGTGTCCTCAAACAGGATTGTCACGCTATCCTCTTTCCGCCTTGTTCGTATTGTCAATTCGCCTCCTCCTGGCATCGCGTCGATGGCATTCACGCCGAGGTTAAGGAAGACCTGCCGCAATTTTCCGTGATCGGCGTATATCTCCGTGTAATCGGGAAAGTCCTTTGTTATCCGAATGAGATCCGGGTCAGGAGAGGTACGGCTTAAGAGTTCAATGGTCTCGTCAAGCATAATGCCGAGGTCAAACCACGAGAATTCAGGCGGTCTCGGCCTCGAATAGGTGAGAAAATCGGTTATGATCTTGTTGAGCCTGTCCATTTCGCTGATGGCTATATTCATGAGTTTGTCACCGTGATCCTTCGTAAGAGCCCCCTCTTTAAGCATTTCAATCGAACTCTTCAGGGAAGCCAGGGGGTTTCGTATCTCATGGGCCATATTTGCAGAAAGCTCGCCTATAGCCGCCAGTGTCTCCCGGTGTTTCAATTCCGCTTCAAGGTTCTTGAGCTGTGTGATATCCTGAAAGACGCAGATATACCCTTTCTTGCGTCCTTCGCTGTCGATGGTGTCAGAGAGGGTAAGTCCCACGGTCTTCATCTCTCCATGGTAACGGATCACTCCGTCTACCCTTCCGATCTCGAGCGGCGTGGGGAGAAAGGGAAAGACATCGGTAATATGCTTCTGAAGAGCCTCGGTCTTGTTCATGCCCGTTATATGTTCGGCGGCCCTATTGAAGAGGAGGATCTTCTGTGACCCGTCAGTCGTCAAGAGTCCGCTCGGCAGGTTCTCGATTAATTCCCGGTTGAAGAGTGTGAGATCTTTGAGACTGGAGTCCTTCTCCTCAAGGCTCTGAGCTGTTCTTTCAAGCCTTGATGACAGATGGCCCATGAGAAAAGCGGTCAGATAGAGGGCGACAATATGGGTGAAGATATTATAGAGAAAGTCCTTCTCCTGTAATGTTGGGTCGTAGGTTATCGCGATGAAGCCGTAGAACTGAAGGTCTATCATGAGACCATAGAGGAGGCTGCAGGTGGTCGCTATAACATAACCGGCCCTCTTGTCCATGACGATCGCCGAGGCCATGACTGTCAGGAGCATGATCGACGAAAACCAGCTCTGAATCCCTCCCGTCAGAAAAGTGAGAAAAACTTCTGCAAGGGCATCAATTGATAGCTGTAGATAAGCAAAGACAACGAGATTCTTTATCCTGTAGAGCAGGAACCCATAAATGGTGGAGAGGAGATAGAAGGATATGAGGAGATAGATGATTGAGCGGGGCTGGGGGAATTTGTAGGGCCCTATGTCAAAGAGGAGAAAGGTCCCGAGGAGGAGGGTGACAAAAAAAACCCTGAAGAGTATCAGGGCCTTTAATCGGTTCAGAAGGACTTCCTGCATCCGTTATTTGATAAGCGTGATCAACTTGAAGATCGGGAGATACATGGCGACGACGATAAAGCCGACAGAACCACCGAGGAACACCATGAGCATAGGCTCCATCATGGCCGTGAGGTTCGCGACAGCGTTGTCCACCTCATCGTCATAAAAATCGGCGATCTTTGAGAGCATGGCGTCAAGGGCGCCCGTCGATTCACCGACGGCAATCATGTGGGTCACCATGGGGGGGAATACCTTTGCCTTTGCCAAAGGTTCAGCGAGGGTTTTCCCTTCTGCAACCGACTTCCTCACGTCCATGACGGCGTACTCCACTACCTTGTTCCCCGCCGTCTTTGCCGTGATCTCAAGACCATCGAGGATCGGTACGCCGCTGCTCACAAGGGTTCCCATGGTTCTCGTGAATTTTGCGACGGCGACCTTCTTGAGGATGAGACCGAAGACGGGCAGTTTCAGGAGGATCGCATCAACGGCCTTCTTCCCCTTTTCCGTACGGCGTATCTGAGCAATAGATACAATGGTGGCGACGATTATCATGAGAACAATGAGCCCCCCGACCCCCGCTATGAAGTTACTCGCCTTAATAATGATAAGCGTCGGGAGCGGGAGCGTTCCACCCATCGATGCGAACATCTTTGAAAATGTCGGGACTACAAAGATCATGATAACGGCGATGACCAGTATAGCGATTGACGAAACAACGGCCGGATAAATCATGGCGCCTTTAACCCTCTTCTTGAGCTTCATGGCCTTTTCGATGTACGCGGCAAGCCTGTTCAGGATCGTATCGAGGATACCCCCAGCCTCACCGGCAGCGACCATATTCGCATAGAGCTCTGAAAATACCCTCGGATGTTTCTTGAGGGCATCGGCATAGGTCGAACCGGCCTCAACATCCGCCTTGATCTGAGTCAGCACCCTTGAGAGGCTTTTATTCTCCACCTGTTCCGAAAGAATCTCAAGGCCTTGAACCAGGGGTAACCCGGCGTCTATCATCGTTGCGAACTGTCTTGTGAACACGACGATATCCTTGTCGCTTACCTTTCCCTTGAAGCCCAATTTGGGCTTCGTCACCTTTTCAGTGATCAACGTCGGTGTTATGCTCTTCCTTCTCAGGAGGGTTATCACCTCATCCTTTGAGCTCGCAAGCAGTTCACCGGATTCGATGGTGCCCCTCAATGTCTTTCCTGACCACTGATATGTCGACGGCATGCTATGCCCTCCCTTTCCCTTGAGATGTTGTTAACCGTTGGATCATGTTGATTAATTCATCGGGGATTGCCGAACGCCCCACAGCGTCCTCGTACGAGATATGTCCCTTCGCATAGAGCTCCACAAGGGACTGGTTCATGGTCTGCATCCCGGACCGGGACTGTCCTGTCTGCATACTTGAATATATCTGATGGACCTTGTCTTCCCTGATGAGGTTCCTTATGGCAGGGCTTGGGACAAGGATCTCTATGGCAAGGGCCCGTCCATTTCCTGACTTCTTCGGGATGAGCTGCTGTGAAAGTATGCCCTCGAGCACGAAGGAGAGCTGCACCCTTATCTGCTCCTGTTGATGGGAAGGGAAGACATCGATGACGCGGTTGATCGTCTGGACGGCAGAGTTGGTGTGCAGCGTCGCTAGCGTAAGGTGTCCTGTTTCGGAAACAGTAAGGGCGGCTTCTATGGTTTCGAGGTCCCGCATCTCGCCGATAAGCACCACATCAGGGTCCTGCCGGAGGACGTACTTGAGTGCCGTCTTGAATGAGGATGTATCGGCGTTCACTTCTCTCTGGTTTATGAGGCATTTCTTATGGTTGTGGAGGTACTCGATGGGGTCCTCGACGGTTATGATATGGTCATACCGTTCTTCATTAATCCTATCTACCATGGTAGCAAGGGTTGTCGATTTCCCGCTGCCCGTGGGGCCCGTTACGACGATGAGGCCTCTCGGCCTCTTTACAAGGTCGTTGACGATCTCCGGAAGTCCCAGTTCCTGGAAGGTCTTGATGGCAAAAGGTATGGTCCTGAAAGCACCGGCCACAGCCCCTCTCTGCATAAAGATATTCGATCGGAACCTGCTGATCCCTTTCAAACCGAAGGAGAGGTCAAGCTCATTGTGCTCTTCAAAGCGGTGCTTCTGTGCGTCGGTCAGGATGCTGTAACAGAGGGATTTTGTGTCTGCAGGGGTCAGGGGAGGATGGTCGACGGAGATCAATTTGCCGTCGATCCTCAGCTTGGGAGGAGAGCCGACGGTTATATGAAGGTCCGAGGCCCCCTTGTCGGTCATCTGTTTCAGTAAATCGTACAATGTTGTCATGCGATTTTCCTCTTAATCTCCAAAAGTTACCCTCAGTACTTCCTCGATCGATGTGATCCCCTCTTCGACCTTTGTCATACCACTCATCCTGAGGGTCTTTGCCCCGAGACGTATGGCCGTCCTCTTTATCTCTCCGGCTGACGCACCCTCAAGGATCAGTTCCCGTATTTCATCCTTGATAGGCATCACCTCATAGAGCGCTATTCTTCCCTTGTAGCCAGAATTGTTGCATGCCGGACAGCCCTTTCCGGTATAACACTTGATGGTCTTCGCCTTCTCCTCGGGGAAACCGATCTTTATGAGTGCAGGGACCGGGACCTTCTCCTCGACCTTGCATTGCTGGCAGATCTTCCTCGCAAGCCGCTGGGCCAGGATGAGTATGACGGAAGATGATACGAGGAAGGGCTCGATGCCCATATTCAACAATCTGCTTATGGTGCTCGGTGCGTCGTTGGTATGGAGCGTGCTCAACACAAGGTGGCCGGTCAGTGCAGCCTTGACGGCGATCTCCGCCGTTTCAAAATCCCTGATCTCGCCCACCATGATTATGTCGGGGTCCTGTCTCAGGAACGAACGGAGCGCAGACGCAAAGGTGAGGCCGATCTCTTCCTTTACCTGAACCTGGTTTATGCCCATAAAATTGTACTCAACAGGATCCTCGGCGGTCATGATATTGGTGTCAGGTTTATTCAGATGATTCAGGGCGGAATAAAGGGTTGTGGTCTTACCGCTTCCCGTCGGACCGGTAACGAGGACCATGCCGTAAGGTTTTTCGATGGCCTCCATAAAATGTTCGAGTTGAAGTTTCTCAAATCCGAGCCTTGTCAGGTCAACCTGGAGGTTTGATTTATCGAGGAGTCTCAAAACAGTCTTTTCGCCGAAGAGTGTCGGCAGGGTCGAGACACGAAAATCGATCTCTCTCTTCTTTCCGAGCTTCAGCTTTATTCTTCCGTCTTGGGGCAATCTTCTCTCAGCGATATCGAGCCTTGACATGATCTTTATTCTGGAGGTAAGAGCTGCCTTGATCTTTGTCGGGAGGCTCATCACGGTATACATGACTCCGTCCACCCTGTAGCGTACACGGAGTGCAGCTTCATAAGGCTCTATGTGGATGTCACTTGCACCGGCCTTGATCCCGTTCACGAATATCCCGTTCACGAGCTTGACGATGGGGGCCTCTACCTCCTTGACGACCTCAGCGTCGTCCTTATCCTCAACGGTCTCTATGCCGTCGAGTGCCGTGCCGACGACCTTGTCGAATTCTTCGACATCGATTGTCGGTCCTTCATCCATGCTGCCGAAGCTGCCGTCACCTGAACCCTCCTCATCGGAAACCGTATAATCCTTTGCCTGAAGAATCTGAGACGCCGAGGCCTGAGTCTCTCTTGCGACCTTCACGACCTCGTTCTTGCCCACAAGGCCGTAATTGTTTGTGATCGAATGGATAATATTGCTTTCGCTCGATACCACAACCTCAACATTGTAACCCGTCATGAACTTGACGTCATCTATTGCAAAGAGGTTGGAAGGGTCAGCCATGGCGATGGTGAGCGTCGCACCGACTCTCGTCACAGGCATGATGAGGTATTTCCTCGCCATTTCGATCGGTACGAGCTTGATGACGGAAGAATCTACGGAATATTCTGCAAGGTTTATCGCAGGGACACCGTATTGCTTACTCAGGAATGAAACGAGTTTCTCTTCAGAGATGAAGCCGAGTTTGACAAGATTTGTTCCGAGTCGACCGCCCTCTTTTTTCTGAAGGTTCAGCGCCTGTTTCAGCTGTTCCTCAGAGATGATACTTGAAGCAATGAGCATCTGACCGAGCTTTGCCGCCATATTAACTACCATAATACTAAAACGTACCCGTTGTCAACAAGCTAAGCCCTTCAATGTCCTGGGGTTTTTGTCCTTTTTCACAAGGGGCGCTGAGACCTTCTCATCCGCGGCGGCTCAAAGGCTCAGGAGGTTCCTTGAAGACGCTCAGGTTTGTTGTCCGGAAGGTTTCCTGTTGACGTAAAATTGCTGAACAATGCCAAAGACATTATTCACCAGCCAATAGAGTACGAGGCCTGACGCAAAATTAAGGAAGAGGAACGTAAAGACAATCGGCATGAGCATCATCATCTTGGCCTGCGTCGGATCGGCGGAAGAGGGCGTCATCTTCTGCTGGATAACCATGGTAAGGCCCATGGCGAGGGGAAGGGGACCGACCGCGAAGCCTCCGATCATGGGGAACCATGAAGGGATATGTCCAAAGAGCGTGTCAGGGCCTGACAGGTCGGTTATCCAGAAGATAAAGGGAGCGCCCCGCAACTCGATCGATATCATGAGCACCTTGTACAGCGCGAAAAAGACCGGGATCTGGAGGAGCATCGGAAGGCAGCCTCCTACAGGGTTCACCTTGTATTTTTTGTAGAGCTCCATCGTCTCCTTCTGCATCCTTTGGGGATCCTTCTTGTATTTTTCTCGCATTTCATTGAGTCTCGGCTGGAGTTCCTGGAGCCGCTTCATCGACTTCTGGCCCTTATTGATGAGGGGGATAAAGGGTATCCTCACCATTATGGTCAGAAGGACTATGGCCCATCCGTAGTTTCCGATGAACTTGTAGAAGAACTTCAGTATCCAGAAAAGAGGTCTTGCCAGGAGCGAAAAGAAGCCAAAATCCACAATATGTTCGAGACCGACGTGCAGTTCCTTCAGTCTTTCGTACTCCTTTGGCCCAGCGTATATCATGACACTGTTCGCGCCTGATGGAACCTTGAAGGCAACCGTAGCGGAATCTCTCAACTTCCATGCCTTTGCCTCGGTGATCTGGCCTGAAGGCACGATCGAAGCGAAGAAATACTTGTCTTCCTGCGCAATCCAATGGAGTCCGTCTTTGTATGTCTTTGGCTCGCCCAGTTTTCTTGGGTCCAGTTCTATTCTGTCATTGTCTTTCAGGATGACCGGCCCGATATGCGGAGCCGACGACGCTCCGTGATCGTGGATCCCGAAATCAGAGCCGAGGCTGAGCCAGTATTCGGGAATGCCCGAGACCTCGTCCTTGAGGTCAAATCGGTAATGGTCTCCGTAGAAAGTATAAACCCTTCTCACCGAGACAGGAGGGGAGGAATACTCGAACGTAATCGAGCCCTTTTGACCACTCGTCAGATTCAGATTGGAGCCGGATACGACGAAATTTTTGTTTGAGATGCTGAAGTCATCGATATTCGTCCCCAGACCGAAAGGGGGGTAGAGACCTTGCTTCTTGAGCAGGGAGACCCCTTTACCATCAGGGTCTTTATATTTCTTCAGTTCAAAGTCTTTCATGGTTCCGCCTCTCGTCGTCAGCGTAGCGATGTAGAAGTCTGTCTCAACCTTTATGTCCCTTGCCTCGACCGGCTCACTAGCGACCGGAGCGATTGAGGCACGTGCCAGAGGCGCGGGCCCTTCTTTTGCCGTCTCGGGTGCAGTCCTAGTTTCGGTCTTCAGAGGCTGCCGGGGTTCGGGCTTTGTGAATAGGAATTGGTATCCCATCAAGACGATGAGTGTCAGGAGTATAGCAAGGAATGTTCTTTTGTCCATTGAGTCCATGTTTATTTTACCGGGTCATATCCGCCAGGGTGAAAGGGATTGCACTTCACGATCCTCCGTATCGAGAGATAAGTGCCTTTCCATGCGCCATATCTCTTCAGCGCTTCGATGGAATATAGGGAACATGACGGCGCAAACCTGCAACTCGGAGCGAAGAGGGGCGATATCACGTGCTGATAGACCTTTATCAGGGATATGAGTATCCTGGTCATCGTTTCCCTATGACGTGGCGAGCCGAGAATGGGAAAAAGCGACGGGAAAGGGCTTCTGATACTTCATGGAAGATTCCCCATGATCCCTTCATAGCCGCTGCAATAATAAGCCAATGAGCACTCGTAAAGCCGCGGCGATCGACTTCGAAAGGGTTTTCAGGGATCTTGTCCATGGGGAGGAGAAAGGGGGCTAAACCGTTAACCGTTTGCGTCCCTTTGCGCGCCTCCGCTGAAGGGTCTTCCTGCCTCCCGGGGTACTCATCCTCTCCATGAAGCCATGAGTTCTCTTTTTCTTTATCTTGTGAGGGCGAAATGTTGTATAAGTTCCCATAAATTTCCTCGGTCAAAAGTATATACGGTATGACCGGATAAAGTCAACCCGACGTGTCTAATCTACACGGCAGCCCTCCCTACACCGGTAAATCCATGGCTCTTATATGGAGTTCTCTCAACTGTTTCTGTTCAACTGCTGAAGGCGCCCCGCTCATGAGGCAAAAGGCCTTCTGTGTCTTCGGGAAGGCGATGACATCTCTTATCGATGTCGCCCCCACCATGATCATGGTGAGTCTGTCGAGGCCGAGAGCTATGCCGCCGTGGGGTGGAGCGCCAAAGGCGAGGGCGTCGAGGAGAAAACCGAACTTCATCCTCCCTTCATCCTCCGATATGTTCAAGACCTCGAACATCTTTCTCTGCACATCCTGTCTGTGGATACGGATACTACCGCCTCCGATTTCATAACCGTTCAGGACAATGTCATAGGCCTTTGCCCTTATCGCGGCCATCCTCTGTCGGTTGTCAGCCGCATACGCACCCGAAGTCTGTGCTGAAAAAAGCATATCCATATCCTCATCCGCAGGAGATGTGAAGGGATGGTGCATGGCCTGGAACCTCTCTTCTTCTTCGTCCCATTCGAGGAGGGGGAAATCGAGTATCCATACGAATCTGAACCCGGGCTTCACAAGGTTCAGCCTCTTCCCCAGGTCCAGCCTCATCCGGCTCAGGACATCATGGACGACCTTTTCCCTGTCCGCGACAAAGAGCATAAGATCCCCTTCCTCTCCATCGAGTCTGTGAGCCATTTCGCGCAGAACCTCCTCAGGGAAGAACTTTGCGATGGGAGATTCAAATCCGTTTTTCACCTTTATCCATGCAAGCCCCTTTGCGCCGAAGGCCTTTGCGTCTTCGGTGAGCATATCAACATCTTTTCTCGAAAGTCCTGCCAAGCCCTTTCCGTTTATGGCCTTTACCCTTCCGCCTGATGCTATGGCATCGAGAAAGACCTTGAATGAGCCTTTTTCTGCGAGGTCTGCCATCTCCCGCAGTTCGAGGCCGAACCTCAGGTCAGGCTTATCATTGCCGAACCTCTCCATGGATTCCCTGTAGCTCAGTCTTTCGAAGGGCCTAGGGACCTCAGTATCCAGGACTTCCTTAAAGAGCCTCGCGAGCATCCCTTCGGTGAGACCCATGATATCCTCTCTGTCCATGAAGGATGCCTCAAGGTCTATCTGAGTAAACTCCGGCTGTCTGTCGGCCCTCAGGTCTTCGTCCCGGAAACACTTGACGATCTGGAAGTACCGTTCCATGCCTGCAACCATGAGTATCTGTTTGAAAAGCTGCGGAGACTGGGGAAGGGCGTAAAAATGGCCCGGGTTCATCCTGCTCGGCACGAGATAATCCCTGGCGCCTTCGGGCGTTGATTTCGTGAGCATTGGTGTCTCGATTTCGAGAAATCCGTTCTCATCGAGGTAGTCTCGTATCGCCTTTGTGGCTTTGTGGCGCAGGATGAGGTTGTTCTGAAGCTCAGGCCGTCTCAGGTCGAGATACCGGTATTTCAGTCTCAGAGACTCCGACGCCTCAGCCGCCTCCTCCATGGTGAAGGGAAGGGGAGAGGCCTCATTGAGAATTTTCAACGCGCTAACGTACATTTCGACCATGCCCGTTTGGAGATTGGGATTCTCTGTCCCTTCAGGCCTCCTTCTGATCTCACCGGAGACCGATATAACGAACTCACCCCTGAGATCACGGGCGAGTTTATGGGCCTCTTCAGATACGTCCGGACTGAAAACAACCTGGCATAATCCGCTCCTGTCCCTGAGATCAACGAAGATCAAGCCGCCGTGGTCCCTTCTCCGGAAGACCCATCCGGCGAGAGAGATGGTGGTGCCGGTGTCCGATTCCATCACTTCGCCGCAAAACCTGTCACGAACCATAAACCCTCCAATCAGGATAGTCTATCATACCTCAGAAGTCGGCAGTCCCAAGCATGTTTTGATCACCGGTAGGAGAGAGACTGCTGACGGTTGACTACGGGCTCTCAAAGGCTATCTCCTTCTTTGTCGTCTCAATTTCTTCGGGGGTGAGATATCTGATCTCCCCTGACCGCAGATCACCGAGTTTAAGGCCGTTGACGGCTATTCTCTTCAGCTTCATTACAGGGTGTCCGATCCTTTCGAGCATCCTCCTGATCTGTCTTTTTTTCCCTTCGTATATTGTCATCTCGATCCAGGAGTTGTTCTCTGTCTGTCTGATCTTCTTCACCCTTGCCGGCATGGTCAGTCCATCCTCAAGCTTTACTCCCCGCCGCAGCTTCTCGATGTCGCCGTCATCAACAATTTCTTTCACCTTCACAAGGTAGGTCTTCGGTATTTTTTTTGAAGGATGGAGTATGGCATTCGCAAAGTCGCCGTCATTGGTCAGGAGGAGCAAACCTTCTGAATGGAAGTCAAGTCTTCCGACAGGAAAGACCCTGCATTTTATGTGTTTCAGAAGGTCCTTCACCGTGGGCCTTCCTTCGGGATCGATGAGGGTTGTGACGACACCGCGCGGCTTGTTGAGCATCAGATACGTCGGCTGAGCTCTTTTGCGCAAAGGATTTGAAACAAGTCTTCCGTCCAACTTGATATAGTCGCTGGCAGCGTCTGCCTTCATCCCCACTGTCGCAACCCGTCCATTGACGACAATCCTCCCCTCGAGGATGAGTTCCTCTGCCTTTCGCCTCGATGCAATGCCCAGTTCCGAGAGAATCTTCTGAATGCGCTGTTCCATGAGGATGAATAATAACATAATCAGTGACACCAGCAGAAGAAAAGGACACGGAAAGATTAGGCGAGATCAATACCTATCATCCTGGTGAGAGCTTTTTCTTAGATGAGCCTTTGCTGAATCTGCTATAGAACGCGCTCCTGGGGTCAGAAACGTCCAGAGGCCAGGAGCGGGGCGCTCTACTGCATTGGAGGTGTCGGTGAATAAGGGTAAGGCGGAGGAGGTGGTGGAGGTGGAATCCTCTGGGTACGACTCCTCGGCATTACTCCCGGGATCTGATTGCCCCTGGCATACATGCACTGCTGATATGCGATGTCATACCGACGCTGCGCCTCCCATCCATAAGCCTGTCTGGCATTGGCTCCTACGGCAGATCCCACGAGAAGTCCTGAGCCTGCGCCAATCGCCGCACCGGCGCCTACATCGCCGCTGGCGCTGCCGATCGCGGCTCCTGCTGCCGCACCGATCGCCGTGCCAAGAACAGCCGACCCAACTGCCTGCTGATTAGCCGCCTCCTGGGGATTCATCCCTATCTGTTGTGCTGCCCACTGTCTGCACATGGCATCCTCTGCCTGGAACTGCTCAAAGGGCTTGTCAGGGGGCGGCAGAACCATCACACTGGGACCCGACGGAAGGGTCGCACATCCTCCCAAAACCAGTGACACCAAAACTCCAAGGATGCTTGTCCTGAGCTTTAACATATCTTCACTCCTTACCGTTCCCTGGAACCGGAGAAGGAACAACCTTCATCCATCCCTTAGGACACTGTTTCACATAGGGATAGTAGCCCTGCGGATTCGGGCAGTAATACCAATAGTTCTGCTCCTCTTGCTGAGGGGCCGGTTGAACATACACCGGAGCCTGCTGCTCCATGGCGACCGGTGGCGCCGAATAAGAATATGGATAATACGGATAGTAAGGATAACCCCACCACGGACCCCACCACCCAGGACCGATCCAGTAGTACCCACGCCAGCCATGGTAGTGACCGCCGTAATAGCCGTACCGACCATAATAGCCGCCCCTGTAATAGGGACCTCCCCCATAGTGACCTCCTCCGCCGGAATAGTATCCCGACCCAGCAGCATAAACGGCCGGAGCGCTTGCAACAATCAAGATCATGACGATAAGTATAAGACAAATGACCCCTTTCATATCCATCTCCCTTTTCGCGGTCCTCCTGGCCTATACATTTGAGGACCTTTTTATCCTTTTTTAGTATATCAGACGTTGAAAAATTGCAAAAGGTTACGTGGAACCGGAATCAGGCTGCCCACAGGCTTGCAAGCACCCATGACACAAGGGTGATTGCTTTTCCTTAGAATATTGCAACAAATCATTCATTTTATAAAACTTAAGAGGAATAGCGCAGCCTGCACGATTTTCAGTCCGTATTCCTATTCCCTGCCTCCTTGATATAATTCCTCTTCCGTGATAATCTTTTCTCATTCCATCAGTATGACACTTTCAAACAAAAGGAGGTCAGTATGCGGTCATCAGGTCTTTTGTTTGCTTTGGTATGTTTCGTGGCAATTGCAGGTCTCGTGTACGCGGGTATTGAAGGGGGTAAGGACCCCCTCAATACCCTGATCGACGGAAACAAGAGGTTTATTTCCGGTGAGCTGTCAAAAAAAGATCTCGGAGATAGCAGACGGCAGGAGCTTACAAAAGGGCAGCACCCTTTTGCGACGGTGCTTACGTGCTCTGATTCTAGGGTGGCTCCCGAGATCATATTCGACCAGGGACTTGGAGACATTTTTGTTGTGAGGGTTGCCGGGAATGTTGTGGAGCCGACGACTCTCGGCAGCATAGAGTATGGGGTGGAGCATCTTCAAACTCCACTCCTTGTCATCCTCGGTCATGAATCGTGCGGGGCTGTAAAGGCTGCCCTTGAGGCTACGGGAAAGCCTGAAGGAAATATCGGGGCGATCCTGAAGAAGATTCTTCCTGCTGTAAAGACCGCAAAGAAGGCCGGGAAAGACGAGAAGCAGACCCTCAATCTCGCTGTGCAGGAGAATGTGAAGAATACATACATGGACATTATGAAGAGTAAGATAGTCAGGGAGCTGGCCCGGGAAGGGAAACTCAAGATTATCGGGGCCGAATACTATCTCGAAACCGGCAAGTTCGAGATCCTTGATCTTGGGGTGCCTGCTGAACAACAAAAGAGGGAGCATCTGAAGAAAGCAGCCTAGCATTTTCCTTCTCGACGCCTTTCCCCTCGTCTTTGTGGGCGAGGGGAAAGGGATTGTCAATCGGGCTCTTTCACGAGTCTTGGTCTTCCTTCAAGAGATGCTTTCTGCTGCTCAGCTTTTTGTAAAGCGCCTTTCTCGATATACCGAGTTTCTTGGCAGCCTGTGATTTGTTCCCGTTGCATCTCAGAAGTGCCTCCTCGACGGCCTGGGATTCCAATTCTTTCAGTGTCTGTCTTGTGTCTGTTCCCTCCCGCAGTAATGCTCCTGTCAGGCAGAATCCGTCGGGAAGGTCGTTAAGGGTAACGCTGGCGGTCTTTGCAAGCACTACCGCCCTTTCTATTACGTTTCTGAGTTGCCTTATGTTCCCTGGCCAGGGATAGTTCTTGAATGCGGTCATTACCTCCTCAGAGGCAGTGAGCGTTTTCTTCTCCCTTACGCAGAACTCCTTTATGAACTCTCTTACGAGGAGAGGGATGTCTTCCTGTCGTTGTCTCAGTGGCGGGATATCTATCTGCACGACATTTATTCTGTAAAAAAGGTCTTCTCTAAATGTCCCGTTCCGGACCTCTTTCTTCAAGTCACGATTCGTGGAAGAGACCAGCCTGAAATCTACTTTGATGTCCCTGTTGCTCCCGAGCCGGCCGATCTCCTTTTCCTGGAGCACTCTGAGGAGTTTCGCCTGCATCGAAAGTTCAAGTTCACCGATCTCATCGAGGAGCAACGTTCCTCCCGCCACTTCTTCGAAGCGTCCGATCCTCCTCGTGACAGCACCGGTGAAGGCCCCTCTTTCATAGCCGAAGAGTTCACTCTCCACGAGCTCCCTCGGGATGGCAGCACAGTTGAAGGCGATAAAGGGCCTGTCTTTTCTTGAGCTTCCATAATGGAGTTCCCGTGCTACGAGCTCCTTCCCCGTGCCGGTCTCGCCGCAGATAAGGACGCTGCTCGCCGAATCCCTGACGGCCTGAATGGTATCAAGGATGCCCCGCATTTCCTCTGAAGTGCCGATAATGCCGGAGCGGTCGCCATCATTCGCCAGCCTCCTCTTGATCGATGCGAGTTCCCTTCCGAGCCGCCGCTTCTCGACGGCCCGGGCCAGGATGCCCTTGAGCTTCGTATAGTCAGGTGGCTTAATAAAATAGTAGTAGGCGCCACAGGTCATCGCCGAGACCGCAGATTCTACGGTTCCATAGGCGGTGAGAAAGATCACAGGTATGTCGGGATGATTCTTTGAAATATAGCCGAACAGCTCCAACCCGTCCTTTCCTGGCATTTTCAGGTCGGTAATGATGGCATCGATATTCATTTTATGGATTATCCGTGTCGCACTGTCAACGTCGTTCGACTCGCGCACCTCATAACCGTCTTCCGAGAGTATCGAGGATAGGACCTTGACGGCATTCGGCTCGTCGTCAACGATCAGTATCTCGCCTTTGCCGGCGCCTCTCATTGCACACCTCCGGATTTGCATGGGGGAAGACAAAAACGCGGATCCGTGCCGTCCTCCTCAATGAAGTTTTCTGGCTCCATCCGGCATGCTAGCATCTTCTCTTGTCTATGCCGCCCCATCTCTCATCATTCAGGGTATTCCTTTATGGAAATTTCATGGAAATGAGAAGTTATCTGCTACTCTTATCGTAATGTAAGAAGGAAAACTTTAGCCTCTGTCCTCATGGCCATCGGGAGCCGGCGTTAGGTCGGCGATACCGTAAATCTGGGGATACTCAGGGATGACGGGGAGATAATAATTGGAGGGAGAGCGGATGAAGTCCAATAGCCCTTAAGGTCGTTTAGATCGCGGTCTTTACGGTTCGGGTGAGTTTGATCGCCAGCCTCCGGTGCCTCGGGCCGTCAAATTCGCAGAAGTAGACAGCCTGCCATGTGCCGAGAACGAGCTTCCCTTCGTCAATAAAGACGGCCTTTGAGACGCCTATGAGAGTCGATTTGATATGGGCGTCTGCATTTCCTTCCCGGTGATGGTAATCGCCATCGGCGGGAACAAGCCTGTTAAGGAAGGTCTGTATGTCATGCTGGACCGAGGCATCGGCGCCTTCGTTGATCGTCACGCCTGCAGTCGTATGGGGGACATAGATGTAGCAGACGCCACTCGTGATCCCCTCTTCGTGAATGACCTCCTGTATCTTGTCGGTTACATCTATGAATTCGTTCCTCATCCTGCTCTTGACGTTTATGTATTTGACCATTTAAGCCTCCTTGAATAGTGCGTCGTAAAAGGCGGTGTCAACACTGAAATCTATCCGTAATACTACGAGATTCTCAGGGACGGAGTACCCCCTGATTTTCATTATATCCTTTTCTGTTGTCACAATCCAATCGGCCCTGCACGCCTTTGAAGCAAGAGATATCCTCTCTATATCCCCCTGGCTGTATGCGACGTGGTCCCTGAAAGGCTTAAAGCCGGAAACTCTGGTTCCGATGCTGAGAAGGGTCTCTCTGAAAGAGTCGGTATTTCCGATTCCTGCGAAGCCATATATCGTCTTCCCTGAGATGGCCGTTATTGGAAGGTCTTTTCCTGAGGCGGTTGTAAGGCCCGTTGGAAGGTGCTCAGCAACAAAGAGCGGCGCATCAGGGCTGTTGTCCCTGATCTCATCGATGAGGCTATCGAAGGAAGAGAATCCTGAAGACCTAACGATTCCTTTTTCGCCGAGGACTTTCTTTGTTATAACGATTACATCGGCCCTTTTCATCTCTGTCAATGGTTCTCTCAGTCTCCCCATAGGAAGAAGTCTCCTGTTGCCAAAGGGATCGGTACCGTCGATGAGGAGGATATCCCTGTCCCTATGCAGCCTCCAGTGCTGGAAGCCATCATCAAGGATACAAAGCAAAGGATGATGAATGGAGGAAGAGGGTTGAAAACCCAGTTCCTCCAGTGCGAACAGGCCGGCCTCGTATCGGTCTCCACCCTTTACAACAGGGACTCCTTTCAATCTCTCAGCCATGAGAAAAGGTTCGTCCCCGGCTTCGCCGACACTGAGCAGTGACCCACTGCCCTTACTGACGAAACATGGCCCCTTCGCCTTGCCTCCGTACCCCCTCGTAAGGATACAGGGATGATAGCCCCGTTCTTTTGCCTTTTCTGCTATTGCTATCACAGCAGGCGTCTTTCCTGTTCCGCCTACGGTTATGTTCCCCACGCTGATCACCGGACAGGGGAGTCTCCTCTGACGCTTCAGGCTGCGGCTTCTCTCGAAGGAATAGCCGAGATAGTATATGAATTCGAGGGGGCCCATTATCGCCGAATCCTATCAAAAGTGAATGCCAAAGAGCAAGTGCAGACCGGGGGGGCCGCAAGACAGGGAAATTCGACCGACACAGGCGCCCCTGGAAGCGGTCAAGGGGGCCCTATATAGCAGTGAAGATAGGAGATACCGGTTTCCTCTTATTCCTTGTTGTAACGTGTGCATGATCTTCATCGTCTGATTATGAGTAAGCAAAGAGGTGCGTCGCACATTGACTGGGTCGGTTTTCTGATGTACATTGTGATAAGAGGAAGAGAACGAAAGGGGTTATCAAACATGAGGAAATTTGATTTCAAAGCATTCGCGGTGTCCGTGGCTAAGGTGATAGTACTGTTGCTGGGGATTTGTATCCATATCCAGGAGGGGCACGCGCAGTCGCCTCCGGTAGGGGCTCCGTTAGTGCGCGAGGGCGCATTTGCGATGAAGCTTGCCGAAGCCTTGAACCTCGGGCATCCGTCGTCCGAGGCAGAGGCGGAGAGCATGCTTGGGGCCGCCGGGATCGCACCGCGCAACGGCTGGATCGCAGACTATCCTGTCACGCCTGACATTATAGGCGAGCTGCGTGACTCGGTCACGTACGCAGCCCAGGCCAAAACAATATCCATGGACCAGAGTACGGCGCTGAAGACCCTGGAAGATGTACAGGCGAGCGAGAACACATCGGTGAGTCCCGGACCGGCAGGTCCTCCTGAAACGTCCGCCGAAGGGGCAACCGGGGGCGGCTATCCCGATCAAACAATCATAAACAATTACTATTCCGAGCAAGGACCTCCCATTGTGACGTACTATGCTCCACCGCCGGATTTTTATTATTTGTATTCTTGGGTTCCCTACCCGTTCTGGTGGAACGGTTTCTGGTTCGGCGGATTTTTCATCCTCCATGATTTTCACAGGCATTTCAGGGAGGACGGGCATGTGTTTGTCGTCACCAATCACTTCAGAGGTGCCAACTCAAACAGGGTCTTCAGGATAGATCCTGCAAGAAGGTTCCAGGGTAGGACCTTTGCGGGGATCGGTGCGCCCCACTCGAGCAATTTGGTCAACGCAGGAGTTAGTAGGGCGCCTGAGAGGGTTTTCAATGCAGGGGCGCTCAGGCCGTCAGGACAGCCCAGGGGGGCTGTCGGCGCACGGCCGTCACCCGGCATCCGATCGGCGAATCCATTTACTTCAAAAAGGGTTTACAGTGAGCCCCCGGGCGCCGGAAGGACATTTACGCCGCGTTCCAGTGCGCCGCATGGCGGCAGAACATCTGCTGCTCCAGCAGGGAGATCGGGAAAGGGCGGAGGAATGAAGAGATAGTTTGGACGGGCTTGCGACATATGTGAACTAAGCTTTTGCAAAGGCTTAAGAGACAGCGCGTGTCGCCTGATGGTGTTTGCTGTTCCTCTGTTGTGGGAGAGCAAGGAGACGATCGGTGAAGGGCATCCTTAAAATCGCATTTAAACTCCTGGTAAACGACAAAGGCAAATTTGCCGCGCTTCTTGTCGGTATAACTTTTTCGGTGTTCTTGATGGTTATGATGACATCGATGTTCGCCGGTATCCTGCACAGGGCGTCTGCCCAGATCTTAAATATCGGAGCTACGATATGGGTAATGGACCCTGCGGTCAATACACCGGCCAACAGCATACCTATGCCGGATTATGCGTTGGACTTTGCACGCAGCATCAACGGAGTCAAATATGCAGTGCCTTTGTATTCAGCTGGGGCCCTCGCAAAACTTAGGAACGGCATCTATCAGGCGGTAACAGTCATAGGTCTGGATGATTCAAGTTTGTTCGGCAGGCCTGATCTCATTCAGGGACACATCGAAGACATCTATGCCGAGAATTCATTTATTATCGTCAAGGATTCGGAATATCCCAAATTCGGCAAGCCGGGTATCGGGACTGAATTCGAGATAAACGATAACAGGGGAGTCATTGTTGGTATCGCACGGGTGAATGTCGGCTCTCTCTTCGGAATGCCTACGCTGTATACCACTTACTACAGGGCCATCCAGTATATTCCTTCTATGAGGTTTACCATTTCATATATCCTTATAGAGCCCAAGAGCGCCGCGGACATACCCCACATCAAACAGCAGGTAAAATCGCTCGGTTACGAAGCGCTCACGAAGGATGAATTCATCCGGAAAGTTTCTACTTATTACAAATACCAGACTGGTCTCGGAATGAATGTAATGATAATGACTATAGTAAGTTTTATTGTAGGGTTGTCAATTTCCGGCCAGACCTTCTATACCTTCATACTTGAGAATCTCGAGAAATTCGGGGCTTTAAAAGCGATAGGGGCAAAAGGAAAAGAACTTATCTATATGATATTGTTCCAGGCAACATTTACCTCCCTCACAGGTTACGGGATGGGAGTGGGTCTGGCCTCCCTGATAATAGCCCTTGCCAAACTCAGGCTGCCGAGTTATGCGGCAATGATTTCTTTTCCAAGCCTCGCTTTTGCTTTTGTGATGGTACTGATCATCGCGGCTATATCAAGTTTTATCGGGATAAGAAAGGTGATTAGGATAGAGCCGTTCGAGATATTCAGAGGTTAAAATGGCCGATTTGGCAGTGAGGGCGAACAATCTGGTCAAATGGTTTGGAGAAGGAGACGCCAAAACCTACGCGGTAAGAGACGTCAGCTTCGACGCCTATTTTGGTGAGATGTTATATATCGAAGGTCCTTCAGGCAGCGGTAAAACAACATTGCTGAGCATGATATCCGGAATTCTCAGGCCAAATTCGGGCACTGTAGCGGTTGAAAACAGGGATATATGGAACCTAGGCGGCGACGAGATAGCTGATTTCAGATTGAATAAGGTCGGATTCGTCTTTCAGGATTATCATCTATTCCCGAAACTAACTACCGTTGAGAATGCAGCGATTCCCCTGATTTTGAAAAGGGTTGACTGGAATGATGCCATTGACACGGCGATGAAGTATTTGGACATAGTGGGGATAAAGGACAGGGCGCAGCTACCCCCTGTAAAGCTTAGCGGGGGAGAACAGCAGAGAGTGGCGATTGCAAGGGCGATCGCCAGCAGCCCTGATATCCTTATATTCGACGAGCCTACGGCATCCCTTGACGGGGAAACGGGAAGAAGGATTGTGGATTTTGTAAAGAATAATATCCTGAACGAGAAACGTTGCATAATTGTCGTGACTCACGACAGTAGAATATTCGAGTACGCGGATAGGATAATGAAGATGGCGGACGGAAAGATTATGGGAATAGCAAAAGGAGAGGACCATGAGAAATAAAATTTTATTGGCCCTCTCGATTATCGGCATCATAGGCGGCCTCGTGAGCGCTTATATCTACGGCATTGAAAGAAAGCCGCTGCCCCCGGCTTTTAATCCTGCATCTAATCCTTATGTCAAGGGCATCTATGCAAACGGCATCATCGAGAGCTACCAGACGAATGGAGCGAATATAAATATATACCCGGAGGTGTCTGGAGTTGTGGTAAGAATCCCAGTAGCCGAGGGGCAAAGCGTACATAAGGGAGATCCCCTGCTCGTTATGGATGACTCCGTACAGAGGGCTACTGTCGAGCAGCAGAAATCACAGGCCGAAGCGGCTCTCGCCCTGCTTGAAGAGCTGAAGGCCCAGCCAAGAAAAGAAAACCTTGACATTGCAGCGGCCCAGGTGGAACTCACCACGGCAAACCTTAAGACCGCTCAGGACCAATTGGACAAGCTCAGGAAATCTTACGAGCAGAATCCCAAATCGGTAAGTAAGAACGATCTGGATAACGCGGAAAACACCGTCAAGACTGCGAAAGCGAATCTCGAAGTCGCCCGGAAGCAGTACGAGCTCACAAAGGCAGGGGCCTGGATATACGACATAAGAAACCAGGAAAGTCAGTACAAGGCGCTGACAAAAGCCTATATTTCTGCAAGTGCTCTCCTGGACAAGTACATCATAAAGGCTCCGGCAGATGGAGTGGTACTCTCTATCAATGTTGCTGCAGGCAGCTATATCTCCCCGCAAGGTACATACAATACGTATACGCAGGGCGTCGATCCGATAGTTGTCATGGGATGGCCGCAGGACTTCATTGCCGTCAGATGTTACATTGACGAGATACTCGTGCACAGACTGCCTCAGGGACCGCACATGAACGCGCAAATGTCCGTTCGGGGCACGAATATCAGTATTCCTCTGGAATTCGTTCGGGTGCAGCCCTATGTGTCTCCTAAGATTGAATTATCCAACCAGAGGACTGAAAGGGTGGATGTAAGGGTCTTGCCATTGATATTCAGGTTTGAGAAGCCGAAGAACATTAATATTTACCCCGGTCAACTGGTGGATGTTTACATCCAGGAAAAATAAGCCGATGAGAAAAGAATCGATAGCACTTTTCGGACTGTATTCCATACTCCTTCTCTCTATATTCGGTTGTACCGTTGGACCGGACTTCGTGAGGCCCGAAGCGCCGAAGACAGATCGCTACACCCACGAGGCGGGGCCGAATGCGACAATCACCGCAGACGGTAAGGCTCAGCGCTTCAAAGAAGGCGCTGCCGTAGCAGCTGACTGGTGGCGGCTTTTTAACTCTCAAAAATTGGATGATGTGATAAAGGAGGCTGTCGCAAATAACCAGACCCTACAGGCTGCTCAGGCAAGTTTACGCCAAAGCCAGGACAACCTCCGAGCCGGCTACGGCGTTTTCTACCCTCAGCTTGATGCAGGCTTTGGAGCCGTCCGCGAGAAGTCGTCCCAAGTGCGTATCATTGGCAACCCCCACAGCAGTATCTTCAATCTCTATACGCTCTCAGGGACCATCAGCTATGCCCTCGACGTGTTTGGTGGCAACAGGCGCCTCGTGGAAGGTTTGGAGGCAGAGGTGGATTTTCAGCGTTTTTCCATGCTCGGCACATACCTCACCTTGTCCGGTAACGTTGTCAATACTGCCATAGCCGCTGCAGCCTACCAGGCCCAGATCGAGGCTACAGAGCAAATCGTCCGCGAAGAGAAAGAGCAGATTAGCATCATAGAAGGACAGGTGGAAGCCGGCACCGTGCCTTACGTAAACGTTCTCAGTATCAGGAGTCAGATGGCTGCCACTGAAGCCACGATTCCGCAGCTGAAGCAAAAACTTAGCCAGGCCGAGCACCTGCTTGCCGCACTCGTTGGACGCACCCCTGCTGAATGGGCACCCCCCCGGTTCGATCTGATGACAGACCTTATGCTCCCCGGCGACTTGCCGGTAACCCTCCCATCAGAGTTAGTGCGACAACGCCCCGACATCCTGGCGGCCGAGGCACAGTTGCACAGTGCCAGCGCAGAAATCGGGGTGGCAACGGCCGCTCTGTTCCCGAGCTTTACGCTAAACGGAACCTATGGCCTGAACAGTACTTCCATGAGCGATCTCTTCAAGAGCACAAGCAGCTTCTGGAGTCTGGGTGCCAATATTGCCGCCCCCCTTTTTCATGGAGGGACCCTGTTATCCCAACGGCAGGCGGCCATTGAAGGCTACAACCTGTCACTGGCCAATTATCGTCAGACAGTCCTCAGCGCCTTTGCCCAGGTTGCCGATACACTGCGGGCACTGGAACATGACGCCGAGACCCTGCATTCTCAGTCGCAAGCGCTCGATACGGCAGAGGAGGCCCTGCGGTTGATCGAGATAAATTATCAAGCCGGCCTTGCCAATTATCTTCAGGTTCTTATCGCAAACGGCCAGTACCATCAAGCAAAGATCGGCTATCTCCAGGCTTTTGCGCAACGCTTTCAGGACACTGTTGCCCTCTTCGTCGCCCTTGGTGGCGGTTGGTGGAATGCCGATGAAAAGGCGCTGACAAGCCATGAGTCGCAGGGACCTGGAGTGATCCCCGTGAATCAGCATGAGGTGCAGTACAGGCTGTGCTATAGTACGGACATCTTCTCTCTCGGAGGATGCCTTTGTCGTGAAAGGATGGGAAGCTTTCGGTCTCAAAATGCCGCTTGTCAGGCGATAAGTGAATGAGGTTCATAGGGTTGTTTGCTCTCATCTTGTGAGAGTATTTCTGGTTTCTGCTCCTCAGACAGGAGAAACGGAGGTCAAGGCGATGGTCAAGGATATTCATTGGTTGGGTCATAACACATTCAAGATTACCGGTGAAAAGGTCATCTATACCGACCCTTTCAAGATCAAGAAAGAGGATAAGGCAGACATAATTCTCATAACCCATGAGCATTATGACCACTGTTCACCTGATGATATTAAGAAAATACAGGTCTCTGATACCGTCATAATCGCGCCGGCTGATTGCGTGGGTAAACTGTCGGGGAACACGAAAGTTGTCAGACCCGGTGACAGAATCAGGGAAGGAGGAATCGATATTGAGGCCGTGCCCTCTTATAATACGAACAAGCAGTTCCATACGAGGGACAGAGGATGGGTTGGGTATATCTTTACGGTCAAAGGTGAACGTATATATATTGCTGGCGATACGGACTATATCCCGGAGATGAAGACATTCAAGGCCGATATTGCCCTCCTGCCGGTCTCGGGAACCTATGTCATGACAGCCGACGAGGCGATACAGGCTGCCCTCGATATAAAGCCCAAGATCGCAATCCCCATGCATTATGGTTCTCTCGTGGGCTCTAAGAGCGATGCCCGAAGATTTGCTGAAGGCCTGAAGGGAAAGGTCGAGGTAATTGTCCTTCACGAGGAATAAGACTGTGGAGAAGGCTGATGGATCCTCTGTCGAAACTCATAAAAGGGAGTCTTGGTAGTACCGTCATCTCTCTTGCAACTCTCGACTCCACAAACACCTTTGCCATGGAATTGGGGGAGAAAGGGGCTGCCCATGGAACGGTTGTCCTCGCCGAAAGCCAGACAAGGGGCAGGGGTAGGCTGGGCAGGCAATGGGTGTCGTGTCCCGGACGGAATATCTTAATGAGCGTTATACTCAGACCGGCCCTTGAGTCCGGAAGCCAGACATTTCTGACGATCATGGCAGGGGTTGCGGCTGCAAAGACACTGAGGGAGTCTATCGGCCTTCAGGTGGGGATCAAATGGCCTAATGACCTCATGGTTTCCGGCAAGAAATTGGGCGGCATCCTCGTTGAAACGAGATCGGCTCAGGGGAAGATGCATTTTGCCGTAATAGGGATGGGGATCAACGTGAATTCAGAAGTAAAAGACTTCCCTCCTCATATGATAGAAATGGCTACATCCATAAGGATTGAAACCGGAAGAGAACACTCAAGAACAGTGCTCATTGCCGGCATTCTCAACGAAATGGACTACTGGTATCATACGATCCTCATGTCGAAGGGGAGGAGTGCCATTCTTCGCAGGTGGCGTGACCTCACAGCTACGCTCGGGAAGACAGTAAGGGTTACTCTTGCCGACGAGACATTGACAGGAATAGCGGAAGATATCGACAAAGAAGGGATGTTGCTGGTGAGATTGCCCTCGGGCGCCATAAGAACGATAAATTCAGGTGATGTCTCTCTTCTTAGGTGAACTCTTCTATGCTTCTTGCGATAGATATCGGCAACTCGACCATCAGCGCAGGACTCTTCTCCGGAGCCCTTCTGAGAAGAAGGCTCAAGATGCCGAGCCATCCTAGGAGGGACGCTGAAGAATACCGGAAAGAGATCGAAAGATTCCTGGCGTCAGAGGCTGGAGGGAGAGAGCTCTCGGGAATCGTGGTCTCTTCTGTTGTACCAGGCCTTGAGGAGGTGCTCAGCCATGCTATAACAGGGATGAGTGTTAGGGAGCCCTTCATTGTGGGTCCTTCGCTGGACACCGGTCTGGGATTCGACGTAGAAGAAACCGGTCAGGTCGGCCCCGACAGGATTGTGAATGCCATGGCAGCCCGAGAGAAATATGGCGACCCTGTGCTGGCAATCGATTTTGGTACGGCGACAACCATCAGTGCTGTCAGGAATGGGAAATTCATCGGAGGTGCGATTCTGCCGGGCGTGGGGTTGATGTCTGAGGTCCTTCATACGAGTACATCGAGGCTCCCGCAGGTGGACATAGGAGCCGCCGTGATCTCTCTTAACAGGCGCCTTCCTGCTGTCGGTAAAGGAACGACGAAGTGCATTGTTTCTGGTATTATATATGGGATGGCTGGGGCAGTGGATAGGCTTATCCACGAGATTGAGAGGGAAGAGTGCCCCTTTATTGTTGTCATTACGGGAGGTTATGCGGCCCTCATGGCCCCTTTTCTTGAACGAAACGTCCTTTTTGATCAGGATCTGACCCTGCAGGGGCTCAGACTGATCTATGAGAGGAACACCTGATGCATGAATTGAGGAAAGATCCTCTCCTCGGCAGATGGGTGGCTGTATTGAAGAATTCAAGATCTCCTTCTGACTATGCCGACTATGACGTCCCGTCAGAGGACACCAAGGAGGGACCATGCGTACTCTGTCCAGGAAATGAAGGGAAGACGCCAAAGGAGATAGCAGCAGTGAGGGAGGGCGGAAGATGGTTATCAAGGGTCATTCCGAATTTCGATCCCCTTTTCCGGATCGAGGGAGATCTCGGCCGAAAAGGCTTGGGGATGTATGACAAGATGAACGGCATCGGAGCCGATGAAATTGTCATCGAAACCGATGACCATGGCCGGGGACCGGAAGATATCGGGCTCGAACAGGTGTTGAGGGTCGTGAGGCTCTACAGGGAGCGGATGGCTGATCTTGAGCGTGATGCGAGGATGCGGTATATCCTCGTATACAAGAATTCAGGGAAATCGGCAGGCGCGTTGTATCTCCATCCCCATTCCGGAATTGTTGCGACACCGATAATACCGAAGAGGATGAAGGACGAGCTGGACGGCGCCAAACAGTATTATGCTTACAAGGAACGGTGTATCTTCTGCGATATTCTAAGAGAAGAGATGAGACTGGGAGACAGGGTTATTTATGAGACCAAGGATTTTTTTGCCTTCAGTCCCTTTGCCTCCAGGTCCCCCTTTGAGTTCTGGATAGTGCCGAAGAGACACAGCTGTGCGTTCCAGGAGATCACTCCTTCTGAGACAGAAGACCTGAGTCTCATGTTTATGACGATGCTCAAGAAGATGAGGACCGTTTTGAGAACTCCGCCCTTCAATTATTTTATTCATTCGGCGCCAAACAGGATCCCGAGGCGTGACCATTGGCACACCCTCGGCGAAGATTTTCATTGGCATGTGGAGGTGATACCCAGGCTCCTTCTGACGAGCGGTTTTGAATGGGGCTCGGGATTTTATGTCCTTACCACATCCCCTGAGGATGCGGCAAAATACTTACGGGAGGCATGATGATGGATATCAGGAGCATTCTTTTTCCGACGGACTTTTCTGAAGGCTCAGTCTATGCAGTTCCCTTTGTCGTCGACCTTACGAAGCGCTATGGTGCAAGGCTGTACATTATAAATATCTTATACGATGTGGTCAAAACCACCGGCTTGCACGTCCCCCATGGCAACATTGACGAACTGTACAAGGATATGGAGGTGACCGCCAGGAAGGAGTGCGAACGGTGGTGTGCAGAAGAGTTGAGGGGCTACAAGGAGATCGAATACGATGTGCTCAAGGGCGTCCCTCACGAAGAGATCCTGAAATTCGCTGAAGAAAAGAAGATCGACCTCATCATCATGGGGACCCACAGCAGGAAGGGACTTGAACGCATCATCTTCGGGAGCACCGCTGAGAGGGTTGTGAGGAATGCAAAGTGTCCTGTTCTGACTGTGGGAGCCCCTCACAAGAAATGACGCAGGATGAGGCTCTATCTTTCTGAAAACGCCTTTATCGATATCCTGCTCAGTTCCGCTGAGGTCTATCGGAGGGAATGCCTCGGATTCCTCCTAGGCTATCGGATGGAGGACCGCTTCATTGTCGAGCATGCCTTCAGTTTCCAGACTGCCAACAGGAGACACAAGGGTGTGACCTTCCATGACAAGAACCACAAGAAGATAGGGCCGATCCTTGAGAAGTTCGACAGGCTCCAGATCGTAGGAGACTTCCATTCCCATACCCAGTTTGGCCCCACCAAGGGTCTCCCCGTTCCGAGTGAGGAGGACATCAAGGGGATGAAGGAGGGTCTCGTCTACGTTATTATCGCCATCAACAATAATGAAAAAACCGTTGCGTGGAGCGAAAAGAGGGACGGCACCATCTCCGGCTCAGTCGGAAATTTCTTCTTCAAGATCGCTGCCTATTACATCGCCGGGACGTTCAGCAGACGTGCAAGGATCCACTGTCCTTTCCCTCCGGGTTTCCTGAAGTCCCGGCAGGGCAAATGGCTATAGGTTAGGAGCATGCACGAGGCAACCGGCTTTCACCTCCTCACATCCGCCCCCGCGTACGGGATTTTATGATGCTGAGGACAGCAGTTCTGGTCATCGGCGGCGGCCCTGCCGGCGCCCTTGCAGCGAGGTTTCTTGCGCGTGAAGGCATCGATACGATCCTCCTTGAGAGGGACCTCACCTACGTGAAGCCTTGTGGCGGCGGGATCCCATCGACCGCTTTTGACGAGTTCTCTCTGCCGACATGCCTTGCTGCAAGGCGGATTGATACGGTGAAGCTCGTATCTCCGAGGGGGGAAAGCGTTCCGGTGAAACTGAAGGGCGCCTCCATTGTGATTGTCGACAGGGGTGATTTTGATGCGTCCCTGAGGAACGATGCGCAGGGGGCAGGGGCAAGGGTCATTGAAGCCGAGTTCAGACGATTTCTCGATATCGGGAAGACCATCATTCTTGAGGCCGCACTGGAAGGTGACTGCGCCAGGATAGAATCGGACTATGTTATCGCAGCTGATGGCGTCAACTCGAGAGTGAGGTCGGCCCTGGGTATGAAGCCGGTCGATTCGCTCTTCACCATATCTGAGAAGATACGGGAAGAGGTGACTGATTGCTGCGAGTTCTGGCTCAGTTCTTCCCATGCCCCTCGGCTTTATTCCTGGGTCTTCCCCCAGAAGGAAGGGGTCTCCGTCGGAACAGGTTCCCTGAATTCCCGGGAGACAAAGGCCATGTGGCAGAAATTCGTCGAGAGAAGAGGAATAACGACGGGTCCATCGATGAACCGGATCAATGGGCCGTCCCTGAGGGGATACAGGATACCTCTCTGGCAGGGCGACCTTTACACGAGGGGCAGGGTACTCTTCGTGGGCGATACTGCCGGACAGGTCTTGCCCTTGACTTATGAAGGGATATATTATGCCATGAAATCAGGAGAGCTGGCTGCCATGGCTATTGCCGAAGGAAAGATCGGAGACTACCAAAGGCTTTGGAAGAAGAGCTTCAGCAAACGTTTCATCCTTATGAGACGTCTCTGGGAGTATTTTTTGAAGGACGACCACCATGCGGAGAAACTTGTCCAGTTCCACAAGAGACCGGAGGTCCAGGAGGCCTCGATGAGGCTCTGGCTCAGGAAAGACTCGGGAAAGGGGAGTCTTTTATCCTACATGAAGATATTCAAGGAGCTCTTCCGGTGATCGAGGTCGCAGTCCCAATCTTATTACCATGAAACATTGAGATAGTCGAACATGTTCAGGTCTCTCTCCTGGCGGGTAGCGATACTGCTCTCGCTTATCATACATCTGTCGGCAGGACTCTTTTTTTACTTTTTTCCTTTGGAGAAAAAAGAAAAAGGCACTCCTTTTGTTACGCGCCTCGTCACCCCTGAGGAACTGGGCGAGAAACAGCCCAGGCGACCTGAGGGTCCTGTTGCGAGACAACGCCCGGCCGTGCCTAGATCACTACCGAAATCAGCACGTCCATCTGTGGTGAAGCCCTCACCTTCCCGACCCAAAGGACCTTCCCTGCCAGAGATGGAATCGAGACGCGTTCAACCCGTCCCTCAGCCCGAGTCCGAGGGCTCAAAGGGCGACAGCGGCAGGGGCGCGCCTGCTTCGCCGGGCCAGGGCAGCGCGGCGTCAAAGGGGCAGAGAGGCAGTGAGGGGGGGGCGGTCCCACTGAAACCGGGCGACATAAGAAGACCTCCTACCGGTCCGTCCCTGAGAGAGAAACTCTTTGACAAGGAAGTACTCGAAAAATTCGCAGAGAAGGAAGAGCCGAAGAGAGACAGCACAATCACCTTTGACACGGAGGAGTTTAAGTATCACACTTACATGGTGCGGCTGAGAGAGAAGATTGAAAGCATCTGGAAGTATCCACCAGAGGATGCCATGCGTGGCATCTACGGCGATCTTTACATACGGTTCACGATTAAGAAGAACGGATTGCTCGGCGGTATGGAACTGGTGAGGACCTCTGGCCACAGAAGTCTTGATGAGGCTGCCCAGCAGGCCTTGAGGGATGCCCAACCCTTCTGGCCCCTTCCTGATGAATGGGGGAAGGACGCCCTCACGATTACCGGCCACTTCGTCTATTCCATATATGGAACGAATATCCGGTAGCACGTGAGGGATTTGTGGAGGGATCACCCTGGGTCACCCGGGATCCTCACATCACACACATCACGGGAAGAGGTTTTATGGAATGACCCGCTCCTCAGGCTGCAGAGGCTAACCTTGACCGGGAGAACTGCTTTCGCGCGAGCTTCAGATGTTATAATAAGCAATGCGACCACGACTCTATCTAAGGATCGGAGATAAGGTGAAGCATATCAGGTTTCACTACTGGGGTGACGGTGAAGTGGTAGAAGAGAGCCATTCGTCCCTCCCTGGCGGCTTCTGTTTTGTCAGGGTCATTTTTGAAGACGGTATTGAGAGATCATTCATCAATGACCTCGACAACGAATGTTGCTGTTACTATGCTGGCGTACGCATCCTTTAGAAATCAAAGAGAGACCACGTTTGCCATGATGTGAGGCTCGTAACCTTCAATAGTTAAAGAAATATCTTGACAAATCTCTCCTGGCGTGAGATAATTTCACCCATGCGTCTATTCGATGATCTGCCCGCGGAACAAAAGCCGTCTGTCCTCGTGGTTGATGACCGTATTCCCAACCTTGAACTCATTGAAGCAATCTTTGAAAGGAACGGCTTTATCGTATTTACCGCCCTTGAAGCCGAAACAGCCCTCGATATCTTCGAGTCTGAAAAGATTGACATAGCCATCCTTGACGTGATGATGCCCGGCATGGACGGATATGAACTCTGCCGACGCTTGAAGAGCATCTACGGAAGGCGCTTCTTCCCCGTCATTCTTCTCACGGCACTTGTGGACAAGCAGAGCAAGATCATCGGTCTTGAATGCGGGGCAGATGACTTTATCAGAAAACCTTTTGATACCGAGGAGCTCATAACAAAGGTCAGGTCTCTCCTCAGGCTGAAGGGCCTTCAGGATGAACTGGAACATTCCGAAAATATCATCCTTACCCTTGCTGTGGCCATGGAATCGAAAGACCCGTATACGCGGGGACATTCGACAAGGGTCGGTGTAAAAGCCCGGTCTTTTGGGTCATTCCTCGGGTTCGGAACAAAAGAACAGGAGCAGCTGAGGAAGGCAGGTATCCTCCATGATATCGGAAAGATCGGATTGAGCTCAACGGTCCTCTCCAAGGAGAGCGATCTTACCTTGGAGGAGTTTTCCGTTATAAAACGCCATCCCTGCATGGGAGAGGAGATCTGCAGACCTCTCGTATCCATGCATGACATACTCCCTGCAATCAGAAATCACCATGAGCGGTGGGACGGAAGGGGATTCCCCGACGGGCTGAAGGGCAGGGAGATACCTCTTTACGCAAGAGTCCTTTCCATTGTGGATTCCTTCGACGCCATGGTCTCAAAGAGACCCTACAGAGACGGTATGTCCATCGGTGCGACCATGGAGGTCTTCAGACATGAAAAGGATAGTGGGCAATGGGATCCTGAACTCGTGGTTCACTTTCTCGAAATGCTGAAGTCGATGGAGCCGGACCACGCCATAAATGCCTAAGCTTGCTCTCGCCGGTGGCAATATAGCGGGCAGTACGGTGCTTTCCCTGTTGCGGGGGGAGCCCGATGTGACGATCGTGGGCATGTATGAAAAGAACCCCGATGCTCCCGGAGTGGCCCTTGCACGGAAATGGGGAATCCCCATCTTTGACGACCTCCACGCCCTGGCCATGTCAGCTGAACCGGAAGTTGTCATCAACGTCACCGGTGATCCACAATTAGGCGAAACCCTGAGGACCCTTTACAAACACATCGAAGTCATCGGTGCCGTCGGTGCACGCCTTCTCTGGAAGACGGTGGAGAAGAAGAAGCGGGCCGTCGTCGAACTCTATAAAGCTATCGAGGATGAGGCAAGGATCTCCGTCATTACGGAAGACCCTTTCGGCAAAAAAAATCCCAGAGAACTTCTTCGAACGGCCCTCGACAAGGCCATGGAAATAACCGATTCTCCGGCAGGCAGCATAGCTCTCATGGAGGAGGGAGAGATGCATGTTATGGCTTCAAAGGGGCTGAGCAAGAGGTTTGCCGAGAATGAACGCTGGAAGATCATGGCCGGCGGATTAACAGACCTGGTGATCAGGAACCGGGAGATCGTTGCCATACCCGATCTTTCGCTCGTCAATTATGGCAATAATGCGGCTCTTCTCGACGAGGGGATCAAAGCCGTTCTTATAGCACCGTTATTGGTCAACGGACAGGTCTATGGGGTGATGTATCTCGACGACTTCAGCCAAAGGCAATACTCTGAAAGGCAGAAGCGGGCCGTCAATCTCTTCTCAAGGGTCCTTGGCCTCGTCCTGGACAGGCAGAATAGCCAGAAGAGGGTTAAGGCCCTGGAAGTCGAGATGGCTGAGCTTCACGAGAGGCTTGACAAGAGTGTGATCGAGAGGACAGAGGAACTCGAGCGCCTGAACCGCAAGCTCGACAGGGAGAGCCAAATGAAGAGCAGATTCATTACGAACATGAATCATGAGCTCAGGACGCCCCTGAATTCGATCCTGGGGTTTTCCGATGTCTTGCTGGGAAGGACCTTCGGAGATCTCACAGAAAATCAGGAGAGGTACATAAAGAATATCCAGTCCTCGGGAAAACATCTCCTCGAAGTCATCAATAACTGCCTCGACATAGCAAAGATCGAGGCCGGCAAATATGATATGAGCTATGAGACCTTCCCGGTGATTACCGTCCTTTCCGAGGTCTTTAATGTCATCTCTCCTCTGGCCGACAAGAAGGCCATCGACTTTAAGTTCTCCATAGGCAGTGATGTTGATACGATTACTGCAGACAAGGTCAAACTGAAACAGATCCTCTACAATCTTCTTTCGAACGCCCTCAAATTCACTCCCGAAGGAGGGAGCGTAGGATTTATTGTCGAAGGGGAGACAGGGAAGGGTGAAGACCACCCATTCATGAAATTCTCTGTTTGGGACACGGGAGTCGGCATAAGTCCTGACGATATCGGACGGATATTCGATGAGTTCGAACAGGCAGACTCAACCTTGTCGAGAAAATATGAAGGAGCAGGACTCGGTCTCGCCCTGACCAAGAGACTCGTCGAACTCCACGGGGGAAGGATATCTGTCGAGAGCAGGATCGGTGAAGGGAGCAGATTTACCTTTGAGTTGCCGGTGACTACTCCGGTCCAGGGGGCCCCTATGGAGGAGATCGAGGCAGTGAACCTTAATTTCCCCTGGATGGAGGAGAAGGCCCCTCTCATACTCGTTGTGGAAGATGACGCAGCCAGCGCTGAACTTCTCACCCTCCACCTCACACAGTCTGGATATAAAGTTGCCCACGCCTTTGACGGCGAGGAGGCCCTGGAGAAGGCAGCAACCTTGCGACCCTTTGCCATCCTCCTTGATATTATGCTCCCCAAGAAGGATGGTTGGGAGGTCCTTCAGGCTCTCAAGGAGGACGAATCAACATCCCGTATTCCTGTCCTGATCCATTCCATCATTGATAACAAGGACCTGGCCTTTGCCCTCGGGGCAACAGACTATCTCCTGAAACCCCTTGACAAGGATGCCCTTCTCAGCATACTCCAAAATCTGAGTATCACGAGGAGCAGGAGGTATCCGATAACCGTGCTCGTCATTGAGGCGGGAGGTACCCTTGACTCCCTGAAGGAGGGGACCTTTGGCCAGGAGCTTCTCATCTATTCCGCGAAAGAGGGCAGACGGGGTATCGAGCTTGCCGTGGCCCTCCTGCCCGATGTGGTGCTCCTCGATTTTGAACTCCCCGACATGCTTGGCTTTGATGTTGTGAAGGAATTAAAGGAAGGCCCCTCAACGAGGAAGATCCCCATCTTCATCCTTACGGAGAGGGACATCTCTGTTGAAGAGCGGATCAGTCTTGTGGGAAAGATCGAGAGGATCATCAGGAAGCATAAGTTCGATCCCCGCGAGCTCCTCGACCATATTACGGAGATCGAGGTCCTCTATCCGAAGAAGGCAGGACTCGTGGACGGCCTCACCGGCATCTTCAGCCACCGGTATTTCCAGATCAGATTGGCCCAGGAAGTCGAGAAGACATTGCGATACAAGCAGCCTTTGAATCTCATGATCCTCAAAGTCGACTCCTTTGGAAAGTACATAGCGGAAAATGGAGAGAACTACGGAAACGATGTCGTTATTAAGATTGCCGAGCTTCTCAGGAAAAATATCAGGGGCTCCGATGTGGTGGTGAGGTATGGCAGGGACGCCTTTGCCGTGCTGCTCCCCAATACGGTCGTCTCAGCGGCCCTCTCCTTGGGAAACAAGTTCAGTGCGATCATACGGAATTATCCCTTTGCCTACGGGGAGACCCAGGCGAAGGGAAGGATAACGGCAAGTGTGGGCCTGACCTTCCTCGACGGACAGACACCTGAGGAACTCATCCTCTGCTGTGAAAGGGCCCTGGCACACGCGATCAGCAAAGGCGGCGACAGGGTGGAGGTCTATTCAAGAGATATGGATGAGACCGAAGCTCTGTCATAGTCCTGATCTCTTCCTCGACACCTTCCCGAGCCCCTCGGAAAACCTTGTCACATCTTCCGGGGGATAAGGCAGGGATAGAGTTCGAAAAACTGCCGAATGCCTTCAGACTGCGTACAAGCAGAGGCACCGGGATGAGCTTAACCTGGCAGGAATCTAAGGAGCCAGCCTGCGAAAGCACCGCCAAGCGCCTATAATGATGCCCAACTCCGTTGAGTTTGGGCCGGGGATGAGGTTGATTGCGCCGACAAGATCAAGAAAACATTTTCCCGTCATCCATCGCCTGCGCTTCACTATCTCTTCCTCCATCATGGCAATATGAGCAGCAGGTCCCCCAAAGGCTATTATCCCCAGCTTGAAGAATACCGTTGCCAGCACGACAAGGCTGTCGTTTCTATTTTTCTGCTTGTCGCTATTCAATGACAGAGCCTCGTTACTCGCCACCAACCAAAGACAGGAAGTAATGGTTAAGGATGTACGCCTTGGTAAATGCAATTTTATCACATTGCAATGAAGGATTTTAGTGAAACAGTACCCAAGCAACATACGAGAGGGGTTTGGTGGAGAATGTATAGGTGCAAAATGTTGAACAATCTTATGAGAATCGAGCCGCAGAGCTGTCGCTTTTAAGCGGCCTTTCTCATGTCCGGCCTAAAATGAATTGAGGATCGCCATCACGCCTGGCGCCAACAGTAAGGGTCCCGCGACGTGAACGGGTCAATGCCATGGCTATAGGCTACAGCGAGGCAACCGCCGCAAACGGGACGGATGGCACAGCCATCACAGGCACGACAACCCGATCGGTAGCGCTGCGCTATTGATGACTCATAAATGTCAACAAGCCCTTCGCAGGAGATATTACCAATGTTTGAAGGGAACTTGCGGCATGCGTGAACTTCTCCATCGGGCAGTACGGACAGAAAGTTGAATGCTGCTCCGCACCCGAATCCTGTACACCCTCCGCAGAGACCTGCCTCCTTCTCGCTGAGCACCAGGTTGAAGAGATTGTCCTTCAGCCCGATGACCGGATTGTTCCCTGCTGCTTTCAGGTATGCCCCAAGAAAGTCTTTATAGGCGTCTGGGGGGGGAAGACGGAGAGCACTTCCTTCGCCTACCGAGGAAAGGCGGTTGAAGGTGAAAAGGTCTGTCATGTCATGGACGATCTCTGCAAGAGGGATAACCTGTTTCATGTTGTCTTCGGTAAGGGTGAGCATCACCATAGAGTAGATATCGAGTTCACGGAGTACCTTGAGAAACTCCATGGTGCGCCTGAAATGGCCTGAGCCCCGGATGTGGTCATTATGTTCTTCCAGTCCTTCGAGGCTCACCTGAAAAAATACGGGCTTCTGTATGTTGAGCAATGCCTCGATCTTTTCGCGGGGAGCGGGGTTACCGAGGACCGCCAGCATAAAGCCCCGCTCTGATGCAGCGCGGTAAAGCGTTTCGAAATAATGATACAATAACGGATTTCCCCCTGAGAACGAGACTTGGCCTCGGACATGCATCTTATGGCAGAAATCGGAAAGGTCGTCGAGAATTTTGCTACCGAGCTCCGGGGTTAAAGAAGTCCGGTCACTCCGATCATAGCAGTGCCTGCAATGCAGATCGCAGGCTTGGGTAATGTGCCATTGGAGTGTAAAGGTCTGGGATGAAAGAAAGTTCCCCTCAAAAGGGCTCTTGTCATCGAGAATGAAGTCACGGTTGATTCTTGAGAGAGGAGTCAAGATAATCCCCTCCCCCTTTGCTCTTTCTATTATGGTGTCGATTACCTCCACGGGAATGTTTCCCTTCGCCGCAGCGTCTTTCGGCGAGATTCCCTCGACAAAGAGCTTGAGAACGAGAAGGTCTTCCTTTAATGCCTCTCGGACATGTAAGCGCAAGGTTCTTGGATCTTTCCA
>Ga0335070_10000582_pt1 | contig 41008 bp, 35 predicted proteins | sample Lox_Sample_13_FD_206722 | JGI IMG/M metagenome (GOLD analysis project Ga0335070, IMG submission 206722) | Soil microbial communities from Loxahatchee National Wildlife Refuge, Florida, United States - Lox_Sample_1.3 | ecosystem: Environmental > Terrestrial > Soil > Wetlands | place: USA... | reverse complement strand
TGGATCACCTCTCACGCATTTCGATTATCACGTCTCACGTGAACGTCTCACCTCTCACCCCTCACTGCTCACGGTCGATCTCGATCTCGATGTCGGCGAATCTCAACTTGCCGTATTTCAGCACGTACGAGCCCGGCCCCAGCACCCGGTTCCCCTCCTCCACCTTCGCCCCGTCCACCTGGACGCCGCCCTGGGACGCCATCCGCCGCGCCTCGCCGAGCGAGGCGGCGAAGCCGATGTCCTTGAGCACCTGGGCCAGCGGCGCCGGGCGGTGCGTGAACGACGGCCGCTCGGCCGGCGCCTGCTTGGCCTTGAACAGCCGGTCGAAGTGCGCCGCGGCCGTCGCCGCGGCGCCGGCGCCGTGGAACTGCGTCACGACGTCGGCCGCCAGCCACCGCTTGGCCGCGTACGGCTCGGCGCGGCAGCGCGTCAGGGCCGCGGGGAGGTCCGCCGCGCCGGCGGTCGAGATGAGCGTCGTCCACTCCTCGAGCAGCGCGTCGGGGATGGACATCGTCTTGCCGTACTGCTCCTCCGGCGGCTCCGAGATGCCGATGTAGTTGTCGTACGACTGCGACATCTTGCGCTCGCCGTCGGTGCCCCGGAGCAGCGGCATGATCATCGCGACCTGCGGCTCCATCCCGTACCGCTCCATCAGCGTCCGGCCGACCAGCAGGTTGTACTTCTGGTCGTTGCCACCCATCTCCACGTCCGCCTTCAGCACCACCGAGTCGTAGGCCACGAGCAACGGGTAGAGGAACTCGAACAGGGAGATGGGATTGCCCGACGCGAACCGCTTGGCGAAGTCGTCGCGCTCCAGCATCCGGGCCACCGTGTAGTGGCTGGTGAGCGTCAGCACGTCGGTCATGGTGAGCCGGCGCAGCCAGCGGCTGTTCCGCTCGACGACCGTGCGCTGCGGGTCGAGCACCTTGAACACCTGCTCCTTGTAGGTGGCGGCGTTCGCCTCGACCTCGGCCTCGCTGAGGCGGGGGCGGGTCTCGCTGCGGCCGCTCGGGTCGCCCACCAGCGCGGTGAAGTCGCCCAGCAGGAACACGACCGTGTGGCCGAGGTCCTGGAAGGTGCGGAGCTTGCGGAGCGAGACCACGTAGCCGAGGTGCAGGTGGGGGCGTGTCGGGTCGAAACCCTGCTTCACGACGAGCGGGACGCCGGTCCGGATCGCGCGCTCGATCTTCCGGGCGAGCGCGTCCTCGGGCACGATTTCCACCGCGCCGCGGCGGATCGCATCCATCTGCTCGTTGAGGGGCGGGAACGCGGCCATGCGCTATCGTAGCGGCGGCCCCCGCCCGCTGGCAAGCATACAGCGGCCCCGGTAACTTCCGACGCTCATGGCGCTCACGCGCGTCGGCAGCTACCTCCGGCAGTGGTTCACGCCCGACCGGTCCCGCCGGACGGTCACCTACCTGCTGCTCGCCCTCGGCTTTCTCCTCGGGCTGGCCCTCGGCAGCTGGACCCGGGTGTGCGCGGGCCGCGCCTGTCCGTCGATCGCCATCCTCGACGAGTACCGTCCCCAGATGGCGTCGAAGGTCTACGCCATGGACGACCGGCTGATCACCGAGCTGGGCTACGAGCGCCGCACGGTGATCCCGCTCCAGGAGATGCCGCCGTACCTGCGCCAGGCGTTCATCGCGATCGAGGACAAGCACTTCTACCACCACCACGGCATCGACTACACCCGCGTCTTCGGCGCGACCTGGGCGAACCTGATCGCGCGCCGGTTCGTCCAGGGCTTCTCGACCATCACCATGCAGCTGGCGCGCAACGTGTTCCAGGACCGGATCACGCGCGAGAAGACGCTGGTCAGGAAGCTCCGGGAGGTGCGCGTCGCGCTGGAGCTGGAGAAGACCTACTCCAAGGACCGCATCCTCGAGCTGTACCTGAACCAGATCGACCTGCACGGCGCCTTCGGCGTCGAGTCCGCCGCGCAGCGCTACTTCGGCAAGTCGGCGCGCGACCTGAGCATCCCCGAGGCGGCGACGCTGGCGGCGCTGCCCAAGGCCCCCGGGCGCTACAACCCGCGCCGCTACCCGGCTCGCGCGGTGCAGCGGCGCAACCTGGTGCTCGACCTGATGCGGGAGCAGGGCTACCTCACCGCCGCGCAGGCGGAGGAGGCCAAGGCCTATCCGCTGGCCCTGTCCGCGCGGGCGGACTACGGCGACGTCGCGCCGTACTTCATCGAGTGGATCCGCGAGCAGCTCGACGCGCGGTTCGGCCGCGACCTGTACGAGAAGGGCTACCGGATCTACACCACCCTCGATCTCGACATGCAGCAGTCCGCCGAGCGCACCCTCGAGTCGCAGCTCGAGGCCATCGAGTCCGGCGCCTACGGCCGGTTCTCGCACAAGACCTACGCGCAGTACCTGGCGGCCAGCACCGGGAACGAGACCGAGGAGCAGACCTCGACGCCGTACCTGCAGGGCGCGATGGTGGCGATGGACACGTCGGGCGCGGTGCGGGCGATGGTGGGCGGGCGCGACTTCGACGACTCGAAGTTCAACCGCGCCACCCAGGCCGAGCGCCAGCCGGGCTCGACCTTCAAGCTGTTCGTGTACTCGGCCGCGATCCGCTCGGGCCACTCGCCGGAGGAGCTGCTCCCCGACTCGGCCATCTCCCTGCCGATGTCGGACGGCACGATCTGGGAGCCGCACAACTTCGAGCAGGAGGAGACCCAGGGCCTGATCACCCTGCGGCGCGCGTTGGCGCTGTCCATCAACCTGGTGGCGATCCGGCTGGGGATGGAGCTCGGCGTGGACGCGGTGGTGGACGAGGCGCGCCGCTACGGCATCTCGACCCAGGTCCCGTCGGTGCCGTCGATGTTCATCGGCTCCGCCAGCGTGATCCCGCTCGAGATGGTGTCGGCCTATACCGCGCCGGCCACCCTCGGGGTGCGGGCCGCGCCGTTCGCCGTGACCCGGGTCGAGGACGCGGACGGCAAGGTGCTGTGGCAGCAGCAGCCGCGCCGCGAGCGCGTGATGTCCACCGACGAGGCCTACACCCTCAACGACATGCTGCGCGACGTGCTCCGCTACGGGACCGGCGCCGGCGCGGTGAAGCGATCGGGGCTGGCCCTGCCCGTCGCCGGCAAGAGCGGCACGACCAACGACTACACCGACGTCTGGTTCATCGGCTACACCCACGAGCTGGTGGCCGGCTTCTGGATGGGGTTCGACACGCCGCAGACCATCAAGAGCAACGCGCAGGGCGGCCTGCTGGTGGCGCCCGCGTGGGCGAGCTTCATGAAGGAGGTTTACGAGCGCCGGCCCCCGGCCTCCGACTGGGAGCGGCCCACCGGCATGGTGCAGCGCGAGATCGACGTCACCACCGGCAAGCTGGCGACGCCCTACTGCCCGCCGGCGGCCCGCCGCTGGGAGGTGTTCGCGCCCGACGCCGTGCCGACCGAGTTCTGTCCGCTGCACACCGGCCCCAACGCGGCGCCGGCCCCCCCGGCGGCCACGCCCCCGCCGCCCTCCGACGGCGGCGTCAAGCCCCCGAAGCGCCCGCCGCACGTCGGCGGCTGAAGCCCGGCCCATGCTGCGCCTGAGCGCGCGGTGGGTGCTGCCGGTGGGCGGTCCCCCCGTCGCGGACGGCGCCGTGCTGGTCGGCGCCGACGGCCGGATCGAGGCGGTCGGCCCGGATGCCGCCGTGCCGCGGCCCGGCGAGGCGCGGCAGGTCGCGCTCGGCGACGCCGCGCTCCTGCCCGGACTCGTGAACACGCACAGCCACCTCGAGCTCACCGCCCTGCGGGGCCTGGTGCGCGGCCTCGCGTTCCCCGCCTGGCTCCAGTCGGTCCGCGCCCTCAAGCTCGCGCTCGATGCGGACGCCCTCCGCGCGTCGACCCGGTGGGGCGTGCTCGAGGGCTTCGCGGCGGGGATCACCTGCTTCGGCGACACCGGCTCGGGGCAGCAGGCGGCGCCGGCCCTGGCGGAGCTGGGGGGGCGCGGCGTGGCCTACCACGAGGTCTACGGGCCGGACCCCGCGCAGTGCGCGGCCGTCGTGGCGGAGCTCGAGCGCGCGCTGGACGCGCTGCGCCCGTGCGCGTCCGACCGGGTGACCGTCGGCCTCGCCCCCCACGCGCCTTATACGGTCTCCGCCGAGCTGCTCGCGGCCATCGCGGCCGTGGCGTCCGCCCGGGGCCTCAAGACCGCGATGCACGTCGCCGAGTCGCGCGAGGAGCGCGAGCTGGTCGAGGCCGGCCGCGGCCCCTTCGCCGACGCCCTGCGCGCGCGCGGGATCCGGGTGGAGCCCGGAGGCTGCTCGACGGTGCGCTGGCTCGAGCGCGCGGGCCTGCTGGCGCTCCGCCCGCTCCTGATTCACTGCGTCACCGCGGATGCGGACGACTTCCGCCTCGCCCGCCGCCACGGCGCGACGGCGGCGCACTGCCCCTGGTCGAACGCGGTGCTGGGCCACGGCCGGGCGGATCTCGGGGCGATGCGCGAGGCCGGCCTCGCCGTCGGCCTCGGGACCGACTCGGTGGTGGCGGGCGGGCGGCTCGACCTGTTCGCCGAGGCGCGACTCGCCGCCCTCGGTCCGGCGCTGACGCCGCGGGAGATGCTGCAGCTGATGACCGCGGGAGGCGCCGCCGCGCTGGGGCTCGAGGGCGTCGGGACGCTGGCGCGTGGGGCCTGGGGCGACCTCGCGGCCGTGGGGCTGGCGGCACCCGCCTTCGCGGCGGCGCGCGACCCGGAGGAGGCGGTGGCGTGGGGCGCGACCGCGGCGGACGTGGTGTTCGCGGCGGTCGCCGGCCGGGTGGTCTACGACCACGGCCGCTTCCCGGGGGTGGCGCTCGCGGTCGAGCAGGCAGGGTACGCGCGCGCCGCGGCGGCGGCCGGGGCCGTGTCGCGCCCGCCTCTCCCCGGCGGTATGTTGGCCCGGTCCTGACGGAGGAGCGGATGAAAGCCCAGCGTCACGCGGCCATCCTGCGCCTGGTGCGCGGCCACTCGATCCCGAGCCAGGAGCGGCTCCGCTCGCTGCTGGCGCACGCCGGCTTCGACGTGACCCAGGCCACGCTGTCCCGCGACATCCACGAGCTGGGCCTGGTGAAGCAGCAGGACGCCTCCGGCGCGCCGTGCTACGCCGCGCCGCCCGACGAAATCGTGCCGGCCCCGACCCTCACCGGCTTCCTGCACACCCTGCTGCTGCGGTCGGACGGCGTCGGCCCGCTGCTGGTCCTCCGCACCCCGACCGGCGGCGCCAGCGCCCTGGCGGCGGCGCTCGACCGCGAGACCTGGCCCGAGGTGCTCGGCACGCTCGCCGGCGACGACACCGTCCTGATCGTGACCCGGAGCCCGGCGGCGCGGCGCAGGCTGGCGCGCCGGCTCGCGGACTACACCCCGCCGAGGCATTGAACCGGCCGCCCCGCACCTGTATGTTTATGCGCCCGTTTGCATAAACAGCCATCTCCCTGGCGAGGGTTGCGGTCATGGCACAGCGCGTGGTCCTGGCGTACTCCGGCGGTCTCGACACCTCGGCCATCGTCCCCTGGTTGCGCGAGCACTACGGCGCCACCGTCGTCTGCGTGGCGGTGGACGTCGGGCAGGGGGCGGGCGAGCTCACGGGCATCGAGGAGAAGGCGCGCCGCTCGGGCGCCGAGGCGTGCGTGGTCGAGGACGTGCGCGACCGGTTCGTGCGCGAGTTCATCTGGCCGACCCTCAAGGCCGGCGCGATCTACGCGCGCACCTACCTGCTGGGAACGTCCATGGCCCGGCCGCTGATCGCGGAGCGGCAGGTGGCGGCGGCGCGGCGGCTGGGGGGCACCGCGCTGGCGCACGGCTGCACGGGCAAGGGCAACGACCAGGTGCGCTTCGAGCTGACCTACGCCGCCTTCGCGCCGGACCTGCCGGTCATCGCGCCGTGGCGCGAGTGGGCGTTCCGCGGCCGCGAGGACCTGCTGGCCTATCTCAAGGAGAAGGGCATCCCGACCGCGGCGAGCGCCGAGAAGCCGTTCAGCCGCGACCGCAACCTGTGGCACATCTCGCACGAGGGCGGCGCGCTGGAGGACCCGTGGGTCGAGCCGCCGGCCGACATGTACGTGCTCACCCGCTCGCCGGAGGACGCGCCGGACATCGCCGCCGTGGTGACCGTGGGCTTCGAGGCGGGCGAGCCGGTGTCCCTGGACGGCGAGCCGATGGCGCCGGTCGCCCTGCTCGAGACCCTGAACGCCCTGGCGGCCGAGCACGGCGTGGGCCGCGCCGACGTCGTGGAGGACCGCCTGGTCGGCATGAAGTCGCGGGGGGTGTACGAGACGCCCGGCGGGACGGTGCTGTTCCACGCGCACCGCGAGCTGGAGCAGCTGGTCCTGGACCGGCGCAGCCTGGCGCTGGCCGACGACCTCGGGCGGCGGTATGCTGATCTGGTGTACGACGGCCGCTGGTGGACGCCGGAGCGCGAGGCGCTCGACGCCCTGGTCGGCTCGCTGCAGCGCTACGTGACGGGGAGCGTGCGGATGAAGCTGTACAAGGGCGGCCTGCAGGTCGCGGGCCGGAGCTCGCCGATGTCGCTGTACCACGAGGGCCTGGCGACCTTCGGGGCCGACGACGTGTACCGGCAGAGCGACGCCGAGGGCTTCATCCGGCTGTACGGGCTGGCGGTCCGGACCGCGGCCGAGCGGGAGCGGCGGCTCGGCGCACGGCACGCGGAGGCCGCCGACTGAGCCCGAGGCCCGTTCGCGCGCTCGTCGTCGGCGCGTCGGGCTTCCTGGGCTCGCGCCTCCTGGCGCTTGCCCCCCGCGACGTGGAGCTGGCCGGCACCGGCGGTCGCCGCCCGGTGCGGCCCGGCAACTGGACGGAGCTGCACCTGGACCTGTCGGCGCCCGCGGCCGCGCGGGCCGTGGTCGAGCAGCAGCGGCCGTCCACCGTCTTCTTCTGCGCCTACGACAAGTCCAACTCCGCGATCACCGTGGACGCCGCCGTCGCGACGGCGCGCGCGGCCGTGGCGGCCAACGCGCGGTTCGTGCTGTTCTCGACCGACCTGGTGTTCGACGGGCGGACCGGCGGCTACTCCGAGCGCAGCGTGGCCGCGCCGCTCGAGCCCTACGGCGCCATGAAGGCCGAGGCCGAGGCGCTGGTGCGCGCCGAGCACCCGGACGCGGTGGTGATCCGCACGTCGCTGCTCGTGGGCGAGAGCGGCATCATGCTGCGCCCGGCCTACGAGTGCGACAGCCTGGTGCGCGGCCGTCCCGTGCTGCTGTACCGCGACGAGTGGCGCAGCCCCACGCACGTGGACGACGTGGCGCGCGCCGCCTGGGAGCTGGCCGCCATGGAGGTGGCGGGCATCTACCACGTGGCGGGCCCCGAGCGTCTCTCGCGCGTGGAGCTCGGCCGGATCGTGTGCGACCTGTTCCGGTTCGATCCCGCCCTCATCCGGGAAGGCGATCGGCCGCCCGGGCGCCCGCAGGACACGTCGCTGGATTCCCGCCGCGCCGCCGCGCTGCTGGGCTGGGCTCCGCGGGCCCTGTCCGAGCTGGCCCGCCTGCCCGCCGCCGCCCGTGCCTGATTCCTCCCACGTCATGTGGGGCGGCCGCTACGCGGAGCCGATGGACCCGCGCCTCGACCGCCTCAACCGCAGCCTGCCGGTGGACCGGCGGCTGTGGCGCGAGGACCTGGCCACCAACCGCGCGTGGGTGGGCGCGCTGGAGCGCTGCGGCGTGCTCGCGGCCGCCGAGCGGGAGGCGCTGCTCGCCGGCCTGGCCGAGGTCGAGTCGGCGCTCGCCGCGGGAGCCGCCGCCGCGGCCCCCGACGAGGACATCCACTCGCTGATCGAGCGCCTGCTCGGCGAGGCCGCGGGGCCGGTCGCCGGCAAGCTGCACACCGGCCGGTCGCGCAACGACCAGATGGCCACGGACCTCCGGCTGTGGACCGTCGCGGCCCTCGGCCGTCTCGACGCGGGGCTCGCCGCGCTCGGCCGCGCGCTGATCGGGCAGGCGGAGCGCGGGATGGACGTCCTCATGCCGGCCTACACGCACACCCAGCGCGCGCAGCCGGTGCGGCTCGCGCACTGGGCGCTGTCGCACGTGTGGCCGCTGGCGCGCGACCGGGCGCGGCTCGGAGAGGCGCGGCGCCGCGCCGCGGTGCTGCCCCTGGGCTCCGGCGCCATCGCGGGCTCCGGCTTCGCGGTGGACCGGCAGCGGCTGGCCGCGGATCTCGGGTTCGCCGATGTGAGCCCGAACTCGATGGACGCGGTCGGCGACCGCGACTTCGCGGTGGAGGCGGTGTTCGCGGCGACGCTGGCGGGCACCCATCTCTCGCGCCTCGCCGAGGACCTGGTGCTGTTCTCCTCGGCCGAGTTCGGCTTCGTGCGGCTGGCCGAGGCGTTCACCACCGGCAGCAGCCTGATGCCGCAGAAACGGAACCCCGATTCCCTCGAGCTGGTGCGCGGGGCCGCCGGCCAGCTGCTCGGGCGGCTGGTGGGCCTGGTGGCCACGCTCAAGGCGATGCCGACCGGCTATCAGAAGGACCTGCAGGAGAACAACGCCGCGCTGTTCGACGCGCTCGACCTCGCCGAGCAGGCGGCCGCGCTCCTCGCGGGCGTGGTGGACACGATGGCGCCCGACGCCGGCCGGATGGCCGCCGCGCTGGAGCCGGCGGTGCTCGCGACCGACCTGGCGGACCTGCTGGTGAAGTCCGGCACGGCGTTCCGCGAGGCGCACGCGGTGGTGGGCGCGCTGGTGCGCCGGGCCGAGGCGCTCGGCGTGCCGATCGACCGGGTCAGCGCCGCGGAAGCGGCGCGCCTCGCGCCGGCGCTGCCCGCCGCGCTGGCGGCGCTGGGCGGGCCGGAGGCGGCGGTCGAGCGGCGCGCGCTCCCCGGCGGCACCGCCCGGAGCGCCGTGGCCGCCCAGCTGGCCGCCGCCCGGAAGGCCTTCGCGCCTTAGCCGGCGGCGGGGCCGCGCCGCCCGCGCGCTTGCCGCCGGGCCGCCGGCGGGCTACTATGAAGCTCGGGTGCCGGGTAGGGCGCCCCTTGGGACGTGGTGGTGAAGACATCCGTAGCACCCGCAGCATCCCGTCCCGTTCGCCGTGAGCGAGACGGGATTTCTTATTGCTGCGTGGGTGTGCGGCTGAGCCTCGGAGGGTGTTCCGGGTGCGATGCCTCGCGTTGAACGCGTCGTTCGAACCGCTCACCATGGTGCCGGTGCGGCGGGCGCTGCGCCTCGTGATCGACGGCAAGGCCGAGATCGTCGAGTCCGACGCCGGCCGCCTCGCGCGCTCGGCGCACCTCGCCATCCCGCGGCCCGCCGTGATCCGGCTGGTGAAGTTCGTCCACGTGCCGCGGCGGTTCCGCCGCCAGGTGACCAACACCTTCCTGTTCGCCCGCGACGGCTACCGCTGCCAGTTCTGCGCGCGCACCTCCGCGCAGCTGCGCCCGCGCGAGGGCCTCACCCGCGACCACCTGGTGCCGCTGTCGCGCGGCGGCACCAACGCGTGGACCAACGTGGTCACCGCCTGCTCGAGCTGCAACGCCCGCAAGGGCAGCCACCTGCCCGAGGAGCTGGGCATGCACCCGCTCCGGCCGCCGGTGGAGCCGCACTTCGTCCACCTCGCGTGGGCGGTGCGCCGCCTCACGCCGACCCAGGCCAAGTACATCCGCCTGTTCTACGGCGCCGAGGTCCTCGCGGAGTTGGCCGTCCTGTAGCAGCGCCGCTCCCACCGGCGCCGATCCCCGAAACGACGGTGCCCGACTCGGAAGTCGGGCACCACACGGCCGGCCGCGGTCATCGCTGACTTAGCCCTTGCGTGTGGTGCCCGATGCTTCCGACGGTGGGGTGACAGCGGTGCTCGGGCCCTTCTCGGGATGGACCAAAAGGGACGGGGCCGGGAATGCGAGCACCGGGCAGGAGCATCCAGCGATCACGCGCTCGAACGCGTGACCGGACAATTCGGGACCGGAAACGATCAGCGAGGCGTCCGCAGGCACGGCCTGGTCGGGCCGGAAGGCCGCGACGCGCAGCGGTACCGGAATCAACGCCCGCGCGCGGGACTCGAGCTCGGTGCCGGTGCGGCCGTTCGTCAGCAGCACCGGCTGCTCGAACAGGCGTGGCGCCGAGGGCTCGTACGGCCCGGGCAGCACCAGCAGGGGCACGTGCGACTCCTCGAGCAGCAGCCGCAGCGTGGCGCCGATGGTGCGCTCGTCCGAGTCCAGCGAGCAATGCACGCCTACCACCAGCACCTGGCTGGTCCGGAGCTCGGCGAGCGACGTGAGCCACCGCACCCGGTCGCCGCGCTTCAGGGCGATGTCCGCCTCCACCTCGCGCGCCGAGAGTTGCACCGCCAGGCGGTCCAGTCTCGGCCGGAGAGCATCGAGCTCCTTCACGCAGTCCGCGCCCACGGCTTCGATGGCATGGAACAGCGTCGCCCGCCGCACGCCGGCGCTCACCAGGTCGGGCAGCCAGCCGGCCACCCGATCCGCGAAGGGCGCGGCGTCCACGGCGATCAGAAGGGACTCGATCACGGTTCCCGACAAATGCGCAACCCGTACCACGGGAGCCAATCGACCGCGGTTTCGTAACTCGTTGGCGGAATGGTCGTTACGAGAAGGCCCCGGCGTATTCGCGCCGGGGCCCCGGAATTCCATGAGACAACTTTACCGCGTGGTCGGGCGGATTCGTAACTAGCCCGTCTCAACCCGGGTCGCCTCGGGCTCGTCTCCCAAATCGTCCGGCTCGCCCTCCTCGGGCTCCCCGCGGTAGCGCTTCAGCTTGCGGTACAGGGTACGTCGGTCGATGCCGAGGACTTCGGCGGCGCGGCCCTGGTGGCCGTTCACCTCCTCGAGCACGGCGAGGATGTACTCGCGCTCGAGGTGGTCGAGGTTCCAGCGCTCGGTCCGCGCGGTCTTCAGGGTGTCGTGCTCGCGCCGGCGGTACAGGCCCTCGGCGGGGTCGAACGGGATGGTCTTGGCGCCCGCGTGCATGATCACCGACCGCTCGATGAAGTTCTCGAGCTCGCGTACGTTGCCGGGCCACTCGTATTCCATCAGCCGCTGCATCGTGGTGGGCGGGATCGCGGGCGGCGTGACGCCGTGCTCGGTGGCGGCGCGGCGGAGGAAGTAGGCCGCCAGGAGCGGGATGTCGTCCCGCCGCTCGGTCAGAGGCGGAACCCGGATCGGGAAGACGCTGAGCCGGTAGTACAGGTCCTCTCGGAACCGCCCGGAGCGCACCTCCTCGCCCAGGTCCAGGTTCGTGGCGGCGATGAGGCGGATGTCGATCGGCACGGGCTCGCGCCCGCCGACCCGCATGATGCTGCGCTCCTGCAGGGCGCGCAGCAGCTTGACCTGGATGTTGGCGGAGACGGTGCCGATTTCGTCGAGGAACAGGGTGCCGCCGCTCGATTCCTCCATCAGGCCGCGCTTGTTCGCGATCGCTCCGGTGAAGGCGCCCTTCACGTGCCCGAACAGCTCCGACTCCAGCAGCGTCTCGGGGATGGCCGAGCAGTTGACGGCCACGAACGGGCGCTCGGCCCGGCCGCTCATGAAGTGGATGGAGCGGGCCACCAGCTCCTTGCCGGTGCCCGTGTCGCCCGTGATGAGCACGGTGGCCCGGCTCGGGGCGACCCGGGAGATCAGGTCGCGCACCCGCTCGATCGCCGAGCTGCGGCCGACCATCTCGACGCCGGGCCCTTCCTCCTTCACGTGGCGCCTGAGCCGCGCCACCTCCCGCCGAAGCTCCGTCTCCTCGTGGGCGCGCCGCAGCGTGAGCAGCAGCTCCTCGGTGCGGAACGGCTTGCTCACGTAGTCGAACGCGCCGCGCTTCATCGCCTCGACGGCGGTGTCCACGGAGCCGAAGGCCGTCATCACGATGAACGGCGTGTCGGTCTGCAGGGTCGGGCCGACGGACAGCACGTCCATGCCCTGCACGCCCGGGAGGTTCAGGTCGAGCAGCACGGCGTCGAACAGCTGCTTGTCCAGCTCGGCGAGCGCGGCTTCCCCGGTCGGGGCGCCGACGACGTCGTAGCCGGCCTCCCCGATGATCTTGGTCAGCAGGCCGAGGACCACCGCGTCGTCCTCCACCACGAGGACGCGGCGCCGGGCGACCACCTGCTCCACGACCTCCGGCTCAGTCATGACTCACCGCTGCGGGAATCCGGATGGTGAAGGTTGCGCCCTTGCCCGCGTCGGACGCGACGTCGATCGTGCCCCGGTGGGCCTTCACGATCTGCGCGGCGAGCGCGAGCCCGAGGCCCGTCCCGCCGGAGCGCGAGAAGAACGGCGTGAAGATGTGCGGCAGGTCCGCCTCCGCGATGCCGGGACCGGTGTCGGCGACCACGATCTCGACCGAGTCGCCGCCGTTGGCGGTCGACACGCGCAGCGTCCCGCCCGACTCGGCCATGGCCCGCTGCGAGTTGAGGAACAGGTTGATGAGCACCTGCTGGAGCTGGGCCTCGTCCGCGTGGATCGCGCGGAGCCCCCTGGCCAGATCGAGCTCCAGGCGGATGCGGTGCCGGCCGAGCTGCGGCTGCACCAGGCTCGTGGCCTGCTCCACCACGTCGTTGACGCTGGTGGGCATGAAGACCAGGCCCGCGGGCTTGGCGAGGTTCACCAGCCGCCGTGCCAGCTTCGCGATCCGGTCGGTCTGCGACAGCAGCACCTGCATCTCCTCGCCGCCGCCGCAGAAGTTGCAGCGGGACTGGAGCATGTGGTCGACCGCCACCGAGATGGCCGTCAACGGGGCGCCGATCTCGTGGGCGACGCCCGCCGCCACCTGGCCCGCGGTCGCCAGCCGTTCCGCCGTCAGCAGCTGCCGCTCGATGCGCTTGCGGTCGGAGATGTCGCGCAGGATCGCCGAGTAGCCGATCAGGTTGCCGGCGTCGTCATAGACGGCCGTGCGGGTGATGCTCACGTCGATGATCCGGCCGTCCTTGGTCTTGCGCCGCGTCTCGTAGTCGCGGAGCGACCCGTGCGCGGTGGTGGTGCGGCGCATCCAGTCGATCTCGCCTCGCGCCAGCTCCTCCTCCGGCAGCAGGACGGCGAACGGCTGGCCCAACAGCTCCTGGGCCGTCCAGCCGAACATCTTCTCCGCCCCCCGGTTGGCCGAGAGGATGAGGTCGTCCGGACTGACGCAGATGATGGCGTCCGCCGCCATGTCCATGATGGCGGCGATGAGGGCGGGGTCCGGCTGGGTCGCAGTGTGAGTCATCCTGTCCCGAAAGCTGGTCAGGTTGTGTCAGTCCCGCAACAATGGCCTATCGAATGACCCCTTCGGGCTGCGGGAGCCGTCCAGCCGGCGTCGCGCGCGGCCAGCGAGGCAGGCGTCGAGCCGTGCCGGCCCTCGTCCGGCGCCATGAGAGGCGCGGTAATGGACAAACCGGCGATCGGCATAATATTTGCCCACCTCGAACGGCCGTTCAGTTGCTCCCCATGGCCGGGCGTTGTCCGACCCCGGCATCACCGATCGGCCGCAGGCGAGTGGCGCATCCGGCGTCGGGGAATGCCGGTCGGCCGTGAACCGCAGAGCGCGGGAGGGTGGTTATGACGGGCAAGATTCTGGTTCTTTCCGCCGTGTTGGCGCTGGCGGCGGCGGGCTCACTCGCCGCCCAGCAGGCCGGCGACGGCGCGGGGACGTACGCGAAGACGTGCGCCTCCTGCCACGGGCCGGCGGGCGCGCCGAGCGCCGCGATGGCCCACGCGATGGCGGGGCTGCCGGACTTCACCGCCGCGTCGATGACGTCGGTGGCGGACAGCACGCTGCGCAACGCCATTCTGAACGGGAAGGGGCGGATGATGGCGGCGTACAAGGGTCGGCTGACGCCGGAGCAGGTCACGGCGGTGCTGGCCTACATTCGCACGCTCGCCAAGCACTAGCTGGCCGCGCCCGCGGCCGCAGGCGGAGGGGCCATGACCGTCGAACGCCTGGCGCTGGCGCTGGCGCTGTGTGTCGCCAGCGCTCCGGTGGTGCGCGCCCAGCAGCCCGGCGCCGCGCCCGCGCGGGCCGATCGCGCCGCGGCCAATCAGTGCGTCGTCTGTCACGGTGCCCTGAGCGATTCGACGGGCGCCGGCCACGGATTCGCGGCGTGGCGGAAGTCGCCGCACGCGGCGGCGGGCGTGGGGTGCGAGGCGTGCCACGGGGGGGATCCCGCGGCGCGTGACCGGGCGGCGGCGCACCGCGGCGTCGCGGCGTCCACCGATCCGGAGAGCCGGCTGTACTTCGTCCGGGTGCCCGACACGTGCGGACGGTGCCATGCTTCCGAGGTCGGGTATTTCCGCACCAGCATCCACTACGCCCGGCTCCGGGCCGACGGCCGCGGTCCCAACTGCGTGACCTGTCATGGCGCGATGGCGACCTCCGTGCTCACGCCGGAGCGCCTGCTCCAGACCTGCTCCGCCTGTCACATGCCGGGCGGGCTGGCACCGCCCGACAAGGCGCGCGAGGCGGCACAGGTGCTCGCCCTGGCGCGAGCGGAGAACATCCTGTTCGACGTCGTGTCGGCGCAGGCGGCCGCGCAGCGCGCGGCGCGCGGGGCGGCGCGGGCGCGGGTCATGCTCGACGAGGCGGAGCGCCATCTGTCCGCGGCGGCGGAGATCTGGCACAGCTTCCGCCTCGACTCGGCGGCGGCGCGGCTGGGCGACGCGCGCGAGAACCTGGTGGCGGCGTGGGTGGCGCTCGGCCATCCGGCCCCGGCCGAGTCGCGGCTGGGCCGGTCGGGCCTCGGACGATGAAGGGCGCGGACCGGGTCCCCCGGGTCGCGCTCGCAGGCGGGGTGGTCCTCGCGATCCTGCTGGCCTTCACGCTGCGCCTGCCCCAGCGGCTGTTCTCGGCCGCCGGGCGTGGCGCGGTCCACCGGCTCGACGGGCGCGCCGCGCCCGGGGAGTACCGGTTCCGCTGGTCCGACGACGCGAGCAAGCTGGTCTTCCAGTGGAGCATCGTCGGGGACCGCCTGATCGGCGCGGTCACGTCGCCCGACACCGGATGGGTGGCCGTCGGCTTCGGCGGCGAGGGGCCGGTGATGTACGGCGCGGACATCATCATCGGCTACGTGGACGCGCACGGGGCGCACGTCCGGGACGACTTCGCCAACACGCCGGTCACCCACGTCGCGGACACCGACCTCGGCGGGCACGACGACGTGCTCGGCGCCGCGGGACTGAAGGACAAGGGCGGCACGACCATCGAGTTCGAGCGGGCGCTCGCGGCGCGCGACAGCACCGACCGCCCGATCGTCGCGGGCCAGATGCACGTGATCGCGGCCTCGGCGGAGTCGCCCGACCTGATGGCGTACCACGTGGAAGGTCACAAGGCCGTCGCGCTGCTCGACCTGTTCAAGGGGCCGCCGGCCAGGGCGGACACCGGGACCCTGCTGCCGGACCACCTCACTGACATGCAGATCGCGATCGCGGCGTGGATGGCGCTGCTGCTCGTCATCGGCCTGCACGGCGTGGCGTCGCGGTGGGCGGAGGGGCGGACGGCGGCGCCGGGCGGCGCCTCGGACGAGCGGACGGCGGTGGCGGTGGCGCTGATGGTGGTGCTGATGGTGGTGGAGCTGGCCGCCTTCGGCTCGTTCGCGGTCGGCGTCGTGGTCGCCTGGCCGGTGTGGTACCTCGGCCTGGCGCTGGCGGCCGGCATGCTGGCCCTGGCCGGGGTCGTGGTGCTCCACAGCCGGGCGTTCGTGCACTGGGAGACGACGCGCGCCGAGCGCGACGACGGGATCCCGTGGTGAGGCCGCCGCGCCGGCGCGGTGCCCCGCGGCCGGGCGGGTGGAGGGAGGCGCGTGGATCGTAGAAAGTTCGCCGAGCGGTCGCTCGTCACCGCCATCGTGGCGGCGATCGCCTCCGTGGTTCCCGGCATCCTGACGCTGCGCGGGCGCTCGCGCACCGCGGCGACCAAGGGCGTCGAGGCGGGGGACCGCCTGGTGTTCGCGCTCGGGCAGAACGCCGGCCAGGCCATCACGGACGGGAGCTTCAGCCAGAACGAGGCCGTGCTCGCGTATCCGGACGGGAAGTCCGACAACCACGAGAACCTGGTGCTGGTGTGCAAGCTCGATCCGGCCGCCTTCAAACCGCCCCTCGACATCGCCGGGACGGCGCACGGGGTCGTGGCCTACAGCGCCATCTGCACGCACCTGGGCTGCACGGTGCGGTTCTCGGAGGAGCCGATGGACCAGGCACCGTTCCCCCACATCCACTGCCCGTGCCACGGTGCGATGTTCGATCCGCAGCGCGGCGGCATCGTGCTCGGCGGGCCGCCGCCGCGCCCGCTGCCGCAGCTCCCCGTCAAGCTGAACGACAAGGGGGAGGTGCTGGTGGCCGGCCCCTTCGCCGCGCCGGTCGGCGTGAAGGCCTAGGGGAGCGGCGCGCGTGACCATTCCCCGCTGGTTCGACGACCGGCTCGCCCTCGACCGCTTCCGGTCGAAGTACCTCGGCAAGCCGTTCCCGGTCCACTCGACGTTCTTCTTCGGCGAGATCGCGCTGTTCTGCTTCGTGGTGCTGGTGGGCACGGGGCTCTACCTGGCGCTGTTCTACGAGCCGTCGGCGGCGCTGGTGGCGGTGGACGGGGCCAGGCTCCCGGCGGCCTACGCGAGCACGCTGGCGATCGACGCGCACCCGTTCGGCGCCCTGATGCGCCGGATCCACCACTGGGCGGCGCACCTGATGATCGCCTCGGTGCTGCTGCACCTGGTGCGCGTCTACTTCACCGCCGCCTACAAGCGGCCCCGCGAGGCGAACTGGGTGCTCGGGCTCGGGCTGTTGGGGATGACCATCGCGGCGTCGTTCGCCGGCTACCTGCTGCCGTACGACCAGTTCTCGGTCACGGCGACCGCGATCGGCTACGGCATCGCCCGCTCGGTCCCGTGGATCGGGCCGACGCTGGCCGACTACGTGTTCGCCGGGCAGTTCCCGTCGCCGGAGACGGTGCCGCGGTTCTTCGCCTACCACGTGGTGCTGGCGCCGCTGGCCCTGAGCGCGCTGGTGGCGCTGCACCTGGTGATCGTGCTGAAGCAGAAGCACACCGAGTTCGGCGTGGCGGCGCGCGCCGACGCCGCCGAGGGAAGGTGGATTCGCGGCATTCCGCTGTGGCCGGAGCAGACCGCGCTGATGGGCGTGCTGTTCCTGGTGATCGTGGCGGTCGCCGCGGCGCTGGCCGCGTTCCTGCCCGTGCACCCGTCGGCCTACTTCGGCCCCCCGCAGCCCGCCACGCCCGACGTGAAGCCGGACTGGTACCTGCTGTGGGTGTACGGCGCGCTGCGGCTCATCCCCGGCACGCTGAGCGTGCGGCTGCTGGGGGCGACCATCGGGCCGGAGGCCATCGGCGCCATGCTGGTGCCCGGGATCCTGAGCCTCATCGTCCTCCTCGTGCCGTGGATCGACCGCACGCCGTCGACCCTGTACTACGCGGAATCGCCGACGGCGGGCCCGCGCCGCCTCGCGCTGGGGCTGGCGTTCCTGGTGCTGTTCCTGGCGCTCTCGCTGGCCGGGTTCGGCACCGAGCTGGGCCTCGGGGTGCCCGCGCTGTGGGCCATCACCGTGGTGGCGCCGGTGGCCACGGCGCTGGCCGCGAGCGCGGTGGCGCGGCGACGGGCGGAAAGGCCGGCGCAGAGAGCAGGAGGCCAGTAGTCTGCCCTGGCCACTGACCGACTGTGCCTCCGTCTACTGACTCGGGATCCCGGTGGTGTGACAGATGAGGCACGTCGCCTTGTTCTTGCCCGCCACCGAGGGGTTGAAGCCGGCGCCGTGCGGGTTGACGTGCTGGCCGCTGGTGGCCGAGTGGCAACGGAGGCAGAAGTCCTGGGCGTGGCAGCTGGCGCAGGTCTCGATCGCGCGGCGCGCGACGCCGCCGTGGCCGAACAGCCAGCCCGGCTGCTTGTCGTGGTAGCCCGCCGACACCGGGGCGGTGCGGTTGGAGCGTCCCAGCGTCTGGTGGCAGTCGTGGCAGAAGACCTGCGTCTGGTGGCAGGACGCGCACTCCGCCTCCGCCGCGTAGGCCTGGGTCGCGTGGCGCATCACGAAGTTCGCCCCGTGGAACGACGGTGCCTTGGCGGCGGCGTGACAGGTGGTGCAGTACGACGGCCGGTGGCAGGTGGCGCAGGACGCCGTCCCGCCCGCGGCCATCTCCCGGTGGTGCAGCAGCTGGTCCGGCAGGTGGTCGGCCGGCTTGAGGCCCGCCAGGTCGACGCCGAACGCGCCGCCGGCCGTCCGCCGGGGCAGCGCGGCGATCGCGGGCACCCGCTCCTGGACCCGGTGGCAGCCGACGCACGACTGCTGGGCGTGGCAGTTGGCGCACTCCGCGACCCCCGCGCGCGCCACGACGCCGTGGCGGCGCGTCCAGTCCGCCGCCGCGTGCGACGGCGGGCGCGGATAGGTGAGCGTGAGCGAGCGCACCACCTCGGCCTCGCGGTCGTCGGGCGGCAGGTCGCGGATCGCCTGCACCGAGCGGGCGTTGACGTGGCACCAGGTGCAGAGCTGCTGGGCGTGGCACACCGCGCAGGTCGGACCCGTCGCGGCCGTCCGGTGGCTCAGGATCCAGCTCGAGTCGTGCGACGGCGGCTTCGGGAAGCCGCGGATCGCCGCGACGCCGACGCCGGTCGCGTCGTGCAGGGTCGCGTGGCACGGCTGGCACGACTCCTGGGCGAGGTGGCTCGGCGCGCCCTGGCCGTGGCAGCCGACGCAGCGCTCCGGGTTCGCGCGACCCACCGCCATGAACGGCTGGGAGTCGGCGCTGGCGTGGCATTTCTGGCAGTTGGGACCCCCGCTGTCCATCGCCTCGAACATCGCGACGTGGGGCACGTGGTCGAAGGTGAGGTTGGTCGCGCGGGGCGCCGGCCGCGACCAGCTGACCGCCCGCGCCAGGTCGCCGTTGTGGCACCCGGCGCACAGCTCCGGCGACGGCCAGACGTCGGCGGTGTCGCCGGTGGCGATCCCCGCGTGGCAGGCCGCGCAGGTGGTGAACAGCCGCTCGTGCCGCGCGTGCGGGAAGGTGTCGGCGGCGGCGCGCACGGCCGCGGGCCGCGGCCGCACGGGACGGGGGGCCCACGCGCCGGCGACCAGCGCCGACAGCGCGAGCAGGGCGGAAGCGGCGCGGGCGATCACTGGTAGCTCCCGACGCGATCCGCGTCGGCTCCGATGGTCCAGTCGAAAGTGACCGACGCGCGGGTCTGGTTCCAGTCCAGACCGGTCGACCCCGCCTGCTGGCGCTGGAAGTACCGCATCACGTCGACCTTGAGCCCGACCCGGCGGTCCAGCGCCGTCGCGAAGTCGGCGCCGAGGCCGTACACCGTCCCGCCGGCGATCCGGAACATGTCGGTCTGCTTGAACGCGGTCGCCTGGACGCCGGCGCGCCAGCCGCCGCCGGGCGACCAGCCGGCCCGGAGATCCCCGGCGCTCTGGTCTCCGCCGAAGCCCAGCTCGAGGTGATAGCTCCCGTCGAACGTGTAGTCGCCCCGCCGCACGTGCGCGCCGGCGGACACTTCCTTCTGGTCGTTGCCGACGTCGACCAGGAACGGCGAGCCGACGCTCAGCGGCTGCCAGCGCCGGTAGGTGAAGGCCGCCGACAGCGAGACGTCGCGCGCGGCCGCCCAGTTGACGGTGGCCGCGAAGCCGTAGTGCGATTCCGGCGAGAACACGCCCCAGATCGTCGAGAGGTCGAGCGTCGGGCGGTACTGGAACGCCTCCAGCTGGACCGAGTTGCCGCCGCCCAGCAGCACGGTGGCGCTGAGACGCGCCTTGCCCCACTGCTTGCGCGCCACGTCGGCGTCGGCCGAGCCCGCGAGCACCAGCCGCGATCCCACGCCCAGGCGGCCGTCGAACGCCGCCCGCTCCGACACCAGGCCGCTGCGATCCGACAGCAGCTCGCGCTGGTAGATGGCCGAGAAGCTCGAGCGCGGGGACGGCGCGGTCCACAGCGAGGCGCCGAGCAGGATGGTGCCGCGATCGGGCTGCAGCGGGTCGAGCGAGGTGATGGCCGAGGCGTTCGGCGCGTCGAGCGAGGCGCGCGCCAGGCCGCGGCCCCCGTAGCCCTCGATCCGCACCGCGGCCAGCGGCCGCCAGCTGGCCGTGAGGCCATCGAATGCGTACCACCCCAGCCCCGACGCGCGCTGCTGGCGCCCGCCCCGCAGCAGGTAGTGCGTCCGCTCCAGCTCCAGGTAGGCGAACATGGCCTGGAAATGCTCGTCGGACTGCGGCCAGATCAGCCCGGAGCCAAGGGCGGCCCGGCCCCGCAGCAGCGCGTAGGCGCGGAGACCCTCGACGCCGAGGCCCCACGCCGACACCTCGAGGTCCTGGGTGAACGGCGCGGCGTAGGTGGCCGGCAGCGAGACGAACGCACCGGTATCCACCCGGGAGCCGATCGTGTCGATGACCGTCGGATCGTACTGGATCGGCCGCAGCTGCGCGTACTGGGTCGTCGTCGTGCCGTGCACTCGGACGCTCTGCGCGGCGAGCCCCGGAGGGGCCGCCGCGGCGAGCGCGAGCAGGACGGGGGCGATCCGGGAGAGCGGGTGGCGCATCGTCAGCTCCGGGCCAAGACCTTGTGGCACTGTTCGCACGCCCGTCCCGGGACGTGCCGGGCCTGCGACGTGTGGCAGGTCAGGCACATCTCGCGGGTGGCCGGCAGGTTGGCCGCGCGGGCGCCGTGGCAGCTCGCGCTCGCGCAGTTGGGGTGGTCCGCCGCCCTGTGGAGGGCGAGGGCGTTCGCACCGGCGTGGCAGGCCACGCAGTTCGCCGCGGCGCGGTGGTGGGCGCCGTGGCACGACGCGCAGTCGGCGTCGTCCGGGGCGCGGGAAACCGGGTTGCTGTGACACTGCGCGCACACGAACGTGGTGTGCCGCTGGTGCTCGAACGGCAGCCGCCGGGTCACCGGGGCGCGCTGCGCCGCGACCTGGAACGTCCGCTGGGTCTGGAGCACGGCGCGGTCGAGCGCGGCCACGTCGTGGCAGCTCGCGCACTGCAGGCGCTCCGGGCCGCTGTGATGGCAGCGCTGGCAGTCCGCCGCCGAGCGCACCAGCAGCTCCCCGTGGCGCACCCGGCTCGAGTGACAGCTCGCGCACGCCTGGTCGCGGTGGTCGCCGTGGGAGAAGCGCGGCACCGGTGCCGCCCCGGCCACCGGCCGCGGGGCGCCCTGCCGCGGCGGCTCCGGCATCCACACGGCTCCCGCCGCGGCGAAGTCCGCGACGGCCGTGGGTGCGTCCACGCCGCTGCGCGGGACCCAGCTCAGCCGGCGGCCCCAGGTCGGCGCTTCACGCGCGATGTTCGCGTGACAGCGGGTGCACTGCTGCCCCTCCACCCGCCAGCTGTGCGGCTGGTGGCAGGTGGTGCAGCGGTCCGGGTGCGGCACCCCCACGTGGAAGCTCACGCGTTGCCAGCCGGCGTGGCAGCCGGCGCTGGTGCAGCTCACGTCCTGCGGCTTGGTCTGGGTGTGGGGGTTGTGGCAGTCGCCGCACACGCCGTTGTGCGGATCCCGGCCGATGTCCATCCGTGCCATTTTTTGCTGCATCGCGTGGCACGACAGGCACTGGGCCGCCGCGGGTGTGAGCGGCTTGCCCAGCGAGTCCACGGAGAAGGTCCGCGCCTGCGCCAGGAAGTTGTGGCAGGTGGTGCAGTGCAGCTCGGTGAGCTGGCCCATCCGGCCGAGGTGGATGGTGTTGTGGTCGTGGCACCCCGACCGGCCGCAGGTCCGGTCCACCGGTGCGAACTCGTGGAGCGAGACGCCGTGGCACTCGACGCAGCGCATTCCCTTCAGGCGCGGATCCCTCGACTCGAGGTGGATGCGGTGGCCGGCCGTCGCGGCGATGATCTTCCACTTGGTCGAGTCGCCGGTGATGTGGCACCTGGCGCACACCTCGTTCGGGACCCGCGCGTGCCGGCCGATGGCCGTGGGATGCTCCACGGCCGTCATCCACAGCTGGTGCAGCTGCTCGGGCAGGCGCCCTTCGTGGCAGTTGTGGCACTCGAGCCTGGCGTGGGCGCTCCTGCTGAAGCGCTGGAACGGATCCACCATCAGGTGGCAGGAGGTGCAGAACCGGTTGTCATGCTGCATGTAGTGCCACTGCCGGTAGCCGGCCACCGACACGCCGGCCACCACCACCGCGACCCCGGCCCCCAGCCCGATGCGCCAGGCCGGCGTGAGGCGCCGCCACGACTTCAGGACCCACTCGTAGTATCGCGTCATGCCTGCTCGAGCAACGCTCCGGGGGTTGCCGTACAGCAAGCGGGTCGGTCCGGTTGCCGGACCGACCCGCTAAGCTTCGCTGGGCATCGAGCGCCGTGCAATCCGGCGCCGGTCCCTGTCCGCCCGCGCCCTGCGCTAGTGCGCGGCGATCCTCACGCCGAGCCGGGACGCCACCGCGGCGACCCGCGCGTCGACGGCCGGGGGCGCCGCCAGCGCGTACTGCGACTTCAGCGCCTCGATGGTGGCGACCAGCAGCGCCCGCAGGTACGGCGCGTTGTGGACGCCGTGGGAGCGGTCGTTGGCGATCAGCTGCACGTTGAACCGCCCGCCCTCCGCCACCGTGTACGGCAGCGTGTTGTTGACCGTGGCGCTGCGGGTCTTGAACTCCGTGGCCGGCACCTTGGGCAGCAGCCCCGTGTCGACCGAATCGATCTTGCCGTTGCCGTTCACGTCGGTCCAGATCGTTCCGGCCAGGAACTGCAGCTCGTCGCCGGTCGACTGGAACAGGGACCGGGCGACGGCCTGCGACGCGTGGCAGCCGCTCGTGGCGCAGGCGGCGAAGCTGCGCACCGACGCGTCACAGGAATTCGTGGAGTCGATGCCCGCCGTGTCCACGCACGGAATCGCGTAGAAGCTGTGGCCGGTGTAGTGCCAGGCCAGCTGGCCCGCCGCGTTGTTCACGTCGAGCGTGGCCACGTGACAGGTCGCGCACAACGTCGGGTTCGCCGTGGTGCTGTTGTGGGTGGTGCCGTTGGTCGAATCCCACACGAAGCCGGCCGGCCGCCAGCCCGCCGTGCCCAGGAACGTCGGGCCCTGCGGCGAGTGCGGGCCGCTGGCCGACGTCATGTCGGGCACCGAGCGCCGCTTGTGGCACTGGATGCACAGGTTCATCGTGTCCGCGGTCGTGATCGACGCCCGCAGCTCGTGGGTGTTGCTGCTGCCGTGCGGGTTGTGGCAGGTCGTGCAGCCCAGCTGCATCGGCGTCGTGCTGCCGGCCTCCAGGAACGTGCTGCTGGCGCCGAATCGCAGCGCCGCCGTCTTGCCCTCGTGGCACTGCAGGCAGGTGCCGCTGGTGTTCGAGATCGCCGGCGCCTCGATGACGCTGTGGGCCCCGCGCGACCAGTCCTCGAAGAACGGGTTGTGCGGCGGGCCGCTGTGGCACTCGCCGCAGCCGACGCCCTTGGTCGAGTCGTACGAGACGAGGTAGGGAATCGGCTGCGTCTCGTCCGGCGTGGCGACGTGCAGCTGCCCGGGGCCGTGGCAGGCCTCGCACTGCACGTCCTGGTAGTACTTCTGCGCCGCCGGCGACGCGCTGAAATAGCCCGCCGTGTCGGCGCCGACGTTCGTCGCGCCGTTGGTCGTGTGGCACTTGTTGCAGCTGGCGCTCGCGTGCCCGCTCGCCTGCAGGTCCTTCCAGGCGTTCGCGTGCCCCGTCTGCAGCCAGCTCGCCTGCTTCAGGACGTGGCAGTTGCCGCAGGTCGTCTGCTTCGTGTCCGGGGTGCTGTACCCGACGAAGGCCGCGTCCTTGGCGTTGACCCCGGACGGCGAGGTCGACGTGTTGTCCTTGACGCAGCCGGCGGCCACCAGGGCGAACGCCGTTCCGAGCAGCAGATGTCCGACGCGGATCGAGTGTCTCATAGCCAATCCCTCGCACTCCCTGACGTTGCCTGCATCACTCCCTGAATCTGCGGACGCCCCGTATCCCGACATGCCTGGAGCTAGGTAGTCGTACGGATGCAGGAGCATTGCCCATGCCACGTCGTACATGATGTAACTCATTGTTGCATAGACAGTTGGCACGCATACGGCAAGTCAGGTACGATTAACCGAATCTCTTGTGTCCGAATTCACAATCTCCTGGTGGACAGTTTGCGACAGCGGGCGGGGGAGGGCGGCTCGCGGCCCGACGGCGTCAATGGCGAACTTCAGGAGCGGAATTAGGATGGGGCCGGGGTACTAGCAGCCCGGGCACCCTGCAGAGCCACGTTCCGACCTCACTCCTTGCGACGGAGCTGACCGATGAAGACGACAGCATGGCTGGTGATCCTGACCGCGGCGGGGACGCCGCTGGCGGCGCAGCAGCATCCGGCTCCCCATCCCGCGGCGCCAAGCAGGGCGATGCCGGGCCACATGATGATGCACGACGACATGATGCCGGGCATGGACTCGATGATGGCGCCGATGATGCGCGCGATGGCGTACGCACCGCAGCACCTGCTGCGGGAGAAGACCACCCTGCATCTGACCACCGACGAGATCACCCTGCTCACCAACCTGGCCGATTCGGCCAAGGCGGCGCACGACGCCGCGGCTGGCCAGGCGCGGATGCACCTGGTCGAGCTGGAGCAGGTGATGAAGACGGCCACCCCCGACACGGCGGCGGTGCGGGCGCACTTCGATGCCGCGCACCGGTTGATGGGCGACGCGATGTGGGCGATGCTGCGGGCGTCGGCGCGGGCGCGGGCGCTGCTGACGGACGCCCAGCGGGCGCAGGTGGACGCGATGGCGAAGCCGCCGGCGCATCACGGCATGGCCCGCCACGACTCCGCGGGCCACTAGCCTAGCGCAGCACCTCTCCGAAGAAGCGGTGCAGGATGGCGCGGCCGGTCCGTTCGACGGCCGCGCGCTTCTTCTCGGGGATGGTGAAGTCCCGCGGCCTCGCGTCCGCCCACTCGCGGGCCAGGCGGTCGTCCAGCTCGACGTGGAATTGCAGCGCGTAGGTGCGCGGGCCGGCGCGGAACGCCTGGTGGGCGTACGCGCCGCTGGCGGCCAGGTGGACGGCGCCCGCCGGCAGGTCGAAGGTATCGCCGTGCCAGTGCCAGGCGTCGAACGCGGGCCCGGCGGGTCCGAGCACCGGATCGCGCGCGCCCTCGGGCGTGAGCCGGACCTCGCCGACGCCGATCTCCGGCGCCGGTCCCGGGAAGACCCGGGCGCCGAGCGCGGCCGCCACCAGCTGCGCCCCCAGGCACACGCCCAGGACCGGGAGGTCGCGGGCGCAGGCGTCGGCGAGCAGGGCCCGCTCGTCGGCCAGGTACGGGTGCGCGTCGGACTGGTAGACGGCCATCGGGCCGCCGAGCACCACGACCCCGTCCAGGTCGCGGGCGGGGGGCAGTCGCTCGCCGAGATCCGTCCGCCGCACGTCGAGCGAGACGCCGTGCACCGGCGCCACGGCGGCGATGAGACCGGGGCCCTCCGAGGCGAGGTGCTGGATCACGGCGAAGCGGCGCGAAGGGCTCACGCCTGCCAAGCTCGGCCGCGGGCGGGGAATGTCAAGCCGCCACCTTGCGGCCCGCTCCGGCGCGGGCAAGGTTAGCCTCGGGAAGCCCGGGAGTCGCCGTGCCGAAGGACCTGCTGCCCGTCGTCCAAGACGCGTTGAGCGATCGCTACATCGTGGAGCGCGAGATCGCCCGCGGGGGCGCGGCGCGCATCTTCCTCGCGCGCGACCGGTCGGGCGCGGCGGTGGCGCTCAAGGTCCTGCACCCCGAGCTGGCGGTCTCGCTCACCGCCGACCGGTTTCTCCGCGAGATCAGCCTCCTGTCGCGCATCGAGCACCCGCGCATCTGCCGGCTGCTGGACTACGGCGAGCGCGACTGGCTGGTGTACTTCGTGATGACGTACGTCGAGGGGCCGACGCTCCGGCAGTACCTGGACAAGGTGCGGCGGGTCTCGATCGCGGACACCCTGCGGGGCGCCTCCGACGTGCTCGAGGCGCTCGAGTACGCGCACGGTCTCGGCGTCGTCCACCGCGACGTGAAGCCCGACAACATCAAGCTCTCGCCGGCGGGCGCGGTGCTGATGGACTTCGGGATCGCCAAGGCGGTGGCGGCGTCCGCGGTGGGCGGCGCCGCCCGGCTCACGCGCTCGGGCTTCACCGTCGGCACGTCGGCCTACATGAGCCCGGAGCAGGTCGCGGGTCAGCAGACCATCGACCATCGCTCCGACCTGTATTCGGTGGGCTGCGTGATCTACGAGTGCCTGACCGGCTCGCCTCCCTTCGACCACGCCAACGACCGGCTGGTGCTCGGCATGCACCTCAAGAGCGCCATCCCCGACGCGCGGAGGCGCCGCGCCGACACGCCGCCCAGGCTGGCCAAGCTCGTCACCCGGGCGCTTTCCAAGAACCCGGGAGACCGGTGGCAGTCGGCGGCCGAGATGGGCGCCGCCCTGCGCGAGGTGGAGGCTCCGCCCGCCGGTTGAGGGCGCTTCCACGCCGGCGGTCCGGGACGTTAGCTTGCGGGCGTTCCCGATCCCGAGGACGACCGAGTTGCTGCTGACGCTCTGCAAGGCGAAGCTGCACCGTGCCACCGTGACCGAGGCGAACCTCCACTACGTCGGCAGCATCACCATCGACGTGGCCCTGATGGAGGCGGCCGGCATCGTGCCGTTCGAGCGGGTGCAGGTGGTGGACGTGGCGAACGGGGCGCGGTTCGAGACCTACGTGGTCGAGGGGGCCCGGCGGTCCGGGACCGTGTGCCTGAACGGCGCCGCGGCCCGGCTGGTGCACGTGGGCGATCCGGTGATCATCATCGCCTACGCGCAGCTGACGCCCGAGGAGGCGCGGGCGCACCGCCCGACGATCGTGCTGCTGAAGCCCGACAACACCGTGCTGGAGACGCTGCGGCCCGCCGGCGGGGCCGAGCTGGCGGCGCGGACCGACGCGCTCGACGCCTGAGGGGGGGCTGGGAGACCGAATGGCCAAGACGAAGTTGCCCTGGGTGGTGGCGGGGGTCGCGGTGGCCGCCATCGCGGTGGTCCTGGTGGCGACGCGCAGCGGGGGCGGCGGCCATCACCCCGCGCCGCGGGCGGGCGTCACCGGTGCACGGGTGCTGCCGGCCGCGACCTTCGGCGATGACCAGCGGCTGGTGCGCGCCTACGAGGCGGCGCGCGCGATGCCGGAGGTGTTCGACGGGCTGTACTGCTACTGCCACTGCAAGGAAGACATGGGGCACGTCTCGCTCTTGACCTGCTACGAGTCCGAGCACGCGGCCTCGTGCGACATCTGCCTCGGCGAGGCGGCGATCGCCGCCCAGATGCAGGCCGCCGGCGCGACGCTGGAGGACATCCGGCGCGCGATCGACGCGCGCTACAAGACCTAGCGGCCGGCCGTGAAGCTCGGGGTCCGCGCCTCCACCCGGCGGTGCGGCAGCCCCGACAGGCGGATCAGCAGCCGGCGCGCCCCGACGGCCAGCGCGCTGCCCAGCCCGCCCCGGCTGGAGATGGCGGGCCCGACGTCGCCGCGCAGCCACCGTTCCACCTCGTCCAGATCCGACTGCGACAGCGACGCGATGTCGAGCGTCGCGACGTAGTAGTAGCTGGTCGGCGGACCCTCGCCCGGAGGCGTCATCTCCACGGTGAACGCCCTCGCCAGGGCCCGGCTCACCGCGTCCATGGCCGTCAGGTGCGTCACGTCGCCGCCGGTGCGGATCAGGTCGAACTCTCCCGACAGCGGGTCGAGGCGGACGACGGCGTCCCACTCGACCTCGCCCTGCAGGTGGTCGAGCAGGGAGGCCTGCCTCCACAGCTCCAGCCGGAAGTGAAAGCGGACGGAGAACCCGTTCCGGAGCGCCCCGTCGAACACGCCGTCCTCGAGCAGGCGCTCGGCGCGGACCACCGGGGGCAGCAGCTGCGCCGCGGAGTCGTGCGCCAGCGTGATGGTGAGGCGGGGCGGGACGGGTGGGGCGCGCTCCCGGACTTCCTGGGCACGGACCGCGGAGCCGGCGCTCACTGCCAGCGCGAGCAGGAGCCCCGCGGCCCGGTCCACCCTCCTAGAAGCGCCGGCCCATCCGCACGGTGAAGGTCACCGTGCGGACGGCCCGGTCGAGCGGTTTTGCCAGGTAGAAGCCGAGCGGGCCGAAGTCGAGCCCGACGCCGATGTCGGTCTTGAGCGAGCCCAGGGTGGGCAGCTTGTCGGGGGGGAGCTGGTCCGGGCCCACGCTCCCGCTGCGCGCGACCGACCACGCGCGGCCCGCGTCCGCGAACACCACCAGGTCGGGGCCGCTGACGTGGAACGGCTCGTAGTGCTCGTCACCCGCGTCGCCCCAGTCGCTCGCCCACTCGGGGCCGAAGTCGAACCCGAGGTGCGTGCGGAACTCCGCCTGGAAGACCAACGCGCGGTCGCACAGGCCCGGCTGTCCCACCAGGCCGCTGCCGCCGCAGGAGAACTGGCGGAACGCGTAGCCCGGCAGCGGATCGGGGTACCCCAGCTCGAGGCGCCGCTGCAGCGGCAGCGGGCCGCCGCCGACCCAGCCCCCGCCCGCGGCCCGCAGGTCGAGCCGGCCCGTGGGCGAGAGGCGCAGGTAGGTGCGGGCGTCGAAGCCGACGCGCTGGAAGTTGAGCTTGCCGTTCACGATGTTCGGGTCGTTGCACGGCGCGGCGACGCAGACCGTCGGGCCGAGGCCGCCCGTGACGCCGCCGCCGTGCGCCAGCTCGTACTCGCCGGTGACGAACCAGCCCGCGCTCGGCTCGCCGCGGTCGTTGCGGGTGTCGAGGCGCACGGACAGCAGCAGCGAGCGGTACTTGCCGTCGGTGACGGCCGGGTTCGCCCGCCACGCCTCGTCGCTCCGGAACAGCGTCCAGGGGGTCCGCGCCTCGAGCGACGACTCACGCTGATCCCGGCCCTCGGCCGTGACCGACAGCCGGGGCGAGAACCGCAGCGTCGCGTACAGACTGCCGCCGTGGCGCCGGTAGTAGTCGCGGTAGTCGCGGTGGAACAGGAACGACGCCCAGCCGACCTCGAAGTCCTTGAGGGGCCAGGCCTCGACCGGCGCGACCTGGTCGAAGCCGCGCACGCCGAGCCCGAGATTGCGGGACGCGCGGCCCAGCACCAGCTCCGCGCGCGCGTTGTACCCGATGTCGTCGCTGTCGAACGAGATGTCGCTGGTGCGGAAGATCGCCGTCGCGTCGGCCTGGAAGCGGACGCCGTCGGACAGCCGCAGGTCGGCCCGCGGGCCGAACAGGATGGGCAGGCCCTCGATGCGGTTGTACGTGCCGGCCAGCGCCAGCAGGATGCCGGTGTTGTTCGCCTGGTCCTGGCCCCAGTCGTACTGCTGGATCCAGCGCGGCGGCTGGAACGCGCGCTCCGGCGCGTACACCAGCTGGTCGCCCTCCCGGTGGTAGCGGAGCGGATCGCGGAAGGAGCGCACGTCACCCTGGATGCTCGCCTGGTCCGCGCCCTGGACCACGCCACCCACCACCAGCACCGCGCCGCCCACCGCGGCGCCCGGCTCGAAGACGACGTCGCCGTTCACCACCACCAGCGAGCCGCTGACGCGGCCGCCCACGATCACCGGTCCGCCGAGGACCGCGAGGTCGCCGTCCACGCCCCGCGACGCGGGAATGCGCGTCGAGCCGCTGAGGCGGATCGTGCTGTCGGCGTTGAACAGGCGGATGACTTCCTCGGCGACGTCACGCGGCAGCTGCCGCGCCGCGAGCCGCCCGCCGGGAACGGGCTGCGCCGGCCGGATCCTGATGGTGCTGTCCTGGGCCTGCGCCGGGCCTGCCGCCGCCGCGAGGACCAGCAGTGCTGCCAGTGCCTTCGTCATGCCACGCTCCTGCAGGAGTGCCGCGCCGCCAGAAGGCACGGCCCATGCCGCAGTCCGGCCTGCTTCAAGTCAAATGAATCCCGCCACTTGGCATCCCGCAACCGGCAGGCCGCCCGCCGGTCTGTCTCCCGGCGGCGAGGCGCGCCGTGTCGTTCCGACACGTCAGGACGCGGGCTCGATGCCGAGCCGCTTCATCCTTCTATAGAGATTGGCCCGGTCGGTCGCGAGGCGGCGGGCGGCCTCGGCCACGCTGCCGCCCGCGGCGGACAGGGCGCGGGTGATGAGGGTGCGCTCGAAGCGGTCGAGCTCGTCGGTGAGGGGCAGCGTCATGGCCGCCGGATTGGGGAGCGGCGCCTCCCGGCCGTCGCCGGCCGGCAGGGCGGCGGCGACCTCGGCCTCGCCGATCGTGCTCCTGGCCGCGAGGATGATCAGCCGCTCGACGATGTTGGCCAGCTCGCGCACGTTGCCGGGCCACGGGTGCCGGACCAGCCGGTCCATCGCCTCCAGCGTCATGGTGGCGGCGGGCCGGCCGATGCGCCGCGCCACCTGGTCGGCGAAGTGCGCCACCAGAGCGGGGATGTCGCCGGGCCGCTCGCGCAGCGGGACGATCACGATCGGGAAGACGTTGAGCCGGTAGAGCAGGTCCTCGCGGAAGGTCCCGTCGCGGGTGGCGCGCTCGAGGTCCTTGTTGGTGGCCGAGACCACGCGCACGTCCACCGGGATCGGGCGCTCGCCGCCGACCCGCTCGACCTCACCGCCCTCGAGCGCGCGGAGCAGCTTGGCCTGCGCCTCGAGCGACAGGTCGCCGACCTCGTCGAGGAACAGGGTGCCGCCGTCCGCCTGCTCGAACCGGCCGGTCCGCCGCTCGGTGGCGCCGGTGAACGAGCCGCGCTCGTGGCCGAACATCTCCGACTCCACCAGCTCGCGCGGGATCGCGGCGCAGTTCACGCGGACGAACGGCGCGTCGGCGCGCGCGCTGGCCGCGTGAATGGCGGCGGCGACCAGCTCCTTGCCGGTGCCCGACTCGCCCCACACGAGCACCCGCGCCTCGGTCGGGGCGACGCGGGCGATGAGCGAGCGCAGCTCCGACATCTGCGGGCTCGAGCCGACCAGGGTGGCGGTCGGGCCGAGCGCCTCGCGCAGCGCGGTGGCCTCCGCGCGCGCGCGCGCCAGCTCGAGCGCCGAGCGGAGGGTGAGGAGCACCGCCTCGGGGGCGAGCGGCTTCTCGAGGAAATGGTGGGCGCCGAGCTTGGTGGCGCGGACCGCGTCGGCGAGGCCGGCCCGCCCGCTCATCATGATCACGGGCACGCCCGGCGCCTCGGCGCCGAGGCGCTCGAGCGTCTCGAGGCCGTCGGGCCCGCCGGGCATGGAGAGGTCGAGGAACACCGCGTCGGGGCGGCGGCGCTGCGCGGCGGCGACCGCCTCGGTGCCCGAGCCGGCTTCGGCCGTGCGGTAGCCGTCGGAGCCGAGCACCGCGCACAGCATCCGCCGCAGGTTCGCCTCGTCGTCCACCACCAGCACCAGCGGGTGCCGGGTCACGCGCGCGCCCCCCCCACCGGCAGCGTGACGGTGAAGGTGGTGCCGCGACCGGGCTCGCTCGCCACGCCGATCGTGCCGCCGTGGTCGTGGATCGTCTGGCGCACGATCGCCAGCCCGAGGCCCGTGCCCTTCGCCTTGGTGGTGAAGTACGGCTCGAAGATCCGCTCCAGCTGCCCGGCGGGGATGCCCACGCCGTTGTCGCGCACGGCGATCTCGACGGCGGGGGCCGCACCGTCGGCCGCGGTGCGCAGCGCGACCGTGATCTCGCCGCGCCCCGCCTCGCAGGCGTCGCAGGCGTTGAGGACGAGGTTGTGGAGCGCCCGACGCAGCGGCTCGTAGTGCGCGCTCACCAGGGGAAGGTCCGGCGCCTTCTCCACCCGGGCGGTGATGTCGGGGGGCACCGTGCTCTTCACCAGGGTCTCGACCAGCTCGGAGAGATCGACCGGCGCCGGCGGCCCCTCGGGCAGCTTGCCGAGCGTCGAGAAGTCGCGCGCCATCTGCTCGATCCGCTCGCTCTCGCCCGCGACGATCTCGAGCAGCTCCCGCTGGTCGGGTCGCGCATCCTGGGCAAGTCGCTGGGTGGCGAAGCGCAGGGGCGTCAGCGGGTTCTTCAGCTCGTGCGCGACCTGGCGTGCGAGGTCGCGGAAGGCCCGGAGCTGCGCGGCCTCGACCGCGCGTGCGCGCGCGGCCGCGAGGTCGGAGGCCATCGCGCGGAACGAGCTGCGCAGGACGTCGAACTCGGGCGCGCCCTTGGCCGGGGGCTGGTCCGGCAGCGGCTCGCCGCGCGTGAGGCGCCCGGTCCAGGCGATCAGCTCGTCGATCGGCCGCGACAGCTGGCGCGACAGGTGGCCGGCGAGCTGGATGGTGCCGAGCGCGACCAGCGCGGCGAGCCCGGCGGCGAGCCCGGCCAGCACCGGCGTCAAGTAGTCGCGGATGCTCTGGCTCATGCGGGCGCGGCGCAGCGAGTTGCTCAGCTCGTCGCTGTGGCGCCGCAGGGCGGCGCGGGCGGCGGGCGTGAGGGGCTGGCGCGCGAGAGCGTGCTGCGCCTCCAGCCAGGTGGCCGCCGCGCGGTCCCAGGCCGTGACGCCGCCGACCGGCACCGCGAGCTGCGGAGCGAGGAGCCCCACCGCAACGCCGATACCTGCAGGGATGGCCGCGACGACGACGAGCCAGACGAAGATGCTGCGGCGGAAGGCGAGAGCCACGAGCCTAAGTTAGGGCTGGCATCGGGAGTCACAAGTGAGCAGCACAGACGGTGAACGGGTCGGTTGCCAGACGGCAAGTACATCAGTGGTTGCCAGAGGTGAGTTGTCGGGGTCGAGTCCCGTTGTCAGTACTGGCGACGGGACCGGCCTCTGTCGGCTCCTTCCTGGTAACCACCGGCGACTTGCCGTCTGGCAACTGACATGTGCTCGGTCACTTACGCCCTGTCAACCGGTCCGATGCTGGCCCCCACCTCGGCCTCTGAGTATCATTGAAAGTTGGGCAATTTCGGGGGCACGTTGCTCGCTTCGGCACATCTCGCCGACGTCTTCGAAGCCGCCGCGGCGCGCGCTCCCGAGCGGCTGCTGGCGGTCGGTGGGGAGCGCCGCCTCAGCTACGCGCAGCTCGGTCGGGAGGCGGAAGCCCTGGCCGCGGCGTTCGCGGACCTCGGCATCGAGGCCGGCGACACCATCGCGGTCAACCTCCCCAACCGGCCGGAGTGGATCGCCACGGCGGTCGCCGCGGCGCGACTGGGCGCCGTCCTGGTGCCCGTCAACCCGGGCCTCGGACACCACGAGCTCGCCTACCAGCTGCGCCATGCCGAGGCGTCGCTGGTGGTGAGCGCCGAGAGCCACGGCGGGCGCGACTTCGTCGAGCTGTTCGACGAGCTGGTGGCCGATCTCCCCGACGTGCAGTACCTCGTGGCCGTCGGCAGCGGCGACTACTGGTACGACGACCGGGTGTTCCCGTACCGGGACCTGGTGTCGAAGGGCGCGCGGCTGGCGGCCCCGGCCGCGCCGCGCGACGCGGACGCGCTGTTCGCGATCCTCTACACCTCGGGCACGATGGGGAAGCCCAAGGGCGTGTGCCTGACGCACCGCAACGTGTTCGCGACGGCGGCCGCGGTGAACGAGGTGCTCGGGCTCTCGGAACGGGACGTGGTGCTGGCGGCGGTGCCGTTCTTCACGATCTTCGGCACCAGCGTGCTGGCCGGAGCCCTGGTGGCGGGAGGGACGCTGGTCCTCGACGAGGGATCCGACGCGGCGGCCACGGTCGAGCTGATGGCGCGGGAGCGGGTCACGGTGTGCCACGGCGTGCCCACCCTGTTCCACCTCCTGGTGCGGGAGCGCGGCTTCGCGCGCGAGGCGCTGCCGCAGCTCCGGACCGGGATCGTCGCCGGGAGCCCGGTGCCTCACGACCTGCTGGCGGTCCTGCGCCGCACCTGCGACGTGGAGATCGCCTACGGCCTGACCGAGACCGGGCCGACCGTGACGATCACCCGGCCCGACGACACGCCGGTGCACCGCGCGGAGACGGTGGGGCGGGCGCTGCCGGGCGTCGAGCTGAAGATCGTGGACGTCACCAGCGGGGAGCTGCACGGCGTGGAAGCGGTGGGGGAGCTGGCGGTCCGTGGCCCCAACGTGATGACCGGCTACCACCGGATGCCGGCCGAGACCCGGCGGTCGTTCACGCCGGAGGGGTTCTTCCTCACCGGCGACCTCGCGATGCTGGAAGCGGACGGGTACGTGCGGATCGTCGGCCGCCGCAAGGAGATGATCATCCGCGGCGGCTACAACATCTACCCCCGCGAAGTGGAAGACGTGCTGCGGGCGCATCCCGGCGTCGAGGAGGTCTGCGTGGTGGGGATCCCCCACGAGGTCCTCGGCGAGGCGGTGTGCGCCTGCGTGGTACCGACCGAGGGCGCCATCCTGCGGGGCGAGGACATCACCGAGTTCGCCCGGCGGCAGATGGCCGACTACAAGGTGCCCGACCTGGTGCGGTTCTTCGACGCGCTCCCGCTCACGGCGAGCGGCAAGGTGAAGCGTCGGGAGCTGGCGCAGGTCGTGGCGCTCGAACACGCAGCCTCATGAAGGAGTCCATGACCTTTCCGACCCCGCGCCCGGCGAGCAAGCAGCCGCCGGCGCACGCGCCGAACGCCGCGCTGATGATCGACTTCGACAACGTGACGATGGGCATCCGCTCCGACCTCCAGGTCGAGCTGCGCAAGCTGATGCAGTCCGACATCATCCGCGGGAAGGTGGCGGTCCAGCGGGCCTACGCCGACTGGCGCCGCTACCCGCAGTACATCGTCCCGCTGTCGGAAGCCTCGATCGACCTCATCTTCGCGCCGGCCTTCGGCTCCAACAAGAAGAACGCCACCGACATCCGGCTGGCCATCGACGCCGTGGAGCTGGTCTTCACGCGCCCCGAGATCGGGACCATCATCCTGCTCTCGGGCGACTCCGACTTCTCCTCGCTGGTGATCAAGCTGAAGGAGTACGGCAAGTACGTGATCGGGGTGGGGATCCGCGAGTCGGCCTCCGACCTGCTGATCCAGAACTGCGACGAGTACTACTCGTACAACGAGCTCGCGGGCCTGGCACGCGAGGGCGAGGGCGAGACCAAGCGGCGCGACCCGTGGGAGCTGGTGGTGGACGCCGTGCTCGAGATGAAGAAGCGCAGCGACGTGATGCGCTCCGACCGGCTGAAGCAGGTGATGCAGGAGCTGGACGACTCGTTCGACGAGAAGAACGTGGGGATGAGCCGGTTCTCCAAGTTCGTGGACGAGGCCAAGCGCCGCGGCCTGCTCACGGCCACCAAGCTGGAGAACGGACAGTACGAGATCGACCTCGGGGCGTCGGCGCCTGGCGGCGAGCGGGCGCTGCCCCCGATCCCCGGCGGCGCCGACGAGCGCCGGGGGCAGGAGCGCGCCGCGCACGACCGCGAGCGCGCGGCGGGCGGCGGGCGGTCGCGGCGGGGCCGCCGCGGCGGCCGGGGCGCCGCGGCCGAGCCGGTGTCCGAGGCCCCCCCCCCGGCGGCTCCCGCGCCGGGCGGGACGCTCTCGCTGGCGGAGGCCTTCGACCTGTTGAAGCGGGCGCTCCGCGAGGTCGGGGCGTTCGCGCCGACGACGGTGAACGAGGACCTGGTGCGCGAGCGGATGGAGGCGATGCGCGGCGGAGCCCAGGACCCGCTGTTCCACCGGCCGCGGTTCGGACGCCTGCTGCGCCAGGCTCACGACGCGTCGATCGTGGACCTCTCGAAGGACGAGCGCGGGTTCGAGGTCGCGCTGCGGGCGGAGGCGGCGCAGGAGCCCGAGGCCGAACCGGCGGCGGAGGCGGCGCCGGAGGAGAAGGGCGGGCGCGGGCGCCGCGGCCGGGGTCGCGGCGCGCGTCCGGCGGCCGAGGTCGAGACGCCGGAAGCACCGAGCGCACCGCCTTCGCCTGTGCCCGGTCCGTCGACCCCCGCTCACGGGATCCGGTACCGCCGCGGGTCGGGCCGTCCGCACGCGCCGGCGGCCGGCGTGCCGCTGGTGGGCATGGTGGAGGTCGAGCCGGGTGCAACCGCGGAGCCTGCGCCACCCTCGGAGTCGAAGAACCGGGCGCGCCCTCGTCTCCGCAGCGGCGCCGGCCGCCGCCCGAGCGGGCGCAGCCGGGCCCGGAAGAAACCCGAGGAGCCTTCCTCGGAGTCGTGAGCGCGCGGCCCCTCCCGCCGGAGTTCTACGCGCGGGACACCGCGGCCGTCGCGCGGGCGTTGCTGGGGCAGCTGCTGGTCTCCTCGATCGGAGGCCGGCGCTGCCTCGCGCGCATCGTGGAGACCGAGGCCTACGTGGGTCCCCACGACCCGGCGTGCCACGCGGCCGGCTGGCGGCGCACCGCCCGCACGGAGGTCATGTACGGCCCGCCGGGCGCCGCGTACGTCTACTTCACCTACGGCATGCACTGGTGCCTCAACGTCGTCACCGGGCGGGAGGGCTACCCGGCGGCGGTCCTGCTCCGGGCCGCCGAGCCCCTGCGCGGCCTGGGAGCGATGCGGGAGCGCCGCGGCCCGGTGAGCGACGTGGCGCTCGCCTCGGGTCCCGCGCGGCTCACCCAGGCCCTCGGCATCGACCGCGCCCTCGACGGCCACCGGCTCTCGTCGCGGCCCCTGTGGATCGCGGCGGGCCCGGCCGTCCCGCCACGCCGCGTGGCGGTGGGTCCGCGGATCGGCATCCGCGTCGCGAAGGACTGGAAGCTGCGCTTCTGGATCCGGGACAACCCGTTCGTGAGTCCGGGCCGGTAGCGCGGCCGCGGCGGCGCCGCGGCCGGAGCGAAAACACGAGCGGCCAGCCGGGGCGCCGGCTGGCCGCTCCACGCCGTCGTCGTCGCCGCTCAGCGCTGGTTGCCGGTCTCCCGCGAGCCAAGGAACGCGTACCGCACGCCGGCCTCGAAGGAGGCGGAGCCGCTGGCCAGCATGAAGTCGCGGCCCTGCGGACTGAACTGCACCTGCCCGAACACGGCCAGCTTGCCGACCCGGATCTGCACGCCGCCCATCGCCAGCGCGAACCCGCCCGAGGAGTTCTGCTCGACGAACGTGTTCTGGACCGAGGTGGGCGTCGCGCTGTTGACCGCGGCGTTGCTGAGCGTCTCGATCACGAACCCGCCGCCGACGTACGGCTGGATCGGGCCGTTCCACGGCAGCACCAGGATGGCGACCTGGATGCGCTGCATCGCGTCGAACACCACCGGCACGCTGGTCCCGGTTGACGTGGTGAAGGTGTCGCCGTCCTTGGTGAACGAGGTGGAGTACGCCACGTACAGGGCGGTCCGCCGCGCCGTGATGAGCCACTCCCCGCCGAGCTGCGGGTGATTCACTCTCCCCGACGGCAGCGAATAGCTGATCAGCCCGCCCTTGGCTCCCCAGTACCACTGGTACTGCCAGTCCTGGATCTGGGCGGCCAGCGGTGCGGCCAGTGCAAGCGTCAGCAGGGCGGCGATCCCCAGCGACCGGTGTCGCGTCATGACTAACCTCGCAGTTGGGAACGGCTTACCGACCGCACAAGATAGGAAGATGGGCAGCAAAAGGCGAGAGTGAAGCCCTCCGAACCCCTTGTCCTGCCTCCTGGTAACCACTGCCGACGTGCCGTCTGGCAACTCTACTGCAGGACTCCCAACCGTCTTCCGACCTTCTTGAAAGCAGCCAGCGCCTTCTCCAGGTCCTCCCGCGTATGGGCCGCCGACACCTGGCAGCGCACCCGCGCCTGCCCCTGGGGCACCACCGGGTAGCCGAACCCGGTCACGAATACCCCCTCCTCGAGCAGCGCGTCGCTCATCCGGATCGCCAGCGCCGTCTCGCCGAGGATGACGGGGATGATCGGCGTCTCTCCCTCCAGCGGCGTGAAGCCCGCCTCCTTGAGGGCGGCGCGGAACCAGCGCGCGTTCTCGTGCAGCCGCGCCACCAGCTCGGGGTGCGCGGTCAGCACCCGCACCGCGGCCAGCGCGCTCGCCGCCACCGTGGGCGGCAGGGCGTTCGAGAACAGCTGCGGCCGGGAGCGCTGGGTGAGGTAGTCGCACAGCGCCGCCGAGGCGGCCGTGAACCCGCCGGCGGCCCCGCCGAGCGCCTTGCCCAGCGTGCTGGTCACGATGTCCACCCGGCCGGCGAGCCCGAAGTGCTCGGCGGTGCCGCGGCCCGTCGGCCCCATGACGCCGGTCGCGTGGGAGTCGTCCACCGCCACCACCGCGCCGTAGCGCCGCGCCAGCTCGCAGATGTCGGCCAGCTTCGCGAGATCGCCTTCCATCGAGAACACGCCGTCGGTGAAGATCAGCCGCGTGCGGGCGCCCTTCGCGCCCTCGAGCTTCTCCTCGAGGTCCGCCATGTCGGAGTGGCGGTAGACCAGCGACTGGCACTTGTTGATCTGCCGGGCCAGCCGCACCGAGTCGATGATCGAGGCGTGGTTGAGCTGGTCGGAGACGACCACGTCGTTCTCGCCGAGGATCGTCGCGCTCAGTCCCTCGTTGGCGTTCCAGCACGACACGTAGGTGAGCGACGCCTCGGCGCCCACCAGGGCGGCCAGCGCCCGCTCCAGCTCGCGGTGGACGGTGAAGGTCCCGCAGATGAACCGCACCGAGCCGGTGCCGGCGCCGTACCTGTCGAGCCCCGCCTTCCCCGCCGCCACCACCTCCGGGTGGTTGCACAGGCCGAGGTAGTTGTTGGACGAGAGGATCACGACGTCGCCCCGCCCCTCCATCACGGTGCGCGCCCCCTGCGGCGCGTCGAGGTGGTTGAGGCGCTTGTAGACGCCGGTGCGCTTGAACTCGTCCAGCTCGGCCTGCAGCCTGGCGGTGAAGTCGGATGCGCTCATGTCCTCACGATCCGATGTCGAGGATGACCTTCCCCGCGTCGCCGCTGCGGATCGCGGCGATGGCGTCGTCGATCCTGCCCAGCGGGAAGCGGTGGGTGATGGTCGGCCGCGGGTCGAACTGCCCCGACCGGAGGAAGCGCTGCATCAGGTGCCAGGTCTCGTACATCCGGCGGCCGATGACGCCGTAGATGGTGATGCCCTTGAACACGATCTCGGTGGCGAAGTCGATCGGCACGTCGCCGTCGGGGATCCCGAGCAGGTGCACCCGCCCGCCGTAGCGCACGACCTTGAAGCCGGTGTGCAGCGCGCTGGGCGCGCCCGACATCTCGCACACCAGGTCGGCGCCGTCGCCCTTGGACAGCTCGAGCACGGCCGCCTCCACGTCGTCGGTCTTCGGGTTGAGGGCGCGGGTGGCGCCCATCCGGCGGGCCAGCTCGAGCCGCTTGGGGTTGACGTCAACGGCGATCACCGCGGCGGCGCCGGCGGCCTTGGCGATGCCGACCGCGAAGCAGCCGATCGGGCCGCAGCCCAGGATCAGCACCACGCTCCCCGACACCTCCGTGCTCAGCACCGTGTGGAACGCGTTCCCCATCGGGTCCATGATGGCGCCGATCTCGGTGGGGATGCCGTCGAGCATCATCACGTTGCTCGAGGGCATCGCGATGTACTCGGCGAAGCAGCCGTTGCGGTCCACGCCGATGATCGAGGTGCGCTTGCAGACGTGCCCGTTCCCGGTGCGGCACTGCAGGCAGTGGCCGCAGATGATGTGCCCCTCGGCCGTGACCAGCTGGCCCGGCTTGAAGTCCTCGTGGACGTCGCTGCCGACCTCGACGATCTCGCCGGCGAACTCGTGCCCGACGGTGAACGGGGGCTTGCAGCGCCCCTGGGCCCAGGGATTCCAGTCGTAGATGTGGAGGTCGGTGCCGCACACGCCGGCGTGGTGCACGCGGATGAGGATGTCGGACGGCCCGCAGGTCGGCTTGGGCACGTCCCGCACCACCAGTCCCGGCCCCGGCGCCGGCTTGACGATCGCTTTCATGGCTCCTCGAGTCGCACTGAGGTTACCCATTGCTGCGGAGGTAGCCGCCGTCCGCGGCAAGAACTGCGCCGGTAATATAGGAGCCGGGTCCGGGGGAGTAAGGCGCCGCGCGCCCGCCCGGCGCGCGCCGCCAAGCCGCAGCGCCCGCGGTCAGTCCCGCGGCTCGACCCGCACCGCCGTCACCTTGAACTCCGGGATCTTGGCGTACGGATCGAGCACGGTGTTGGTGAGCAGGTTGGCCGCGGCCTCGCGGAAGTGGAACGGCACGAACACCTGGCGCGGGCGCACCCGGTCGGAGAGGCGCGCGGCGATCAGCATCGAGTTGCGGCGGCTCGTCACCCGCACCTGGTCGCCGTCCCGGACCCCGAGGGCCGCCGCGTCGGCGGGATTCAGCTCGACGGTCGGCACCGGCTCCCGGGAATCGAGGCCCTTGGCGCGGCGGGTCATCGTGCCGGTGTGCCAGTGGTACAGCTGCCGCCCGGTGTTCATCACGAACGGGTACTCGTCGTCGGGCAGCTCGGCGGGCGGCAGGTACTCGACGGCGACCATCGTGCCGCGCCCGTCGGCGGTCGGGAACCGGTCGTCGAACAGGAACGCGGTGCCGCCGCTCGCGGCGTCGGGGACCGGGTACTGCAGGCCGGCCATGTCGAGCCGCGCGTACGTCACCCCCGCCCACGACGGCGTGACCGACGCGATCTCCCGCATCACGCTCTCGGCGCCCTCGAACGGCGTGCGGAACCCCACCCGCTCCGACAGCTCGAGCAGGATGTCGAGATCGGGACGCGTCCGGCCGGGCGGCGCGCAGGCCGCCCGCACCCGCTGGATCCGGCGCTCGGTGTTGACGAAGGTCCCGTCCTTCTCGGCGAACGAGGTGCCGGGCAGCACCACGTCGGCGAAGCGGGCGGTCTCGGTCAGGAACAGGTCCTGGACCGCGAGGAACTCGAGGCCGAGGAACCAGTCCTCGGCGTGCGCGACGTTGGGGTCGGAGATGACGGGGTTCTCGCCGAAGATGTACATCCCCACCACCGGCGAGTCGGCGCCGACGATCTCGGTGACCTTGAGCCCCGGCTTCAGGGACAGCGCGTCCTCCGCGACCTGCCAGGCGGCGGCGAAGCGGCGGCGGACGGCGGGGTCGTTGACCGGCTGGTAGTCGGTGTACGACATCGGGATCCCGCCGACGTCGGACGCGCCCTGCACGTTGTTCTGGCCGCGGATCGGGATCATCGCGGCGCCCCACCGTCCGATCATCCCGGTGGCGAGGATGAGGTTGAGGAGGGCGGTGACGATGTCCGTCCCGGTCGAGTGCTGGGTGAGGCCCATCGCCCACAGGGTCGAGGTGCGCGGGCCGCGCGCGTAGATCTCGGCCGCGCGCGCGATGTCGGCCGCCGGCACCCCGGTGATCGCCTCCGCCCGCTCGAGCGTGTAGGGCTGCACCGCGGCCGCCACGGCGTCGAAGCCGTGGGTCCGCTCCG
>Ga0335070_10000581_pt1 | contig 41051 bp, 39 predicted proteins | sample Lox_Sample_13_FD_206722 | JGI IMG/M metagenome (GOLD analysis project Ga0335070, IMG submission 206722) | Soil microbial communities from Loxahatchee National Wildlife Refuge, Florida, United States - Lox_Sample_1.3 | ecosystem: Environmental > Terrestrial > Soil > Wetlands | place: USA... | reverse complement strand
CGCCTTGCCCAGGTCGACGCTCTTCACCGCCCCACGGAGCGCTCCGGTATCGGCTCCCTTTGCCTGCAGGCCCTCGTCGAGAATCACCTTGAGCATGGCGAGCGCGACGACCCCTTCGGTCCCCGGTGCATTGCGCAGCCATTCGTCCGCATTGCCCGCCGTCATGGACTGGCGCGGCTCCACGGCCACGAACGTGCCCGCCCGACCGCGACCGAGCGCGTGCATCTTCGAGAAGGCGGAGGTGGTGGAGACGGCGCTGAGCCATGTCTCGAGGAAGTCGGCTCCGAAGGAGAGCAGGTAGTCGGCGTCTTCGATCGCGTAGTGCGGAATGCTGTCCCGGCCGAAGGACGCACGATTGGCGGCACGGAGGGCCTCGTAGGCCAACGGCTCGTACGCGATGCGGGGGCGCGCGCCGAGCGCCTTCGTCCACTCGTCCATGAGCCTGCCGAGACTGCCCGTCTCGAGACCGGTGACGAGGGCGATCTTGCTTCCCTGCTTGGCCCTGACCAGTCCCTGGAGCTTGTCGCCGAGCGCTTTCTCGGCCTCCTCCCATGCCACGGGCTTGCCCGCCATGAGCGCCCCGCGGTATCGGTCGGGGTGGTAGAGCCCCTGCAGCGCGGCCTGACCGCGTATGCACAGCGCGCCCGCGTTCACCGGGTGATCGGGGTTCCCCTCGAGCTTGACGACGCGCCCATCACGGTTCTTCGCCACGAGGCCGCAACCGGCCGGGCACTCGCGGCATACCGTCGAGAAGTAGGACGCCACGCCGGGCACGATGCCCTCGGGCGGGATGACGTATGGGATGAGCTTGGTGGGAATACTCCCGACCAGCTCGTCGACCCCCTTCTCGCAGCCGCTGGCCGCGACAGCGGCGCCGGACGTGGCGACGATCTTGAAGAACGATCGGCGGTCAATCCCGCTCATGCACTTCTCCGTGTGACGCTGATCGTGAGAGGGGATCGACTGTGGCGGGGGGACTGCGGCGTGTGCGTTGGGGCGGCAACAGCGAGCTCACCGACCATCTACGCTCGTGCGCTCCTCGCGCGGCACCGCGCTAGCTAAACGTGCGATCCAGATTGGCCAGCGGAGCGACGCGCTTCAGGGCTCGCGGCCTTGTGAACCGTATCACGCGAAAAAACAGAGGTCAATAGAGATGTGGCCCTCCGCGCGACTCAGCGGGAGAGCGCGAAGGCCTTGCGGGCGACGGCGGAGGCCTCGTCGAGGTCGGCGGGGCTATGGGCCAGCGAGACGAAGGCCGCTTCGAACTGCGAGGCCGCGAGGAAGACGCCGCCGTCGAGCATCGCGTGGAAGAAGCGGCCATACCGTGCTGTGTCTGACCGCTTCGCCGACGCGTAGTCGGTGACGGGCGAGTCGGAGAAGAACGCCGTCAGCATGGAGCCCACCCGATTGACGGTGAGCGGCACACCCGCCGACTTCGCCCCGCCAGCAAGCCCCAGCTCAAGCGAGGCCCCCGATTCCTCGAGGCGTGAGTACACGCCCGGTTTCTCGAGGGTGCGAAGCGTGGCGATTCCCGCCGCGACGGCCAGCGGGTTCCCCGACAGCGTGCCCGCCTGGTAGACGCCGCCGAGCGGCGCCACCCGCTCCATGATGGCCCGCATGCCGCCATAGGCGCCAACCGGCAGGCCGCCGCCGATGATCTTGCCGAGGCAGGTGAGGTCGGGGCGCACGCCATAGAGCGCCTGGGCCCCGCCATAGGCGACGCGGAAGCCCGTGATCACCTCGTCGAAGATCAGCAGCGCACCGTGGGCGTCGCACAGCGCGCGCAGCCCTTGGAGAAAGCCTGCGGCGGGAGGCACTACGCCCATGTTCCCGGCGACGGGCTCGACGATGATGGCCGCCACCTCCCGCCCCCGCGCCGCCATCACCGCCTCGACGGCCGCCAGATCATTGAACGGGACCGTGATCGTCAGCTGGGCCAGCGCGGCGGGTACACCGAGGCTGTCCGGCACGCCGAAGGTAGCGCCGCCGGAGCCGGCCTTGACGAGGAGGCTGTCGGCGTGGCCGTGGTAGCACCCCTCGAACTTGATGATGGCATCGCGCCCGGTGGCGCCTCTCGCCAGCCGGATCGCGCTCATCGCCGCCTCCGTCCCCGAGGAGACGAGGCGCACCATCTCCATGGTCGGCACCGCGCGTGAGATGATCTCGGCCAGCTCCACTTCGCCCGGGGTCGGAGCGCCGTAGCTTGTGCCACGTCGGAGCGCCTCCCCCACTGCCTCCACGAGCGCCGGCGCCGCATGGCCGAGGATGAGCGGTCCCCAGGACCCGAGAAAATCGATATACGTCCGGCCGTCCACGTCTGTGATCCGGCATCCCTCGGCTTTGGCGACGAAGAACGGAGTGCCGCCGACCCCGCGGAAGGCGCGCACGGGACTGTTGACGCCCCCAGGGATCACACGCTGGGCCTTGGCGAAGAGGGCATCCGAGTTGGTCGAGGTCATGTTGTCGAATTCATCCTTCCGGCTTCTGCCAGTCAACGGGGAGAAAGTCTCGGTGCGCGGCGTCCCAGCGAAATGCCGTCGCCTCCGCCACGCGTCGCTCCAGTACCGAGAGCACCACATAGGTTGCTTCGGGATAGGCGGGCTCGCCGCTGACCAGGGCATTGTGCTTGTCCGTGTCGGAGAAATAGGCGCCGGCGTCGATGTGCGAGTGATAGATCGTCAGGACCCGGAACCCCTGAGCCTCCCGCCGCCCCATGGCGATCAAGTCCCTCGGGTCGATGTAGTAGGCCGTGCGCGCATCACGGGGATGGCGCTGCGGGTCTTTGGCGTGGAGCTCGTCCTGGATGTTGCGGCACGGCAGGAGCAGCCGCTCCGGCGTCGCTCCCGGTCGCTCCATCACCACGCCGCAGCACTCGCCCGGGTACTCCGCGACCGCCTGGGCCCTGATGCGCGCGTACTCCTCAGGCGTGAGGATCATCGATCGCGAGTCAACCGCCGATGAGCCCAAGCGCGCCTCCCGCGAGGGCGGGAATGATCGACACCTCGTCCCCGTCCTTTAAGGAGGTCTGGAGACCCTGGAGCGACTCGATCGCCTCGCTGTTCACGTAGAGATTGACGTGGTGGTGGATCTCGCCCGCCTCGTTCCGCACGAGGCCCTTGAGCGCGCTGAAGCGTCCTTCGAGCTCGTCGAGGAGCCCTCGCACGTCGCGCGCTTCCACCGAGACGCGATCCTTGTTGTTCGTGGCTCGACGAAACGGTGTCGGTATGTAGACGTCGATGCTCATGATCCTTCTCCTTCCCGTTCCTAGAGCGACACGCTCAGATAGCGCTCGCCAGTATCGCACAGCACGGTCACCACGACCTTGTCGCCCGGAAGCGCTTCGGCGACGCGGCAGGCAGCCCAGACATTGGCGCCCGCCGAGATACCGACCAGCAATCCTTCCTCCCGCGCCAGGCGCCGCGCCGTCGCCGTCGCGTCCTCGTCGCGCACCTGCATCACCTCGTCGAGCACCGCGCGGTTGAGCACGCCCGGTACAAAGGAGGCTCCAATACCTTGAATGCCGTGGGGCCGCGCCCGGCCGCCCGACAGGACCGGGGAGCGCGTGGGCTCGACGCCGATCACGCGCACGCCAGGCACACGCTCCTTGAGCACCTCGCCTACGCCCGTGACCGTCCCGCCGGTGCCGACGCCGGCCACGAAGACGTGCAGGCGCTCCTCCGTGGCATCCAGGATCTCGAGTGCCGTCGTCCGCCGGTGCGCCTCCGGATTCGCCGGATTCTCGAACTGCTGGGGCATGAAATAGTCGGGGTGCTCCCGCAGGAGCTCCTGCGCCGCGAACACCGCGCCGGTCATCCCCTCCACCGCCGGCGTCAGATGGATCTCGGCGCCGTACCGCGAGAGCAGGCGCTGGCGCTCCACGCTGTAGTCATCCGGCATGGTCAGGATGAGGCGATAGCCGCGAACCGCGCAGACCATGGCGAGCCCGATGCCCGTATTTCCGCTCGTCGGCTCCACCACCGTGGACCCGGCCTTGAGCACTCCCCGACGCTCGCCGTCTTCGATCATGCCCACCGCTATCCTGTCCTTCACGCTTCCGCCCGGATTGAGTGACTCCATCTTGGCCAGCACGACCGCGCCCCCGGCCTTGGGCAGCCGATTGAGCCGCACGAGTGGAGTGCCGCCGACTGCGTCGAGCACCGACCCGGCTATACGCGGTCGACTCGGGGCTCCGGGCTTTCGCTGAGTCATGGCCACCAATCCTATCGGGAACGCTGGTTCCCGGGTAAAAAAAGGTTCAAATATGGTACATGGGCTTGGCCGATGCCCGGCGCTCGGCGGCGTGCCGCTTGAGATCTTCGAGCGTCGTGCCGTCCACCACCGCGTCGACGGCCTCCGACACCGCCCGCCACAAGTAGGTCAGGTCTCCGGCCGCATCACCGGGAGAGCCGTGGGCTCGCCGCCCCGCGGAGCCGGCTCCGGGACCACCCTCGACGGCGCGGAGCAGCGCTCCAACCGTGATCTGATCCGGCGCCTTGGCGAGACGGTAACCGCCGGCCGAGCCGCGTCGCGAGTACAGGAAGCCCGCGCGCTTGAGCCCGAGCAGCACCTGCTCGAGGTAACGCTGCGGGATCCCCTGTCTCCGGGCGATGTCCTGGATCGGCTGGAGACTCTCGCCGTCGTCGGTGAGGGCGAGGTCGAGCATCGCCTTGATCGCGTATTCGCCTTTCGCGGAGACCGTCACGCCCGCCCCCGCTCCAGAATCCGCGCCGCCTCCTTGGCGAAGTAGGTAATGACGATGTCGGCGCCCGCGCGCCGGATTCCGGTGAGCGCCTCCAGCATGGCCGCCTCCTCGTCGAGCCAGCCGAGCTGGCCCGCCGCGCGCAGCATCGCGTACTCGCCCGAGACGGAATACGCCGCGATGGGAAGGCCGAACTCGGTCTTGACCCTGGCGATGATGTCGAGATACGGGAGCGCCGGCTTGACCATGACGATGTCGGCGCCCTCGTCGACGTCCAGGGCGACCTCGCGCATCGCCTCGACTGAGTTCGCCGGATCCATCTGATAGGAGCGTCGGTCGCCGAATTGCGGCGTGGAGTCCGCCGCCTCGCGGAAGGGCCCGTAGAAGGCGGAGGCGTACTTGGCCGAGTAGGCCATGATCGGCGTCTCCTGGTTGCCGTTCTCGTCGAGGGCCTCGCGGATGGCCGCGACCCTTCCGTCCATCATGTCCGAGGGAGCGACCATGTCGGCCCCCGCTTCGACGTGGGACACCGCGGTGCGCGCGAGGAGGTCGAGGGTGGGATCGTTCCTGACGCGCCCCTCTTCCACGACACCGCAATGCCCGTGGCTGGTGTACTCGCACAGGCAGACGTCCGTGATCACGAGGAGATCGGGAATGGTCTCCTTCACCGCCCGCACCGCCTGCTGGATGATGCCGTCCTCCGCGTAGGCCTCGCTGCCGCGCGGATCCTTCTCCGCAGGCAGGCCGAAGAGGAGCACCGCCGGGATGCCCATGGAAGCCGCGTCCTTGCATTCCCTCAGCAGCTCGTCCACCGAGAGGCGGAACTGGCCGGGCATGGACGAGATGGGCTCGCGGACCCCGCGGCCGTGGACGGCGAAGAGCGGGTAGACCAGATCGTCGACTCTCAGCTGCGTCTCGCGCACCATCTTGCGGAGGAGGGGCGACTCGCGAAGCCGGCGGGGCCGGTAGAGTGGAAACGGCATGGCTGGGCCTCCATTATCCTCAACATGCCCTTCGGCATGTTGACCGTGGGCCAATCAGGTTAGGTCAGTCGTCCCCAACATGTCTCTCGTGGGCCAATCAGGTTAGGTCAGTCGTCCCCAACATGTCTCTCGTGGGCCAATCAGGTTAGGTCATCCGTTGTCGGCGTTCTCGGCTTCTTTGAAGTCTGGGAAGCATAGTGGCCGGCGATGGCTCGGGCCAGCGCCGGGATAGTGTACTCCTTCGGGACGATGCGTGTATCGAGTCCGAGCTCACGCGCGGTGTCGCGGGTCACGGGGCCGATGCAGGCGACCGTGACCGTCGACAGGAGGCGCCGCAGGTCCTCCGGGGCGAAGAGTGCCGCGAAGTGGCGCACCGTGGACGAGCTCGTGAAGGTGACGACATCCACGCGCCCGTCGGCGAGCGCGCGGCGAAGCTCGCCCGCGTCCTCGCCTGCGGGCCGCGTGCGGTAGGCCGGCACCTCATCGACCCGGGCGCCCGCGGCTTCGAGCTCGCGCACGAGGACGTCGCGGGTTTCCGCGGCGCGGGCCAACAGCACGCGATCGCCCGGGCGGATGAGCGTGCGCAGATGCTCCGCGAGGCCCTCTGCGACAAATTCCTCGGGCACGACCTCAGGCTCGAGCCCCATGCCGCGAAGGGCCCCCGCCGTCGCCGGACCGATGGCGGCGAGCCGGCGGCCCCGCAAGGCGTCGGCATTGCGCCCGAGCGCCTCGAGGCGGCGGCGCGCCATCTCCACGCCGTTGACGCTGGTGAACACCGCCCATTGGTAGTCGTCGAGCCTCTCGAGCGCGCGGTCGAGGAGCTCCCACGAGGCGGGCGGCTCGATCACGATAGTCGGGGCGAGGAGGACGCTGGCGCCCGCCTCCTCGAGCAGCGCGGAAAAGGCCCTGGCCTGTGCACGCGGCCGCGTCACCACGACGACACGGCCGGCCAGGGGCTTGGCCGACATCAGCGCGGTCACGATCGGGCTCCTTCGTCGAGGATGGCGCGGGCGCCCTTCGAGAGCAGGTCGCCCGCGAGGCTTTCGCCAACGCTCTCGGGGCGATTTGCGGGGCCGGCGGCGCGTCCACGGATCACCGTGCGGCCATCGAGGCTCGACACGAGGCCGTCCATCTCGACCGCGGCTCCGGCGAGCCGGGCGAGGCCGGCCACCGGCGTGTGACAGCCCGCACCGAGACGGCGAAGGAAAGCGCGCTCCGCCAGGGCTTCCGCCCTCGCCGCGCCGTCGTCGAGGCTGCCCACGGCATCGAGCACACGCTGATCCGCGGCCCGCACCTCGACGCCGAGGATGCCCTGCCCCACCGCGGGCAGGAGCTCCTGCACCGAGAGCACGTGGCAGTGCTCCGGCTTGAGGCCCAGCCGGTCGAGCCCCGCGCGCGCCATGACCATCGCGTCGTAGAGCCCCTCGTCGAGCTTGCGCAGCCTGGTGTCCACGTTGCCGCGAATGGGCTCAACGCTCAGGTCAGGGCGGCGCGCCAGGAGCAGAGCGCGGCGCCGGAGGCTCGAGGTCGCGACGCGCGCGCCGCGGGGCAGATCGTCGAGGCCGCCGCCGGCGCGCGTCAGGAGCACGTCGCGAGGGTCCTCGCGGGCGGGGAAAGCGGCCAGGCACAGGCCCTCGGGCAATACAGCGGGCATGTCCTTCAGGCTGTGCACGCCCGCGTCCACCCGCCGGTCGAGCAGGGCTTCTTCGATCTCTTTCACGAAGAGGGCCTTGCCTCCGAAATCTGCGAGCGCGATGTCCACCAGCCGGTCACCCGATGTCCGGATCGTCACCAGCTCGACCTCGAGGCCGCGGGCACGCAGCGCGTCGGCCACGTGGCTCGATTGCGCGACGGCGAGGCGGCTGCCCCGAGTGCCGAACCGCAGCGTCATGCGTCCGGCCCGCTACGGTTCTTGCCGCCGAGGCCGAAGAGCTCCGAGATGACTTCGATCCACCGATGGCCGTGGCCGGCCTTCGAGGAGTCGCGCAGCTTCACCGTCGGCGCGTGGAGGATCTTGTTCACGATGCCCTGCGAGAGCGCCTCGAGCGCCTGTCTGGTCGCTTCGTCCGCGGCGGGCAGCCGGGTGAGGGTGCGCGCCAGCTCCGCCTTCCTGATCTCCTCGAGCTTCTCCCGCAGCGACACGATGGTCGGCACCACCTCGAGACTGCGCAGGCGATCGGCGAACTTCGCGACCTCGCGCTCGACGAGCGACTCGGCACGCTGCGCCTCACGCTGGCGCTCGCGGAGGTTGGCGTCGACCACCGAGCGAAGAGCGTCCACATCGTAAACGAAGACGTTGTCGAGATCGTTCACCGCCGGCTCGACGTTGCGGGGCACGGCGATGTCGATGAAGAAGAGCGGGCGCCCCCGGCGGGCATGCAGCGCCGCCGCGACGTCGGCCGAGGTGACGATGGGCTCGGGCGCCGCGGTGGACGTGATGACGATGTCCACCTGGGCCATCACGGAGAAGAGATCATCGAACGGCACTGCCGTCCCCGCCAGATCGCGGGCGAGCTCCTGGGCGCGGCTCGCCGTACGGTTGGCGACGTAGACGGGCAAGGTCCCGTGATCCTGAAAATGCCGCGCCGCGAGCTCACCCATCTCTCCCGCCCCGACCAGGAGGACCGAGCGACCGTCGAGCGCGTCGAAGATCCGGCGGGCGAGCTCGACGGCGGCGAAGGACACGGAGACCGCGTGCCGCCCCACCTCGGTGTCCGAGCGCACGCGCTTCGCGACGGCGAAGGCCTGGCTCATCAGCGAGTGCAGGACGGGTCCCACCGTGCGGCAGGACTGAGCCAGCGCGAAGGCGTCCTTGACCTGGCCGAGGATCTGCGGCTCGCCCAGCACCATGGAATCGAGGCTCGATGCGACGCGGAAGGCGTGCTGCACCGCCTCCGCGCCGTCCTTGCTGTAGAGCAGGGGCTCGAGCGTCGGCAGAGCGACGCCGCGGTGGGCGCCCAGCTGGCGAAAGGCCGCGCCCCGAGCCTCCCCGGGCACCTCGGCCACGCCATAGACTTCGACGCGATTGCAGGTCGAGACGATCATCACCTCTGCGCAGGTCCCGCGCCCGGTCAGATCGCCCAGGATCTCGCGGAGCTTGTCCTCGTCGACCACCAGCTGCTCGCGTACCGCGATGGGCGCGGTCCGGTGGGAGAGGCCGGCGACGAAGAGGCGCTCGATCATGAGCCGTGTCTCCCCTGGAAGAGCACGCCGGCCCCCAGGGTCACGAGGAGCACGCAGAATCCCGCGATGGAGAAATATGCGGCCCGGCGTCCGCGCCAGTGGCCGATGACGCGGCCGGACAACGTCGCCGCGTAGACCAGCCACATCACGAGCGAGAAGAAGGCCAGCGGATCGGTGAGCAGGTCGCGCCCCCACGCGCGGCCCGCCCGCGCGAAACCGAGCGCGAGCCCGACGGTCAGGAAGGGAAAGGCGGCGGTCAGGGTGACCAGCGTGAGCCGATCGAGCGTCTCGAGCGACGGCATGCGGTAATAGAACGAGCGGGGCCGCCTCGCCTTGATCTGGCGCTCCTGCAGGAGATACATGATCGCGCTGCCGAAATTGAGCACGAGGGCGGCCAGCCCCACGAGCACGAGCCCCACATGGATCAGGATCCAGCCGCTCGAGGCCCGCGGCGGCTCGAGCGCCAGATCCCTGAGCCCGGTGGGCAGGCCCAAGCCCAGCGCCAGCACCACGGGCAGGACGAAAGCGTTGAACGTCGTGACGCCGTACCGGCGCTCGACCCAGAGATCGAGGAGCACCGCCACCCAGATCATGAGCGACACGGCCTCGGCCAGCGTCAGCACCGGCACCCGCTTGAGCTCGACACCCCGGAGCACGATGGCCGCCGTGTGGCAGAGCCAGCCCGCCACGGTCAGCTCACGCGCCAGTCGGGAGAGGCCGTCGCGCCGCCAAACGAGCGAGGCGAGCGCCGCCGCGGCGGCCACGATATACGCGGTGAGCGCGATGTCAAAGACGACGGCGTTCATCAAGCCGGGTCCTCGCCGTCCATTGGCAGGAGCTGGGCGAGCGAGGGCGTGGCGCGCCAATAGCCCTCCCGCTGGGCGTAGTAGTCGAGGTGCGGCGAAGCCCAGTCCTCGACGAGCGGCGAGGCTCCATTCCAGCGCTCACGGCGATCCAGACCCTTGAGGTAACCTCGACAGGCGAGACACGCCTCGACGAAGTATCCCTCCTCAGCGCCCCCGGCCACGAGCCGCACCATGTCTCTCGACTGCCGCGCCTGGCAGAAGGGGCACCGCAGCCGCGCGGCGGCCCAGGCGCCGCCGCAGAGATGACAGGAGAGACGGCGCCGCCCATCTTCGGTGAGGTCGCCGTAGGACGGCATCCCGCCGCACCACGGGCAGAAGCCCCGCTCCCAGCCGGTCTCGGGGAGCGCGCGCACGCGAGAGAACCAGACCTCGAGCGCGGGGCGCAGCCCCGCGTGAGCGAGGAACGCCACCAGATGCGTGGGCATACCCAGCTCGTCCCGCAGCGCGGCCGCGCCACCCTTTCCGGATGTCGGGAAAAGGGCAGACGGGCCGATGGTTCCCTCATCCCATGCGGCGGCGAATCGACCCAGCGCCTCCGCGGCCGCTCGACCCCCCACGGCGAGCCGCTCCATCAGCGGTCCCAGAAGGTCTTCGAGCGACTCGGGAGCGAGGGCGGGGCCCGCGTCGGCGAGGAGGGGCGCGCCCCGATCCCATCGCTGTCGGCACTCCTCGGCGGTCCATCCGAGCGGCGTCACGCCTCGGTCGTCCCAGTCCCGCCAGCCTTCGAGCACGGACGTCCAGAGCGAGAGCGCGTCTCCGAGGGCTCGGCGGCGGGAGAGCATCTCATCCCATTCCGCATAGAGAGCCGCGTAGTCGGGCATGGCTCAGGAAGCGTCCAGCTGCCCGCGAACGACCTCGACCTCGCCCCTGACGTCATCCAGGCGACCGACCCCGAGCTGAAAATTCGCCCGCATGGCCCTATCGTGCCACGCCGGCAGGGAAAGACAAAGGCCCCCGGCCGGGGGCCTCTCTCCCATCGAGAGATGACTGCCCCGGATCAGGCGTTCGCCATCACGATGACGTAGCGCAGGATGAACCCGCCGACCAGGACGAGCGCGGCGGGAACCACTCCCGGCAGGCTCAGCCCCGAAACCTCCAGCACGAGCGGGATCAGGAGGCCGACGACCACGAGCCCGCCCCAGAACAGCGGCGCGAGGTGCCCTGAGACGATGGGCAGGGCCGCGCCCCCGAGCAGCGCGAGAAAGGCCGCCAGGAGCACGATCTCGAACATGATGGCGTAGCGGTCGGCCCGCTTGACCTTCTTGTAGCCCTCGCCCGTCGACTCACCGAAGAGGTACAGCAGCAGGGCAATCGCGGCCATGCCCGTCGAGGCGCCGGAGGCCAGGAAGAGGGCGCCCATGAGCCGCGCCTCTCTCCAGAAGGGCAGCGCGGTGGCCGAGAGCAGGACGCCCGTGTACGCCGCGATGAAGAAGCCGGCGATGGTGCCGATCAGGCTCAGCCGCCGGCGAAGCCCCGCCATCCCCGGGCCGGCCACGAAGGACAGCACCGACGAGGCGAAGGCGAAGGCGCCGAAGAGACCGAGCATCCACGCCCCGATGGACATCGGGTCCCAGAACTTGAAGTTCATGAGCATGTTGAGGAAGCGGCTCGGTGTGCCGAGATCGAGTATGAGGAGGATCCCGCACACCGACACGAGAAGCAGGGCCAGCACGTACCCGACCCGGAAAACGCTCTTGTCCTTGGGGCTGCCGAAGTTGTCCGCGATGGCGGCGGTGAAGTAGGCGCCGCCGGCGATACCGCCCAGGAAGAAATACCAGACGATGAGCAGGTGCCAGTCCGGTGACTTAAGCATGGCCGCCGTCCTTGGTGTCGCCATCGCGCTTTTCATCGCGGCCGTCGGGCCCGCCGCGCTGGCGGAAGGCGAGCAGCGCCCCCACACCCACGAGGAGCGCCGAGCCGACCGACAGGAGCGAATCCACGATGACGTTGCGCTGCGGGCGGGCCGGCTTCTCGGGTAGCGCGTAGGTCGCCGGCTTGTCGAGCAGAAGGAAAAACGCGTTGAGGCCGCCCAGCGGGCCGTTGCTGTCGGCGCCGTAGAGCTGGGCGTCCGTGTAGCCCATGCCCTTGAGCGTAGCCAGGCGCTTGTCGGCCTTGGTCACCAGCTCGTCCCGGAAGCCGAACTGGATGGATTCCGTGGGGCACGTCTTCGCGCACGCGGGCCCGAGGCCGTTATGGATGCGGTCATTGCAGAACGTGCACTTGTTGGCCCGCCCGGTATCGTGGTTGAACGACACCACGCCGAAAGGGCAGGAGCTGACGCAGTACCGGCAGCCGTTGCAAACGTCCTGGTTGATATTGACCGTTCCGTACTCCGTCCGGTGGATCGCGCCCGTCGGGCAGGCTTCGAGACAGCCGGCCTGCGCACAGTGCTTGCAGACGTCGGACATCAGGAGCCAGGAGAGCTCGCCGTTGGCCTGGGGCTTCTCGATGAAGCGCACGAGGCGATAGGTCTTGTCCGTGAACGTGGAGTGGTTCTGGTACGAGCCCGTCCATTCCGGCTGCTCGCTGGGCAGCTCGTTCCATTCCTTGCACGCCACCTGGCAGGCGCGACAGCCGATGCAGAGCGAGGTATCCGTGAACATGGCGAGCGTGCGGGCCATGGCCTATGCCTCCCCCTTCGTGACATTGCAGACGAAGGCCTTGGTCTCCTGGATGTACACGGTCGGGTCGGCCACCGTGGCCGAGAGGTCGTTCGTGATGTCTCCCTTGCTGCCCGGCAGCGCCTCCACGCCCTTCCAGCCCCAGTGCCACGGGACCCCGATCTGGTGCACCGTCTTGCCGTCGATCTTGAAGGGCTTGAGCCGGTTGGTCACCATCGCCTTCGCCACGATTTTCCCGCGCGGCGTCGACACGGTGACTTTGTCGCCGTTCGCGATACCGATCTCCTTGGCCAGCTCCAGGCTGATCTCGGCGAAGTGCGACTCGAACATCTCCGCGAGCATCGGCAGGTAGCGCGACATGACGCCGGAGAGGTGGTGCTCGGTGAGCCGGTAGGTGGTGATCACGTACGGGAAGTCCTTGGAGCCGACGGGGGCGAGGTCGTTCCGGTGGTCCGGCAGGCTCCAGATCTTGGCCACCGGGTTGTTCTGCTGCCTCGAGAGCAGGTTGCGCGTGGGCGATTCGATCGGCTCGTAGTGCTCGGGGAATGGGCCGTCGTTGAGCGGGCCGAAGAAGGCGCCGACGAGGTCGGCGCGCATGATGAAGGGCTTGTCTCCGCCCTTGGCGTCGGGCGCCAGGAACGCGTTGAAGTCCGGCACGTCGAGCCCGACCCACTTGCCCTTCTTGTCCGGCGTCTGGCCCGGTGCCTCCGGATCCCACCAGATGAGCTTCTTCTTCTCGCTCCAGGGCTTGCCCTCGAGATCCGCCGACGCGCGGTTGTAGAGGATGCGCCGGTTGGCCGGCCAGGAAAACGCCCAGCCGTGGGCGAGATAGTCTGACGCGTCCGGCGGCTTGTGCGCATTGGCCTTGTTGACGAGCTTGCCGTCAGGCCCTTCGACGGTGACCCCGGTGTAGATCCAGCAACCGCTCGCCGTCTTGCCGTCGTCCGTCAGGTGGGCGAAGGTGTTGAGCGGCTGGCCCTTCTTGTAGACGACCTTGCCGTCCTTGTCCGTGATCTCCTCGGTGGCGAAGCCGTTGATCTCCTTGAGCACCAGCTCCATCTCCGGATGATCCGGCTTCTCGCCATAGGTGAAGTTGGCGGCGAGGAATCCCCGATCACGCTCCTTCCTCGAGCGCGCATACATCTTCTGCAGCCGGTGCGCCAGCGTACAGATGAACTGAGCGTCGGTCTGGACCTGGCCGGGCGGGTTGACCGATCTCTCGTGCCACTGGATCAGCCGCATCGTATTGGTGAGGGAGCCGTCCTTCTCTGCCGCCGGCGCGGCCGGGATGAAGAACACCTCGGTGGGGACGTCCTTGGGATTGCTGCCGGGCGTCCTCCACATCTCCGCCGTCTCGGTCAGGAAGATGTCGACGACCACCAGCCACTCGAGCTTCTGCATCGCCGCACGCGCGAGCTTGGCGTTCGGCCCGCCCACCGCAGGGTTCTGCCCGTCGCAGAAGAAGGCCTTGACCTTGCCCTTGTACATGTCCACGAAGATGTGCTGATGGCTGTAGGCGTCGGCCGACGCGCGCTTGGGCAACCATTGGTAGCCGAACTCATTGTCCTTGGTGGCGGCGTCGCCGTAGAAGGCCTTGAGCAGGCTGACCATGAACTTGGGCCGATTGACCCAGAATCCGCCTTTGGGCGTCTCCTTCTCGAGATAGGTCTTGAGATCGAGGTGGGCGTCGCGGAGGGGCATGGGCAGGTAGCCCGGCAGCTCGTGATAGAGCAGCTCGAGGTCCGTCGCTCCCTGGACATTGGCATGTCCGCGCAGCGCGGTCACGCCGCCGCCCGGCCGCCCGATATTGCCGAGCAGGAGCTGGAGCATGCAGAGCGCCCGGATGTTCTGGACGCCGTTGGTGTGCTGGGTCAGGTTCAGCGCATAGGTGATGGTGCCCGTCTTGTCACGGCCGGAGGTGCCGCAGTAGAGCCTGGCGACCTCGATGAATTTCGCCTGAGGAATGCCGCAGACGCGCTCGACCATCTCCGTGGTATAGCGGCTGTAGTGGCGCTTGAGGAGCTGAAAGACAGAGTGAGGATCCTGAAGCGTGAGATCCCGCTTGGGGTTTCCCTCGCCGTCGAGCTGGTACTTCCAGGAAGACTTGTCGTACGTCTGCGCCACGTGCGGGTCCGGGCCACCCTTGCCCGTCTGCTCGAGGCCTTCGAAGAGCCCGCTGAGGTCGGTCGGCGTCTTGAAGGCGGGATCGATGAGGAACGAGGCATTCGTATAGGAGACGACATACTCCTTGAAGTAGAGGTTCTGCTGGATCGCGTAGTTCATCAACCCGCCGAAGAACGCGATATTCGTGCCGGAGCGGAGCGGCACATGGATGTCCGACACGGCGCTGGTGCGGGTGAATCGCGGGTCGACGTGGATGACCTTGGCGCCCCGCTCCTTGGCCTTCATGACCCACTGGAAGGCCACGGGGTGATTCTCTGCCATGTTGTTGGTGCACATGATGACATCCGAGTACTGGATGTCGATCAGGTTCGTCGTCATCGCGCCCCGCCCGAACGTGGTCCCCAAAGCTGGGACCGTGGCGGAGTGTCAGACTCGGGCCTGATGCTCGTGGTAGACGATGCCGAGGGTGCGGTTGAGCTTGGTGAGGAGATAGCACTCCTCGTTGTCGATGCAGGCCGAGCCCAGCGAGGCGATCGCATCGAGCCGGTTGACGACAACGTCCTGGCCGTCCCGGCCCGGCTCGCGCTCGATGAAGTGCTTCTCGCGCGTGTCGTAGTAGCGCTTGGCGATCTGCTCGTACATCCACTCGATCGGCTTCTCCTCCCACTTGTCGGAGCCGGGCGCTCGGTAGAGCGGCTTGGTGGGCCGGAGCGGATTGTTCGAGAGCTGGATGGTCGCCGCACCCTTGGGGCAGAGCTTGCCGAGCGTGTGGGGTGTGTCGGGATGCCCTTCGATGTCGATGATGGTGTCGCCCTTGGAGTACACGAGCTGATTGCATCCCACAGAGCAGTAAGGGCAGACGCTCGTGTGGACCTTGGCTTCCTTGAGCTTGAGCGACGTCGCCGCGGCTGCGACCGGCTTGAGATCGAACGTCGAAGCACCTACTGCCGCACCAGCGCCCGCGGAACCCGCGTACCTGAAAAAATCCCTGCGTGAAAGACCCATGGCCGCACTCTCCTTTGAGAGCGTTCACAATTCTGAACGGATCAATCAGGGAGCGGTCGAGCGATGGTGGCAGCGGAACTGCGCGGATTATTGGTCCAGATGAGCTGCGAGTCAAGATTGCAGAGCAGTTTCGATAACGCTCCGTGTCAGGCGCCTTCGCCTCGGCCGAGGTGGGCCCTATCCTTTATATAGAGGCGGTAGCGCTCGTCGATCATGGCGAGGGCGTCGGCTACTCTGCCGGCTTCAAGAGCCTCGGTTACAGCCCGCTGGTGGACGATGTCCATGATGGCGCCGCCCAGCACGGGGTCATAGTAGCGGCCGAGTTCGCGAAGTATTCTGCGGACTTTGATCACGTCGCGAAGGTTTCCCCTGAGCTCCTCGATCAGCACGAGGGCATGGTCCTCCCGCTTCCGAGCCTTGAAGCCCTTGTCCCTGGCCGGCTCGCCCTCGGGTTCAGCCACGAGAGCCATCTCCGTACAGCACCCTCACCAGCACGAGCCCCTGAGGGGGCGCGGTCGGTCCTGAGCGGGTCCGGTCACGCCCGGCCAGTAGCGCGGCCATCCAGGAGGGGGGCTGAGCGCCGCGCCCGACCTCGACCAGGCTGCCGACGATGTTCCGGACCATGTGATGGAGGAAGCTGTCCGCGGAGAGGACGACGGCGAGACGGTCGCCTCGCGAGACGAGCCGGGCCGAGCGCACCGTGCACATCGGGGTGCGGCCGCGACCCGGCGCCGCGCAGAACGCGGAGAAATCGTGCTTGCCCCGAAGAGCAGCCAGCGCGCTCCGCATCGCGGCCACGTCGAGCGGGAAGCGCGGATGCCAGGCGAATCGACGCAGCAGCGGATGGGCGACCCGGCCACAGTCGATCAGGTAGAGGTAACGCTTTCCGAGGGCCGAGCGCCTCGCGTCGAAGCCAGGCGGGGCCACGCTCGCCTCCATCACTCGCACCGCGTCGGGAAGGAAAGCGTTCAGCCCGCGCATCAGCCGGAGTGGCTCGAGGGAAGACTCGGTCGCCAAGCTCGCGACCTGCCGGAGCGCGTGGACACCGGCGTCGGTGCGGCTCGCTCCGGTCACCTTGACTGTCCCGCCCAGGATGCGCGCGCAGGCATCGCGCACGAGCCCCTGCACTGTGGGCCGATCCGGCTGCACCTGCCAGCCCGCGAAGTCCGTGCCGTCGTAGGCGAGAGTCAGGCGCAGGGTGGGCAGGGCGCCCTCAGCGAATCAGGAGCTCCGCGATCTGTATGCCGTTCAGCGCCGCACCCTTGCGAAGCTGATCGCCCACCACCCAGAAGTTGAGCGCATTGGGCAGGGTCAGGTCCTGGCGTATGCGGCCGACGAAGCAGTCGTCCTGCCCCTCGACGGTGACCGGCATGGGATAGCGGTTCTGCGAGGGGTCGTCCCAGAGCGTGATGCCCGGGAATGCTGCGAAGAGCTCGCGTGCCTTCTCCGGCCCCACCGCGATCTCGGTCTCGGCATTCACGGCGACCGAATGGGCCGTGAAGACCGGCACGCGCACTGTGGTCGGGGAGACGGCGAGCTCGGGGGCCTCGAGAATCTTTCGCACCTCGTGCACCAGCTTCATCTCCTCACCCGTATAGCCCCGCTCGTCGAACTTGTCGATGTGGGGGATGACGTTGAAGGCGATCTGGTGGAGGAAGTACTTGGGGATTATCGCCTCGCCCCGGGCCCAGGCCAAGGTCTGGCTGCGGAGCTCCTCGACGCCGTTCACGCCCGCGCCCGACACCGCCTGATAGCTCATGGCGATGACCCGACGAAGCCGGCCCGCGTCATGGAGCGGCTTGAGCGGCATCACGGTGACTATGGTCGTGCAGTTCGGACAGGCCACGATGCCCCGGTGGCCCGTGATCGCATGCGCGTTGATCTCGGGCACGACCAGGGGCACCGCCGGGTCCATGCGGAAGGCGCTCGATTTGTCCACGACCATCGCCCCCGCCTTCACTGCCTGCGGCGCATACTCTCTCGACTGGGCGGAGCCGGCCGAGAAGAGCGCGATGTCCACGCCCTTGAACGCCTCGGGCCCGATCTTGTCGATGCGGATGGTCTCGCCCTTGAAGGTCACGGTCTTGCCGACCGAGCGCTCGGAGGCGAATGCGCGAAGTGCCTTCACGGGGAACTTGCGCTCCTCGAGCAGCTTGAGCGTGGTCTGCCCCACCGCTCCCGTGACACCGACCACCGCTACCGTCAGTCCTGAGGCCATATTTCTACCCTCTCCCGCCTGTCAAGAGTAAGACCGCTCCACTTCGCCCGCGATCAGATCGCCCATTTCCTTGGTGCCCACCAGCTTCATTCCCGTCGCATGGATATCGCGTGTGCGATGCCCCTGCTCGAGCACCCGCAGCACGGCCGCGTCGATCCGGTCGGCGTCCCCGCCCAGGTCGAGGGAATAGCGTAACAGCATGCCCGACGACAGGATGGCGGCGATGGGATTGGCCACCCCCTGCCCCGCGATATCGGGCGCCGTCCCGTGCACGGGCTCGTAGAGACCGACGCGGCCGCCGAGGCTCGCCGAGGGCAGCATGCCCATGGAACCGGCCAGAATGGCGGCCTCGTCGGAGAGGATGTCGCCGAAGGTGTTCTCGGTCACGATGGTGTCGAAGTGGGTCGGCTTGTGAACCAGCGCCATGGCGCAGTTGTCCACGAGCACATGCTCGAGCTGCACCTGCGGATAATCCTTGGACACGCGCGTCACCACTTCCCGCCAGAGCTGCGAGACGACGAGCACATTGGCCTTGTCCACCGAGGCCAGCCGCTTCTTCCGCTTCATCGCCACCTCGAAGGCGGCCCGCGCCACGCGCTCGATTTCGCGCGAGGTATACGCCATGGTATTGATGGCGCGCGCGCCGCCGTCGGCGAACTCTTCGCGCCCTCGCGGCTCGCCGAAGTAGAGGCCGCCCGTCAGCTCGCGGATCACCATGATGTCGGTGCCCTCGACGACTTCGCGCTTGAGCGGCGAGGCGTCCACCAGCATGGCAAAGCACCTCGCGGGCCTCAGGTTCGCGAAGAGGTCCAGCTCCTTGCGCAGCCCCAGAAGCCCGCGCTCCGGGCGCTTCTCCTGGGGAAGGCTGTCCCACTTCGGACCGCCTACGGAGCCGAAGAGGATGGCGTCGCTCCGCTCGCAAAGGGCGAGTGTCGAGGCGGGCAGCGGATCGCCCGTGGCGTCTATCGCCCCTCCGCCGACGAGAGCCGTCTCGAACTCGAAGGAGACACCGGTGGCCCGGCCCACGACCTCGAGCACCTTGCGCGCCTCGGGCGTCACCTCCTGCCCGATGCCGTCGCCTCCCAGGACCGCGATCTTGTGTGTCGCCATGGTCTCTCGACTCTCTTCGCGCTCGTGCGCGTCTCAGGATCCCTTCTCGAGAGCCTGCACCTGGTCCACGCGCCGGCGCGCCCACAGGGGACGCGTAGGACCGCTCAGCAGGTAGAGCGAGAAAAGGATGAACAGGAACCACTCCGGGTGCGTGGCCACGATGAGCACCCCCAGGACCACCAGCACCAGCACCTGGGCGGGCCGCCGGCGCGCGAAGTCCACCTCCTTGAAGCTGTAGTAACGGAAGGTGGACACCATCAGGAGCGCGACCACCACAGTACCCACGCTGATCGCCGCCGCCTGCCAGCGCGAGACGACCACGCCTTCGAGCAGGAGCGCGGTGGAGGCGACGATGCCCGCCGCGGCGGGTGTGGGCAGTCCGACGAAGTACCGGCGGTCGGTCACGCCCTGGTAGACGTTGAAGCGGGCAAGACGCAGGGCGCCGCAGATCACGAAGAGAAAGGCGCCGAGCCAGGCGACCCGACCGGCGTGCGAGAGCGCCAGCGAATAGAGCATGAAGGCCGGGGCGACGCAGAACGACACCACGTCGGCGAGCGAGTCGAACTCGACGCCGAACTGGGTCGTCGTCCGGGTGAGACGCGCGACCTTGCCGTCGAGAATGTCCAGGACCATGCCCACGAAGACCGCCACCGCCGCCTCGACAAAGCGCGCTTGCGCCGAGAGCACGATGGCGAGAAAGCCGCAGAAGAGGTTGGCGGTGGTGAGAAGGCTCGGCAGGAGGAAGATGCCGCGGCGTGGCTGCTCCCGCAGCTCCTGCCAGCGGCGGCGGCGCGGATGTCGCGCCCCGTCTCCGCTCTGATGCCGACGTCTCATCGAAGCACCCCCATCACGGTCTCTCCACCCCTCACCCTGTCGCCGACCTTCACCCGTATCTCCGTCGAGCGCGGCACCACGAGATCGGTCCGCGAACCGAAGCGGATGAGCCCGAACCGCTCGCCTGCCATGAGCTTGTCTCCCGCCCGCACCCGGCAGACGATCCGGCGTGCCAGCACGCCCGCGATCTGCTTCACGCCGACCCGCGCGGCATCACCGCGCAGCGCGAGCGTGCAGCGCTCGTTCAGCTCCGAGGCCTCGTCCCGGTACGCGGCCATGAAGCGCCCCGCCTCGAACCGGACGCTCTCGACCAGACCCGTCACCGGTGCGCGGTTCACGTGCACGTCGAGCGGCGACAAAAAAATGGACGCCCGCACCGCCGGCCCCACCCACGGGTCGTCCACCTCGTCGAACCGCATGACGCGCCCGTCCGCCGGAGCCAGCACGAGTCCGGGCCCGCTCGGCGGCATCCGCTCCGGGTCCCGAAAGAAGCCGAGACACGCGAGCGACACGAGCCCCAGCACCGCCGCCGCCGGCCACCACCCGATCCAGGCCAGAATACACGCCACCGACGCGGGCGGCAGGATAAACGGCCACCCCTCGGCGGCAACGGGAATGCGCACGCTGGCCCGCCCTTACATTCGCGGCGGCTTGATCCAGGACATCATCTTGCGCAGCCGCCCTCCCACCTCCTCGATCTGGTGGTCCGCCTCGCGCTTCCTCATTGCGAGGAAGCCGGCACGGTGGGCCTGGTTCTCCAGGATCCACTCACGGGCAAACTGCCCCGTCTGGATCTCGCTCAGAATCTTCCGCATCTCGGCCTTGGTCTCGGCGTTCACGATGCGCGGGCCGCGGGTGTAGTCGCCGTATTCCGCCGTGTCGGACACCGAGTAGCGCATGTAGGCGAGGCCGCCCTGGTAGAAGAGGTCCACGATGAGCTTCATCTCGTGCATGCACTCGAAATACGCGACCTCGGGCTGGTAGCCCGCCTCGCACAGGGTCTCGAAGGCGGCCTTGATCAGGTGCGAGACACCGCCGCAGAGCGTCGTCTGCTCGCCGAAGAGATCCGTCTCGGTCTCTTCCTTGAACGTGGTCTCGATGACGCCGGCGCGCGTGCAGCCCACACCCTTGCCGTAGGCCAGCGCGGTGTCGCGCGCCTTGCCCGACACGTCCTGGTAGACGGCGACCAGCGCGGGGACGCCCGGCCCTTCGGTGAAGAGATCGCGCATGACGTGGCCGGGCGCCTTGGGCGCGATCATGGAGACGTCCACGTCGGGCGACGGCACCACCTGATTGAAGTGGATATTGAACCCGTGCGCGAACATGAGCGTCTTGCCCTTGCCGAGCGTGCCCTTGATGGCCTCTTCGTACACCTGGCGCTGGGTCTGGTCGGGCAGGAGGATCATGATAATGTCCGCCGCCGCCGCCGCGTCGTTCACCGTCATGACCTTGAAGCCGGCCTTCTCGGCCGCGGTCCAGCTCTTCGAGCCCTTGTAAAGGCCGATGACCACGTCCTGTCCCGAGTCCTTCAGGTTCAGCGCATGCGCGTGACCCTGGCTCCCGTAGCCGATGATGGCGATCTTCTTGCCCTTAAGCAGCCCGAGGTCAGCATCCTGATCGTAGAAAATCTTGGCCGGCATTTCGTGTGCTCTCCTGTGGGTTGAATTAGTCCGCGAATCCGACCACGCGCGGGTCCGGGGCGGCCTGGCGCGGAGGGGCGGCCTTGCCGAGCTTCTCGTCCACCCGCCGGAGCCGCGCCTTCGGCCCGCGCGCGATGGCGACCTTGCCCGTACGCACGACTTCCTGGACGCCGAAGGGCCGCAGCAGCTCGAGGATGGCGCCGATCTTGGACTCCTCGCCGGTGACTTCGAGGGTATAGCTGGCCGCGGTGACGTCGACGACCTTGGCGCGGAAGATGTCCGCGATGCGGAGGATCTCCGCCCGGGCCGCGGGCTCCGCGTTCACGCGGATGAGCAGCATCTCGCGCTCGACGTGCGTCTCCTCGCTCAGGTCGATGACCTTGATGACGTCGATGAGCTTGTGCAGCTGCTTCATGACCTGCTCGATCACGAAGGCGTCGCCGCGGACGACCAGGGTCATGCGCGACACGGAGGGGTCGAGGGTCTCGCCCACGGAGAGGCTCTCGATGTTGTAGCCCCGCGCCGAGAAGAGCCCGGCCACACGCGAGAGCACGCCGAACTTGTTCTCGACCAGCACGGCGATCGTGTGCTTCGTGATGTCGGGGGCGTCGGCCACGGCTAGAACCCCGTCTGCGACTTGGCGGCGCGGTCGCGGGCTTCGCGGCTGGGCGGCGCCAGGATCATGTCGACATTGGCGCCGCCCGCCGGCACCATCGGGAAGACGCACTCGTCCTTGTTGACCCAGACGTCGAGCACGACGGGTCCGGGTGTCGCAATCATCTTCTCGAGCGCCGGCACCACCTCGGAGGGCTTGGTGGCGCGGATGCCCGTGCAGCCGTAGGCCTCGGCGAGCTTGACGAAGTCGGGACTGGGACCCAGGTCGATGGCGCAGAAGCGCTCCTTGTAGATGATGCGCTGCCACTGCCGGACCATCCCATGGCCGCCGTTGTTGATGAGCACCGTCTTGACGGGCAGCCGCTCCTCGAAGCAGGTCGCCAGCTCCTGGCTGTTCATCGCGAAGGAGCCGTCGCCGTCGATATTCACCACGAGCTTGCCGGGGTTGCCCGCCTGCACGCCCATGGCCGTGGGCAGGCCGTAGCCCATGGTGCCCAGGCCGCCCGAGGTGCACCACATCCGCGGGTGCTTGAAGCGATAGTACTGCGCGGCCCACATCTGGTGCTGCCCCACGCCGGTGACGACGAGGGCCTCGCCGTTCGTGATGTTGGAGATCTCCTCGATCACGTATTGCGGCTTGATCACGTCCTCGGACCATTCGTAGCGGAGCGGCTGGTCCCGCTTCCACTCGGCGACCTGCTCCGCCCACTGCCGCCGCGCCTCCCTCACCGCTCCCCCGGGGTACGTCTTCATCTCTTCCTTCACCGCCGCCAGCAGGGAGGCGAGCACCCGCTTGCAGTCGCCGACGATGGGGATGTCCACTTTGATGTTCTTCGAGATGGACGAGGGGTCGATGTCGATGTGAATGATCTCCGCGCCCGGCGCGAAGGCGTCCACGCGGCCGGTGACGCGATCGTCGAAGCGCGCGCCGACCGAGACGAGACAGTCCGAGTGGTGGACGGCCATGTTGGCGTAGTACGTCCCGTGCATGCCGAGCATGTCGAGGGACAGGGGATGGGCCATCGGGAAGGCGCCCAGGCCCATGAGCGTCTGCGTCACCGGCACCTGGGTCAGCTCGGCCAGCTCGAAGAGCTCCGGAGAGGCGTCGGCCGAGATGGCGCCGCCGCCCACGTAGAGCACCGGGCGCTTGGCCCGCACGATGGCGCGCGCGGCCTTCTTGATCTGGCCGGGATGCCCGTCGTAGGTCGGATTGTAGGAGCGCAGATGCACCCGGTCCGGATAGTCGAAGGTCCATTCCTTCACGAGCACGTCCTTCGGCAGGTCCACGTGCACGGGTCCCGGTCGCCCGGACGAGGCGATGTGAAAGGCCTCCTTGATGGTCATCGCGAGATCGTTGCCGTCCTTCACGAGGAAGTTGTGCTTGGTCGCCGAGCGTGTGATGCCGACGTTGTCGGCCTCCTGGAACGCGTCATTGCCGATCAGGTGCGTCGGCACCTGCCCGGTGAAGGCGACGATGGGGATGGAGTCCATGAGAGCGTCCTGGAGCGCCGTGACGAGATTGGTCGCCGCGGGGCCCGAGGTGACCAGGCACACGCCCGTCTTGCCCGTGGTGCGCGAGTAGCCCTCGGCCGCATGCCCGGCGGCCGCCTCCTGGCGCACCAGGATGTGGCGGATGCCGTCGAAGTCGTACAGGACATCGTAAATCGGCAGCACGGCTCCGCCGGGCAGGCCGAAGATGAGATCCACACCCTCACGCTTCAAACTCTCGAGCAGGATACGCGCGCCTGAAAGCTTCACAGCCATTCCTCCATTCCCTTCCGCTTGAGGTCGACCAGCATGACCCGTGGTGTCCGCACAGCTACAGGAGGCCGGCCGAGGCCAGGCTCTCCGTGATCTCGTCGATGGCGTCGCCGTCCGGAGTGCTGAGCGGCGCCCGGCACGGCCCTCCGTACAAGCCCTGCAGGTCTAGCGCCGCCTTGAGCCCGCCGATGCCGTAACGCCCGGAGACCCCGCGGTCGGCCAGCATCATGCGCGCGGCGATCGCCTGCGCTTCGTCCCACCGCCCGTCCCGCGCCAGCCCGTACACGTCACAAAACTCTCGTGGCGCGATGTTCGCAAGCGCCAGTATGCCGCCGGACGCCCCGATGGGCAGCGCGGGCACCAGCGCGGCCGCGGATCCCACCAGTACGTGGAAGCTCTTGGGCGTCAGGTGGATGACATGCGCCGCCTGCGGAATATTCCCCGAGGAGTCCTTGATGCCGCACACGTTCGGATGCTCGGCGATCCGCGCCACCGTATCGGGCTCGAGGTTGATCCCGGTATAGAGCGGATAGTTGTAGAGCATGACGGGGACGGGCGACGCCTCCGCGACGGCCAGGTAGTGTCGGATCTGGGCGCTCGGCTGGGCGAATCCCTTGGTGAAGTAGTGCGGCGTGATGACGATGACGGCGTCGGCGCCGATCTCGGCCGCGCGCTTCGTCTGGCGGATGGTGTGCAGCGTGGAGTTCGCCCCGGTACCGGCGATGAAGGCCTTCTCGCGCGGGATGGACTCCCGCGCCGCGACGAGGACGGCATCCCGCTCGCTCTCGGACAGCATGGGGAACTCGCCCGTCGAGCCCAGCACGACATAGCCGGCCAGCGCGGTGGCATTCCATCTGGCGAAATTGGTCTCGAGGCCATCGAGGGCGACCTGCTCGCCGCGGAAGGGCGTGGGGACGGGAATGTACACCCCGTGGAAATCCCTCATCGCGCAGCCTTCCGTGAAGTCGGCTTCGACGCCCGCTCCTTGATGCGCGCCTGCGCCGAGGCCAGCCACGCGATCGGCACCATATACGGGGAGCAGGAGACGTAGTCCATGCCCGCGCGGTGGCAGAACTCGACCGACGAGGGCTCGCCGCCATGTTCGCCGCAGATGCCGACCTTGAGCTTGGGGCGCGTCTTCCTCCCGCGCGCGATGCCGATTTCGATCATCTCCCCCACCCCTTCCTGGTCCAGCACCGCGAACGGATCGTTCGGGAGCAGCTTCTTCTCCAGGTAGAAGGGCAGGAACTTGCCGATGTCGTCGCGGCTGTAGCCGAAGGTCATCTGTGTCAGGTCATTGGTGCCGAACGAGAAGAAGTCGGCGTGCTCGGCGAGCTTGCCGGCGATCAGCGCCGCCCGCGGCACCTCGATCATGGTGCCGACCGAGTACCCGACCGGCCCGCCCATCTCGCTCACCGTCCGCTCGGCGATGCGCACGGTCATCTCCCGCGTCAGCTTCATCTCCGCCACCGTGCCGGTGAGGGGGATCATGATCTCGGGAGGCTCGACCTTCACGCCGCGCCGAGCCACCTCGCACGCCGCCTCCATGATGGCCCGTACCTGCATCTCGTAGATCTCGGGAAACGTGATGCCGAGGCGGCAGCCGCGGTGCCCGAGCATCGGATTCGCTTCGTGGAGAGCCTCGATCCGCGCCTTGATGGCGCCCAGTTCCTGATGCCGGGCGGGGTTGATGCCAAGGGCGTCGATCCGCGTGAACTCCTCGAGCACCTCCTTGTAGCTGGGCAGGAACTCGTGCAGCGGCGGATCGAGGAGCCGGATCGTCACGGGATGGCCGTCCATGGCCGTGAAGATGCCGATGAAGTCCTCCCGCTGAAACGGCAGCAGCCGGTCGACGGCCTTGCGCCGCGTCTGCTCGTCGAGCGCCATGATCATCTCGCGGACGATGGGGATGCGGTCTTCCTTGAAGAACATGTGCTCGGTCCGAACCAGGCCGATACCCTCGGCCTCGAACTCGCGCGCCTTGATCGCGTCGTTCGGCGTATCGGCGTTGGCGCGCACGCGGGTCGTGCTCACCTTGCGCGCCCAGTCGAGCAGCTCCCGGAACTCCGCCGACAGCTTCGGATCCACGAGGGGCAGCGCGCCCAGTACCACCTCGCCGGTCGCACCGTTCAGCGTCACGGTCTGTCCCTCGCGCACGACCACGCGGCCCGCGCGAAAGAGACGGTTCTCCTCGTCCACCACCACGTCACCTGCACCCACCACGCAGCTCTTGCCCCACCCCCGGGCGACCACGGCTGCGTGAGAGGTCAGGCCGCCGCGGGAGGTCAGCACGCCTTGCGCGGCGAACATCCCGGCCACATCCTCCGGGGAGGTCTCCTGCCGGACGAGGATGGCCGACTCTTCGCGCAGGGCCATCTCGACGGCTTTCTCCGGATCGAACACGACCTTGCCGACGGCGGCGGCCGGCGTGGCCGCGAGCCCGCGCGCAATGGCCGTATAGGTCGCCTTCGGATCGACGGTCTTGACCAGGAGCTGATTGAGGGAGGCGGGCTCCACGCGCAGAAGCGCGGTGTCCCGATCGATGAGCCGCTCCCGCACCATCTCCACCGCGATGCGAACGGCGGCGCCGGCGGTGCGCTTCCCCGAGCGCGTTTGTAAGATATAGAGCCGTCCTTCCTGCACGGTGAACTCGATGTCCTGCATGTCGCGGTAGTGGCGCTCGAGTCGCTCCTTGATGGCCACCAGCTCCGCGTACACCTTGGGCATCGAATCATCGAGCGCGGCGATAGGTTGCGGTGTCCGGATGCCCGCCACCACGTCCTCGCCCTGCGCGTTCACGAGGAACTCGCCGAAGAAGCGCCGCTCTCCCGCCGAGGGATCGCGCGTGAAGCAGACGCCGGTGCCCGAGGTCTCCCCGAGATTGCCGAAGACCATGGCCATCACCGTGACCGCGGTGCCCCAATCGTCGGGGAGACGGTGGATGCGGCGGTAGTCCACTGCCTTCTTGGCGAACCACGAATCGAAGACGGCGGCCACGGCGAGCTTGAGCTGCTCGGCAGGCTCCTGGGGGAAGGGCCTGCCCGTCCGCGTCTGCACCAGGCGCTTGAACTCCGCCACGAGCGCCTTGAGCGGCTCGGGCTGGAGGTCGGCATCCGTCTTGGCGCCCGCTTCGGTCTTGGCGTGTTCGAGCATCTCGTCGAAGGCGTGGCGCTCGATGCCAAGGACCACGTCGCCGAAGATCGTGATGAAGCGACGATAGCAGTCCCAGGCGAAGCGCTCGTTCTTCGTCCACTTGACGAGGCCGAGGACGGTCTTGTCGTTCAGGCCGAGGTTGAGGACGGTATCCATCATGCCGGGCATGGACGCCCGTGAGCCCGAGCGTACCGAGACGAGGAGCGGCCGCGAGACGTCGCCAAGCTTGAGGCCCACCGCGGCCTCGAGGCGCGCGAGAGAGGCCTGGATCTCCACCCAGAGGCCGGCCGGAAACTTGCGGTCGCCCGCACTATAAGCGGCCCAGGCTTCGGTCGTGATCGTGAAGCCCGGGGGCACCGGTACACCCAGGTTGGTCATCTCGGCGAGCTCGCAGCCCTTACCCCCCAGGAGGTGCCGCAGGGCGCTCGACCCTTCCGCTTTTCCGTTGGCGAAGGAGTAGACGTACTTGGATCGGCGGGCGGCGGAACGCGGAGATCTCCTCCGTGTTCGAATGCCTGGTTTCGCGCGCGCCATTCGACGCTCCCTCGGCCACGACTCCCACGGTCGGGCCAGGCGATGTGCGGAGATACAAAAGCAGGCCCCGGAGAGGCCTGCGCTATCCGCCAATCGTATGCGAGGGTAGCCTTGATGTCAACGAATTTTCTTCAGCAACGGGCACTTACGAGGCTCTAGCGATGTCGGCTCGTCCGAGTGGATACCTTCGGAGATCGCCGCGCGGGGGGCTGCTTCGCGGCGGAACCGTCGGTCACGAGCTTCTCGACGGCCCTCAGGTGATCCAGCATGGCCTGACGAGCTCCGTCCGCGTCGCGGCGCCGGATCGCGCTCAGGATGCGGCGGTGGTCCTGATGGGAGCGCTTGGGCCTGCCGCGTGTGAGGAGACTTTCCTCCCGGCTCTGCCCCAAGAGATCGACGAGCGCATTGACGATGCGGACGATGGCGCGATTGTGGGCGGCAGCGGCGATGGCCGCGTGAAGCGACGAGTCCTGCGCCATCCCTGTCCGGCCGCTCGCAACCTCGCGCGCCTGCTCGTCGAGGACACGCTCCATCTCGGCGATCTCCTCGCGGCTGGCCCGCCGGGCCGCGAGGGCCGCGATGGCGGGCTCGATGAGGAGGCGCGCCTCGAAGAGCTCTCCCACCGCCTCCCGGTGAGGCAGGATGACGAGCGCGAGGGGCTCGATGAGGGCCTCGACCGACACGTCGCGGACAAAGGCGCCCTCCCCTGCCCTGATCTCGATGAGCCCGCGGCTCTGGAGCGAGCGCAGCGCCTCTCGCACCGATGTCCGGCTCACGCGGAATCGCTCGGCCAGCTCACGCTCCGGAGGAAGGCGGTCGCCCGAGGTGAGCCGGCCATCGGCGATCAGCGCTTTGACCTGGCGGACGATCTCCTCGTAGATCCTGATCGACTTGACCGGCTCGAGCTCCATCAGGCGTGCCCAGGCTCGCGGCCATGGCGGGCGGCGGCCCGCGCGAGCCACCACCCGAGCCCGAGCAGGAAGGCTCCGAGCACGATGGACAGCCAGAGATCGGCGGCCTGCGCCGCGGGACCGAGCCACCCCTGCACGACAGGATCATCCGTCATCATCTCTCCTGCCACATAGCCGAGCACTCCGCCGCCGAGCCAGACGATCCACTCGTGACGGGCCATCAGAACGGCGAGGAGCCCGCTGCCCCAGACGACCAGGGGCAGAGAGAGCGCGATGCCGAAGACGACGAGCAGCATATCGCCCTTGGCGGCGGCGGCTACGCCCAGCACATTGTCGAGGCTCATGGTCACGTCGGCGACGATGATGATCCAGATCGCCTCCTTGAGCGTGGTGCCTTGACGCACGCCTCCATGACCGGTCTGGCCGGGCTTGACGAGCCTGACGGCGATCCATACGAGCGCGAGACCGCCGGCGAGCTGGAGCAATGGTATGCGCAGGAGAACGCTCACGACTGCGATGAAGACGACGCGAAGGCTAACGGCGCCGACCGTGCCCCAGATCCGGCCGAGGAGCTGCTGCTTCTCCGGCAACCCGCGGACGGCGAGCGCTATCACGAGGGCATTGTCGCCGGCGAGGGAGATGTCGATGAGGATGATGCCCAGCAGGCGCGCCCAGAACTCCGGCTCAATGAGCCACGTCATGCGAGGCTCTCCCGCGCCTGACGGCGTGCGAGCCACCAGCCAACCACGGCGAGAACTCCGCCCACGGCGAGTGGAAGCGGGTACTCCAGCGTGTGAGTCAGCGTCCCCAGCTGATTGACGACCACCGGATCCTCGAGAATCATGTCCGCGGCCACATAGCCCAGGATGCCGCCGCCGAGCCAGATGATCCAGCTATAGCGGTTCATCAGCACCGCCAGTATCCCGCTCCCGCCCACGACTATGGGCAGAGATACCGCGACCCCGAGGATGACGAGCACCATGTCGCCGTGGGCGGCCGCGGCGATGGCCAGCACATTGTCGAGGCTCATGGTGATGTCGGCCAGCACGATGATCCATATGGCCTGCCAGAAGGACGTCCCCTGCCGTCCCGACTCGAGGCTGTCGGACGGGGGCTGCACCAGCTTGTACGCGATCCAGATGAGCAGGAGGCCTCCGGCCAGGCGCAGGAAGGGGATGCGCAGGAGCAGGCTGACTATGCCCACGAAGGCGAGGCGCAGGAGGACCGCCCCGACCGTGCCCCAGATCTGCCCCAGGAGGCGCTGACGCCTGGGCAGGCTCCGAACCGCCAGAGCGATCACCACGGCATTGTCGCCCGAGAGCAGGAGATTCAGAAAGCCGATCTCGACGCAGCGGATCCAGAACTGCGGATTCGTCAAGAGCACCTTCACGTGCGAAGAACCGCTCAGGTCTCCCGGGGCGAAGCGGTCGGCACCGACACGCCCCGGAACCGGCGCCACCACGGCGTGATGAGAGGCAGGGCGAAGAAGAAGAGGGCTACCGCACTGATGGCCCCGGAGATAGGCCGCTCGAACAGGATGAGGAGTGAGCCCTGCGACATGATGAGGCTCTGCCGCAGGGCATTCTCCGCCAGGTCCCCCAGCACGAGGGCGAGGACGAGTGGAGCAAGCGGGTAGTCGAGCTTTTTGAACACGTAGCCAATCAGTCCGAAGACCAGCATATACCAGACGTCGATCATGCGGCTGTTGACCGAGTAGGCGCCGATCGCGCAGACGGACACGATGAGCGGCGTGAGAATGGCGAAGGGCACGCGAAGTATGGCAGCGAAGAGCGGGACGAAGGCCAGCACCATGGCCACGCCGATGACATTGCCCGTGTACATGCTGGCGATCAGTCCCCACACGAACTCCGGCTTCTCCTTGAAGAGCATCGGGCCCGGCTGGAGTCCCCAGATGATGAGGCCACCGAGCATGACCGCCGCGGTGGGCGAGCCGGGAATGCCGAGCGTTATCATGGGCAGGAGCGAGGCACCGCCGGCGGCATGGGCGGCCGTCTCGGGCGCCACCACACCCTCGATTTCTCCCTTGCCGAAACGCGCGGGGTCCTTCGAGAAGCGCTTGGCGAACGCATAGCTCATGAAAGAGGCTGGGGTCGCGCCGCCGGGCTTGAAGCCCATCCAGAACCCGATGAAGCAGCTGCGCACGAAGGTCCGCCAGTAGCGTGGCAGCACCTTCCACGTCTCCCAAACCACTCGCGGGTTGATACGGGCGGAAGCACCCCTGAAGGCCAGCCCCTCCTCCATGCTCAGAAGGATCTCGCCGATGCCGAAGAGCCCGATGACGGCGACGATGAAGTCGAAGCCCTTCATGAGGTCGACGATCCCGAAAGTCATGCGGAGCTGGCCGGTCACGATGTCGAGCCCGACGGCGGCCATGATGAAGCCCAGCAGGATGGAGACCAGCGACTTGAGCGGGCTGCCCCCGCCCAGGCCGATGAAGGACGAGAAGGTCAGGAGCTGGATGGCAAAGAACTCCGGCGGCCCGAACTTGAGCGCGACCTCGGCGAGGAGCGGCGCGAAGAGCGTGATCAGGACCACCGCGAAGAGCGCGCCCACAAACGACGAGCTGAAGGCGGCGGTCAGCGCCTGGCCGCCCTGGCCCTGTCGCGCGAGCGGGTAGCCGTCGAAGGTGGTCGCCACCGACCAGGGCTCGCCGGGGATATTGAAGAGAATGGACGTGATGGCGCCCCCGAAGAGCGCGCCCCAGTAGAGGCTCGTGAGGAGGATGATCGCCGAGGTCGGCTGCATCGAGAACGTGAGCGGCAGGAGGATCGCGACGCCGTTGGCGCCGCCCAGCCCCGGCAGCACCCCGATGACAGTGCCGAGCGTGACGCCGATGACGGCGAGGAAGAGGTTATAGGGCTGGAGCGCGACTTGGAAGCCGAGGAGCAGGTTCTCGAACCCCATGGCTCAGTAGCCCAGCCAGGTTTCCAGCGGCCCTTTGGGCATCGGCACGAGGAACCAGATCTCGAAGATGAGGAATACGCTGACCGAGAAGATCGCGCTCATGAGCGCCGCGGACAGCCACGAATAGTGGCCGAACCGGCGCATGTAGAAGCCCATGTAGAGCGCCGAGGCGACGTAGAGCCCCAGCCAGTGCATGAGCAGCACACTGGCCGCGGCGGGCCAGAGCACGTCCAGCACTGGGCCGAGCTGCTGGCGCGTGACGAAGGGCTTGCCGGACTTCCCGTTGAGGGCGCGGCCGATGATGCCGACGCAGGCCCCGATCATGAGCACGGCCAGCCAGAACGGGAAGAACCCGCTCTTCGGCCCATCCGTGCCCCAGCCGATACCGATGCGGAGCGAATCCCAGATCACGAGCGCCCCGCCCGCGATCAGTATCAAGGCCGTCGTGAGATCCGCCGCGCGCATGGCCGGTCTACTGCTTCAGCAAGCCGCCCTTGGCCATCAGGTCCTGGTGCGCCTTGTCCTCCTTCTCCATCCACGCGACCAGTTCCGGGCCCGTCAGCCAGGCCGGCTTGAGCGCGCCGTCGTTCAGATAGGCCTTGAACTCCGGCGTCTCCATCACGCGCTTGAGGAGGCCCTCGTACCAGGCGACCGCCTCCTTCGGCATGTCCGGCGGGCCGAAGATGCCCCGCAGCATCAGATACGTGAGGTCGACATTGAGGGCCTGCTTGACGGTCGGGACGTCCTTCCACTCCGGCACGGCGATGCGGGTGGAATCGAAGACCGCCAGCGGCCGGACGCGGCCGGCCTTCCAGTGGCTCACGCACTCGATGGGGTTGTTGACCGTCGAGTCCACGTGCTTGCCGACGAGGTTGACGCACACCTCGCCGCCGCCCTTGAACGGCACGTAGGTGAACTTCACCGCGAGCGCCTGCTCCATCTGGATGGTGATGATCTGGTCTTCCTGGGCCGAGCCGGTGCCGCCCATCTTCATGGTGCCGCCCTTGGCCTTCACCGCGGCGATGTACTCGGCGGCCGTCTTGTAGGGCGTCTCGGCATTGACCCAGAGGATGAACTCGTCGAGCGCCATCCGCGCGATCGGCGTCATGTCCTTCCACGAGAACGGGATGCCGGTGTGGAGCGGCGTGGTGAAGATATTGGACAGCGTGATGACGAGGGTGTGCGGGTCGCCTTTCTTGCCCTTGACGTGGAGAAAGCCCTCGGCCCCTGCCCCGCCCGATTTGTTCACCACGATGATTGGCCGTGGCGAGAGCTTGTGCTTCTCGGCGATGCCGGCGATCAGCCGCGCCATCTGGTCCGCCCCGCCGCCCGTTCCCGCCGGCACGACGAACTCGATGGGCTTGGTCGGCTGCCAGGCCGCGTGCGCATTACCGGCGGCAATCGGGATGAGGGCAGAGACCAGGATCAGACCAGGGAAGCGTCGCCATTGACGTGTCATCTCCTACCCCCTCGCGATCGGTCGGCTTGAAGGGCGGATCCATGCTCGAGACCTGCCGCTGACCGGGACGGCGGGTGATGCGGAGTCGGGCGGTGCTGCACGTGGGGGCCGGGCGCGGCTCTGGGCCGCGGCCCGGCGCCCGAAGGCGCTACGACCGGCTACCTTGGTGGCCGGCCTTCCTTCCAGAACGGGATCACGCCGGGGATCTCCCACTTGTTCCACATCTCGTCGACCTTGGACTGGAAGTACTCCAGGTCTTCCTCGGTGAAGTGGGCGAAGCGGCCCTGCTTGAGCAGGTACTCGCGCACCGGCTTGCGCGGCCGGCCCTCGACGATGGCCTTGGTCTTGCCGTAGTGGCGGACCACACCGTCCTCTACTTCGTAGAGAGGGAAGACACCGGTTTCCACGGCCAGCTCGCCCAGCTCATGGCTGAGCATCGGGTCGTAGTCCCAGCCCTTCGGGCACGGATCGAGAGAGTGGATGAAGGTCGGCCCCCCGATGGTGAGCGCCTTGCGCACCTTGTTCATCATCTCGACTGCGTACGAGGCGTCCACGGTGGCGACATAGCGGCACTCCGGGTGCCCGGCGGCCAACATGCCTGCGGTGTTCTTCTTCCAGCGGGTGTGGATGAGCCGGTGGACCGATCCGGGCGGGCTGAAGGTCGTGTTGGCGCCGTACGGGGTCGAGCCCGAGAGCTGGATGTCCGTGTTGGCGTACGACTCGTTATCGTACATGAGGATGAGACAGTTGTAGTCCTTGTGCGTCAGCGTGGCCGAGATGCCGTTGAGCCCCATGTCGGCGCCGCCGCCGTCGCCGCAGAAGGCGATGACGTTGATCGGCTCGCTCTTCATCTTGCCCTTACGCATGAGCGCCTTGAGCCCTGCCGCCGTGCCCAGCGCCGCCGAGCCCGAGGAGCCGAGCTGGGTGTGCATCCACGGCACTACCCACGGCGTCGTGTAGTACGTCGTATTGGCGACGTACATGCAACCCGTCGAGCCCAGGACGATGGTCCGTGGCCCGGCTGCCTTGACCATGAGCTTCATGACCAGGGCCGACTCGCAGCCCTGGCAGGTGCGGTGACCCGAGGTGAAGTATTCCTCGAGGGTGACCTTCTTAACCCCCCGGAAAGGCTCGAGAGTTTGCGTGATGTTCGCGAAGACTTCGGCCATGTTTTTTCTCCCTATTCTCTTACGCCCAACCACTGCGTCTTGAGGGGGGACTTGCCGGAGGAGGCGGCCTCGAAACAGAGGTCCGCAGCCTTGTAGACGTCCTCGAGCGTCACCTCGCGACCGCCCAGGCCGCAGATGAAGGAGAGCAGCGGCGGCCGCTTCTCGGCATTGTACATGGCTGCCCGAATCTCATTGGCGACCACGCCCGAGCCGAACGGCGAGCCGAAGGAGTAGTCGCGGTCGATGACGCCGATCGCCTTGGCGCCCTGGAGTGCGGCGACCATCTTCTCGGTGGGGAAGGGCCGGAACCAGCGTGGCCGGATCAGGCCCACCTTCTTGCCCTTGGCGCGCATGTTGCGGATGCCCACCTTGAAGGGCAGCGAGATGGTCCCCATGCCCATGAGGATGACGTCCGCGTCCTCGGTCATGTACTCCTCGAACCACGGGTTCTCGGGGCCGCGGCCGAAGGTCTTGCGAAAGTCGGCGTAGGCCTCTTCGATCACGGTGTAGGCGCGGTTCATCGCCTCGTTGTTCTGCCGCCGGATCTCGATGACCCAGTCCTCGTTGGCCTGCGGCGCCACCGTGATGGGATTGTCCGGGTGGAGCAGGAGGTCGCCGCGGTCATAGCGCGGCAGGAACTTGTCCACCTTGGCCCGGCTCGGCACCTGGACGATGGTCTGCGAGTGCGTCAGGAATGCCCCGTCCGCAGAGATTGCGCACGGCAGGAAGACCCGCCGGTCCTCGGCGATGCGATAGGCGAGGAGCGTCGTGTCCAGCATCTCCTGGGCGGTGTCGACCCAGATGAGCATCCAGCCCAGGTCGCGCACGCTGAGCGCGTCGTTGTGCTCGACACCGAAAGCGCCGGGATCGTCGAGCGCCCGGTTGCCGACCATGCACACCATCGGCACCCGCAGGGGCGGGGTTACCACCAGGCACTCCATCGCGTACATCCAGCCGACGCCGGAGGAGCCGCAGAACACCCGCGCCCCCACAGTCGAAGCGTGCTTCACAACTTCAAACTGGCTGTGCTCCCCTTCCGCCACGATGTACTCGGCCACCAGCTGGCCGTTGGCGATCTTCTTGGCGATCGCCTGCATCACCGTGTCGTAGGGCCGGATCGGGTACGCCGTGACCACGTCGAGGTCGGCGAGGGTCAGGGCCTCGGCGCAGGCCTCGCTGCCCGAGATCAGCATCTCCTTGTCGCCGGAAGCTGTCTGGGCCGCCGGTGTCGTGTTCACCACTGCCATGTCGATATCCTCCCCGTCCTAGCGCTGCTTGTTCCCGGCGTTTTCGCCGGGGATACCCGCGGTGATCTCGATGCCGCCCTGCTCCAGCTCCTCCTTGATCTCCTGCTCGTATTGGCCCCGGAAGCGGAAGCCGTGCGAGCGGACGACGTGCTCCTTGGACTTGATCTTGTTGCCGAGCCAGGTGGTGTACTGCGCCTTGTCCTTGCGCCACATCTCCCACTGGCTGGCATTGTCGTCGAAGGCATCTTCCCGGACCATGGTGACGCATTCTTTAGCCGGACATACCGCCTCGCAGACACCGCAGCCGCAGCAGGACTCCATGTTGGCGTCGTACAGGCCGTCCGGCGTCACGTCGAAGCATGAGTCGGGGCACTGGATCCAGCAGAGGGTGCACTTGACGCACTTGTCGAAGTCGATGACCGGCCGCATGGTGCGCGTCGTGTACTTCTTAAAATACGGGTTGCGCTCCGGCACGTAGCCCTTGCCGCCTTCCATGGGCTTGCCCACGGGGATGGCCGGGATGGTCACGCCCTCGCGCATCTCCCACCACTTCGGCATCTCGAAGGCGAACGGTGTCTCGGGATTGCCCTCGGTGATCTTGACGGGCCGGGTCGTGAGCCGCTCGTGAGACTTCCGCGCCGACGCCACCTTGAGATTCGACCCCCACTCGGCCTCTGTTATCGCCTGGCAGACGGCCTCGAGCGAGAGGAAACCCGGCTGGAGCCTGGACAGCGCCCCGAGGACGCGCGCCTCCGTGTGGTCTTCCTTGTAGACCCAGAGGCCCGAGAAGGAGGCCTTGGCGGGAATCAGCGCCAGGTTATAGGGTGCGTCCTTCTTGTGGATGTCTTTCAGCAGCTGCTCCGGGGTCTGCAGCGAGGTCATCAGCACCGTGCCGTCGGGGACGGTGAGGCGATTGATGGGCTGGAGCCCGTACCACGCCCACGACTCGACCCCCTTGGACAGCGTGTCGTCCACGCAGATCGTGACGTGAACTTCCTTCGGCTCGTAGCGGGCCATGTTCTGCTCGAGCTCTTCCTGCGTATCGGCGACGATGGCGTAGTCCTTGGCGGGGATGCCGTTCCGCTGCGGGCTGTCGCCGTAGCGCCCGAAGGCGATACCCCAGCGGCCCGCCTTGCGCGCAGAGAGGACAATGCCGCGGCAGATCCGCGCCGCGAGATTCTTCTGGAAGATGCCGCGGTAGACGACCTCACACGTGAAATGCGCCATCGCTCCTCCTTGAGATGAGCCCGGCCGGGAGATGAGCCCGGCCGCCCACTATCGCCCGGCGGGGCCTTTTCTATTGGTCCGGTGGTCGGACCAGACTATGCTCCGGAGGGCCGAGCCTGTCAATCGGGAAATCCGGCGGATTCGGCCTGGCCAGCAGCCTGCCGGACCATGGCCGCGAAGTACGCATGCACGGTGGAATCGTCGGTCAGCTCCGGGTGGAACGCGGCCACCAGCACCGTACCCTCGCGGGCCATCACGCATTCCCCCCGGTGCATGACGAGCGGAGTGACAGCAGGCCCCAGCCGGCGTATGCGGGGCGCGCGGATGAACACCATCTTGAGCGGGCGGGGGCCCGTACCGAGATCGGCCTCTTCCTCGGTCTCGAAGCTTTCCTTCTGTCTGCCGTATGCGTTGCGCTCGGCCGTGATGTCGATGAACCCGAGCGAGGCCTGCTTCGGGCTCTCGACCTCACGGGCGAGCAGAATCAGACCGGCGCACGTGCCCAAGATGGGCTTGCCCGCGGCGTGGAACTTCTCGAGCGCGGGCACAAAGTCCCATTCGTCGAGGAGCTTGAGCAGTGTCGTACTCTCCCCGCCGGGCATGATGAGGCCGGCGGCCTGGTCGAGCTGCCGCGGCAGCCGGACCTCGACCGACTCGAGGCCGAGTCGGTCGAGAGCCTTGCGATGCAGGTCGAAGTCGCCCTGGAGGGCGAGCACGCCGATGGTCATTGCGCAGCAGCCGGCTACCAGCCCCGGGTCTGGAGCAGGTCCGACTCCTTGAGCTTGGAGGTCTCGATGCCGGGCATAGCGTCGCCCAGGTCCTCGGACACCTTGGCGAGGATGTCGGCATCCTTGAAATGCGTGGTCGCCTGGACCACGGCCTTGGCACGAGCCGCCGGATCAGCCGACTTGAAGATGCCGGAGCCGACGAAAACCGCCTCGGCGCCCAGCTGCATCATGAGCGCGGCGTCGGCCGGCGTGGCGATGCCGCCCGCCGAGAAGTTGGGGACAGGCAGCTTGCCATTCTCGGCGACCCACCGCAGGAGCTCATAGGGAGCTCCGAGATTCTTGGCCTCGGTCATCAGCTCCTCCGGCCCGAGCGCCTTGAGCCGACGGATTCCGGAGATGACCGAGCGCATGTGGCGGACGGCCTCGACGATATTGCCCGACCCCGCCTCCCCCTTCGTGCGGATCATCGCCGCCCCTTCGCCGATGCGCCGGAGCGCCTCGCCGAGGTCACGACAGCCGCAGACGAAGGGCACCTTGAAGGCGAACTTGTCCACGTGGAAATGCTCGTCGGCGGGCGTCAGCACCTCGGATTCGTCGATGAAGTCCACACCCAGCGACTCGAGAATCTGCGCCTCGACAAAGTGACCGATGCGGCACTTGGCCATGACCGGGATGGACACCGTCTGCTGGATCTCTCTGATCTTCTTCACCGGCGACATGCGCGCCACCCCACCGTCCCGGCGGATATCCGACGGCACCCGCTCGAGCGCCATCACGGCGACGGCGCCCGCGTCCTCGGCGATCTTGGCCTGCTCGGCATTGGTCACGTCCATGATGACGCCGCCCTTGAGCATCTCCGCCAGCCCTACCTTGAGCCTCAGCGTCCCGATCTCCATTCCCGTATCTCCTTTAGTGGTCGAGTCGTGATTGCAGCTGCCGCTTCACCGTCGGCCATTCGCTCTCGAGAATCGAGAACGCCGCCGTGTCCCGTATCAATCCGTCCGAGGCGGGCCGAGCGGCCCGGATGACACCGTCGAATCGCGCGCCGATTCTCAAGATCGCACAGCGGGAGCGCTCGTTGCGCGCGTCCGTCATGAGGCTCACCCGATGGACCCGCCACTCCTCGAATGCGTGCGTGAGCATCAGGAGCTTGGCCTCGGTATTGATCGGCGTCCGCTGGGCGTCGGCGGCCAGCCAGGTCGCGCCGATCTCCGCCACGTCCGGCGCATCCTCGCCGCGCTGGTTGGCGTTGCCCGGGGGCCAGGCCCAGAACTCGATGTTGAGAAATCGCGTGCTGCCCACCACCCGCCCCGTCGCCTTCGCGACCGTGGCGAAGGGCAGCGACCGGCCGGCCTCCTGATCGCGCAGCGCCGTCTCGATGTAGCCGAGGGTGGACGGCTCGTCGCCCGGGACGAAGGTCAAGGCGTAGGTCTCGCGCGGGCCGCTTGCGGCGGCGGACAGCGCCGCGGCGTGATGGAGCGCCAGCGGCTCGAGCCGAACGTGCCGTCCCTCGAGCACCACGGGGCGTACTCGCGTCTGCCGCTCGGTAGCGACGCTCACGCGAGAGCCTCGCTGAGATCGGCGACGAGGTCGTCGGCCTTCTCGAGCCCCACCGAAAGGCGAATGAGCCCGGGGCCTATGCCCATGTCCCTCTTCGTCTCGTCCGACACGCGCCGGTGCGAGGTGCGCGCGGGGTAGGTCCAGGTGGTCGCCACGTCTCCGAAGCTCGGCGCGAACTCCATGAGGCGCGCCCGCGTCATGAATCGCTCGACGGCCAGCGCGCCACCCGCCAGGTCGACGGAGAGCATCGGGCCCGCCGCTCCCGGCATGAGGCGCTTGGCCAGCGCGCGCTGAGGATGCGAGGACAGCCCGGGGTAGTACACGCGCGAGACCGCACGATGGCTTTCGAGGAAGCCCGCCAGAGCGAGCGCATTGGCCGACTGGCGCTCGACGCGCACCGAGAGCGTCCGGGCGCCGCGCGTCGCCAGCCAGGCGTCGAAGGGCCCGAGATTGGTCCCCGCGCGAATCATCGCCGCGCGCACGCGCCCCATCGGCTCCGCCTTCCCGAGGACCATGCCTCCGGTGACGTCGCCGTGGCCGGAAATGAACTTCGTCAGGCTGTGCATGACCATGGTCGCGCCGTGCTCGATGGGCCGGAGCACGGCGGGGGATGCCATGGACGAGTCCACGATGAGCTCGATGCCGCGCTTGGCGAGCTCGGGGGCGAGGGCGTCCAGGTCCGCCAGGCGGAGCAGCGGATTGGATAGCGACTCGACGAAGACCGCGCGCGTATTGGGTCTCACCGCGCCGAGGACGGCCGCGGTATCCGTAGCGTCCACGAAGACCGTCTCGATGCCGAGGCGCCGGCCCTCGTCGGCGAGGAAGGCCGCCGTCGACCCGTAGAGGTCCCGCGCGGCCACCAGGTGATCGCCCGACTGGAAGAGCCCGAGGAGCAGCGCCGTCGTCGCGCCCATGCCCGAGGCGCAGGCAACCGCCGCCTCGGCCCCTTCAAGGGCGGCCACGAGATCTTCGAGCATCGTGTGGTTGGCCGTGCCGTAACGGCCGTAGACAAAGCCCGGCTTCTTCGACTCCCATACCGATTCGACGGTGTCCATGTCCTCGAAGACGTAGACATTGGTCTGGTAGATGGGTGGTGTGAGCGGACGACTCGCCGAGGCTACGTCGCGCCCGCCACGGGCGACCAGGGTCTCGAAGTCCATGCGCCCCCCCTAGACCAGCGGCACCGCGGGCCCGCGCTCGCGGGTGCCCGGATCGGGGTGGCGTCGCGTCTCGCGGATGGTCTCCGCGAGGCGTCGCACGCCCTCTTCGATCTGCCCGAACGGCACGGCCGAGAACGACAGACGCAGCGCGCGCTCGCCTCCGCCGTCGCTGTAGAAGGCCGCCCCCGGCGTAAAAGCGACCCCCCGCTCGATGGCCCGTGGCAGGAGAGCGGCGGCGTCCAGTCCCTCGGGCAGCTCGAGCAGCAGCGAGAAACCACCCTGCGTCTCCGTCCACGTCACGCCCTCGGGCATGCGGCGGCCGAGCGCGGCCAGGAGCGAATTGCGGCGCCGCGCGTACTCGCGAAGCGCGCGCGCCTGATGGCGATCGAGCAGCCGCTGCCGGCAGAAGTGGTAGACGGCGGCCTGGATCAAGGGGCTCGTGTGGATGTCGGCCAGCTGCTTCGCCATCTCGAGTCGCTCGATCAGCTCGGGAGAGGCGACGATCCAGCCCAGCCGGAGGCCCGGGAAGAGCACCTTGGAGAACGTGCCGAGGTAGATGACCTGCCCCGAGGCGTCCCCGGCCTTGAGCGGCACCGGCGGCCGCTCGCCGTAGAAGAGCGTGCCGTCGAACCCGTCCTCGACGATGGGCAATCGATGACGCGCCGCCACGTCCAGCAGCCGGCGCCGCGCCGACGCGGGCATGTGAAGCCCTGTAGGGTTATGCGCGCTCGGCTGACAGTAGAGGAGCTTCGGCGCCTGGCGCTCCAGCAGCCGCTCGAGATGATCGACCGAGAGCCCGCCGCCCGACATCGGCACCGGGAGGAGCTGAGCGCCGAAGGCCCGGAAGACCTGCATCGCCCGCGGATACGACGGCTGCTCGATGGCCACGAAATCCCCCGGATCGAGGAGCGTGCGCGCGACCAAGTCGAAGCCCTGCTGGGTGCCGTTGACGATGAGAATGTCCTCGGGACGCGCCTCGAGGCCGAAGCGGAGGAGATAGCCCGAGAGATACTGACGCAGCGGCGGGTACCCGCTCGACGGATAGTACTGGAGCAGCTCACGCCCTTCCTCTCGGATCACGCGATTGAGCACGCGACGGAAGGCATCGGTGGGAAAGAGTGTGCTGTCGGGCATGCCGCCGGCGAAAGAGATGACTCCCGAGGCCGTCCGCGCCATCTGACTATAGGCTCCACGACGACGAGCGTCGGCGGCCACGATCTGCGCCGCCTTGGAGAGATGGCCGGCCCACTCGAAGCGCGGCATCGGCGCGGGGCTCTGCGTCGCGGCCGGCGCCTGCTCGGCGACGAAGGTGCCCTGCC
>Ga0335070_10000580_pt1 | contig 41058 bp, 31 predicted proteins | sample Lox_Sample_13_FD_206722 | JGI IMG/M metagenome (GOLD analysis project Ga0335070, IMG submission 206722) | Soil microbial communities from Loxahatchee National Wildlife Refuge, Florida, United States - Lox_Sample_1.3 | ecosystem: Environmental > Terrestrial > Soil > Wetlands | place: USA... | reverse complement strand
TGTGCAAGATGGCCGAGCGCGGCCAGATCCGCGGCGGACTGCTCGACGGCCCGCTGGCCTTCGACAACGCGATCAGCAAGGAGGCCGCGCGCATCAAGGGGATCCGCTCCGAGGTCGCAGGCGACCCGGACATCCTGCTCGTTCCCGACCTCGAGGCGGGCAACATGCTCGCGAAGCAGCTCAGCTTCCTGGCCCAGGCCGACAGCGCGGGCCTCGTGCTCGGGGCGCGCGTTCCGATCATCCTGACGAGCCGTTCCGACAACGTCCGGTCGCGCATCGCGAGCTGCGCGGTCGCGATGCTGCTGGCTCACGCGCGGCGGGATGGGCTCCGCGATGCGTAGACCCCGGCGGGCAGATCGTCCTCCCCCGTCTCACGAGCGGTCAGCCGCGGAGCGGCGAGAGGAGGAACACGGGATGGCGTCGAGCGCAGAGCGGGATGCGAAGGCCGCGGCGGCGGAGACCGCCTGGCGCGGCTTCCAGAGCGGCATCTGGTGCAGGCAGATCGATGTCCGCGACTTCATCCAGCAGAACTACGAGCCCTACGACGGCGACGGGTCGTTCCTCGCGCCCGCCACGCCCCGCACGCAGAAGATCTGGAGCCAGCTCCAGCAGCTCTTCGTGGAGGAACGGCGCAAGGGCGTGCTCGACGTCTCCCAGATCCCGAGCTCGATCACCGCGCACGCGCCGGGCTACATCGACCGCGCCAACGAGATCATCGTCGGCCTGCAGACGGACGCGCCTCTCAAGCGCGCGATCATGCCCAACGGCGGATGGCGGATGGTCGAGAGCGCGCTCGAAACCTACGGCTACAAGCCCGACCCGCACGTGGTCGAGATCTTCACGAAGCACCGCAAAACGCACAACGACGGCGTCTTCGATGGCTACACCGAGGAGGTGCGGCGCTGTCGGGCCTCGCACGTACTGACCGGACTTCCCGACGCCTACGGCCGCGGCCGCATCATCGGCGACTACCGCCGCGTCGCGCTCTACGGCGTCGACCGCCTTCTCCTGCGCAAGCAGCAGGAGAAGGCGGTGCTCGACACGGCGATGTCGCTCGATCCGATCATCCGCGACCGCGAGGAGCTTGCCGAGCAGATCCGCGCGCTCGGGGAGCTGAAGGAGATGGCGGCGAGCTACGGCTTCGACATCTCGGGGCCCGCGCAGAGCGCGAAGGAGGCCGTGCAGTGGCTCTACTTCGGCTACCTGGCGGGCGTGAAAGAGCAGAACGGCGCCGCCATGTCGCTGGGGCGGACCTCGACCTTCCTCGACATCTACTTCGCGAGGGATCTCGCCGAAGGCGCGCTCACCGAGGAGCAGGCGCAGCAGATCGTCGACGACTTCGTGATCAAGCTCCGCATCGTGCGCTTCCTGCGCACGCCGGAGTACGACGCGCTCTTCGCCGGGGATCCCACCTGGGTCACCGAGTCCATCGGAGGGATGGGCGACGACGGCCGCTCGCTGGTGACGAAGACGAGCTTCCGCTTCCTCCAGACGCTCTACAACCTGGGTCCGGCGCCGGAGCCGAACCTGACGATCTGGTACTCGCCGCGGCTGCCCGACGGCTTCCGGCGCTTCGCGGCGAAGGTCGCAATCGACACGAGCGCGCTGCAATTCGAGAGCGACGAGACGATGCGGCGCGCCTGGGGCGACGACGGGGCGATCGCCTGCTGCGTATCGCCGATGCGGCTCGGCAAGCAGATGCAGTTTTTCGGCGCCCGGGCGAATCTCGCAAAGTGCCTGCTCTACGCCATCAACGGCGGGCGCGACGAGATCAGCGGCGAGCAGGTGGCGCCGCCGACGGAGCCCGTGAAGGGCGACGTGCTCGACTTCGACGACGTGCTCGGGAAGTTCGAGCGAATGATGGAGTGGCTGGCGGGCGTCTACGTGAATGCCATGAACGTGATCCACTACATGCACGACAAGTACGCCTACGAGCGCATCGAGATGGCGCTGCACGACTACGCGCCACTTCGCACCATGGCCTTCGGCATGGCGGGGCTCTCGGTGGTCGCCGACAGCTTGTCGGCGATCAAGCACGCCGAGGTGCGAGTCGTGCGCAACGAGACGGGGCTCGTGACCGACTACCGCACCGAGGGCGAGTTCCCTTGCTTCGGCAACAACGACAACCGCGTCGACCATCTCGCCGTCTGGGTCGTCGGCACCTTCATGGACAAGCTGCGGAAGTACCCGACCTACCGCGACGCGATCCACACGCAGTCGATCCTCACCATCACCTCGAACGTCGTCTATGGAAAGGCCACAGGGAACACGCCGGACGGCCGCCGGTGCGGCGAGCCCTTCGCGCCGGGTGCGAATCCGATGCACGGCCGCGACAGCCACGGCATCCACGCCTCGGCGGCGTCCGTCGCGAAGATTCCGTATCGCGACGCCGCCGACGGCATCTCGCTCACGGAAAGCCTGGTGCCCGGTGGGCTCGGGCGCGTGGAAGAGGACCGCGTCGCGAACCTGACCGCCATTCTCGACGCCTTCTTCGGCGCGACCGGCTACCACATGAACGTGAACGTGCTGAATCGCGAGACGCTGATGGACGCGATGGAGCACCCGGAGAAGTACCCGAACCTGACGATCCGGGTTTCGGGCTACGCGGTGAACTTCGTACGGCTCACGCGTGAGCAGCAGATGGAAGTGATCCACCGGACCTTCCACGGTAGGGGCGGCGATGCCTGAGGATCGCGCGGCGGCGCCGCCCTCCCTCGAGGCGAAGAGCCCCTATGAGCTCCGCGTCGACCTCGGCAAGGGCGTCCCGGAGACGGACGTTCGCAGCGCCCTCGCCAGCGGTGACATGGGATTCCTCCACTCGTTCACGACCGGCTCGACGGTCGACGGCCCCGGCGTGCGCGTCGTCGCCTTCACGACGGGCTGCATGTGGCGCTGCCTGTACTGCCACAACCCAGACACCTGGACGCTCACGAACGGCGTCCCGGTGAGTGTCGCGGATGCGACCGAGGAGCTGCGCAAGTACCGTTACGAGCTGAAGATCATGTCCGGCGGCCTCACGATCAGCGGCGGGGAGCCCCTCATGCAGCACCGCTTCGTGGTCAAGCTGTTTCGGGCGGCGCACGAGATGAAGGTCCACACCGCGCTGGACACCAACGGGTACTACGGCGATTGTCTCTCCGACGCCGAGCTCGAATGGATCGATCTCGTGCTGCTCGACATAAAGACCTGGGATCTCGAACGGCACCGCAAGCTCACCGGCATGGACAACGGCCCAACGCTCGCGTTCGGGCGCCGTCTCGCCTCGCGCAGCAGGCCGGTCTGGCTCCGCTTCGTGCTGGTGCCAGGTGTGACGGACGACCCCGAGGACATCGCGCAGATCGCCGGCTTCGCCGCCCGGCTGGGGAACGTGGAGCGCGTCGACGTCCTGCCCTTCCATCAGATGGGCGGGTACAAGTACGAGCGCCTCGGCATCCCTTACGCACTGAAGGACACGCTCCCGCCCTCGACGGAGGCGGTCGAGCAGGCCTGTGCGCTGTTCCGGACAGCGGGTCTGACGGCCTACTGAGCCAATGGCGCAGTCGATCCTCTAGCGCGGATCGGGCCTCACGAGGTCGCCTCGAGGTCGACCAGGTACGGGGGTGCGGCCTTGCGGCGCCCGGCGCGCCTCGTCGATCCGTTTGGCGATCGGAAGTTCGAGGCGTTAGCCCCCGGCGCTCTCAGCGCTCGGTCTCGCGAGGCTCGAGAAGACCTTCCTTGCGCAGCTCGTCGGCGACGGCGACGGCGATGCTCGCTACGAGCCGGCGGAGAACCTTCGGGTCCAGCGTGTCCGTGATGCCGGTCCAGAGCAGGCGCTGCTCCCCGACCGAGTAGATGCGCGTCTCGACCCGCAGGTGGGTGCGCGTCGTGACGTAGGGTGTGTCGTAGCCGTAGTAGCCATCGTAGGCGTAGCCATAACCCATGCGGTAGTAGCTCGGGAAGGGCTCGATGGGTCCGGGCCCGTATGTGATCTCCTGCTTCGTGTCGACGAGGCGCATCACCACCAGCCCGTCCGCCTGCTTGCGATCGAGCGCTGCCAGCACGCCCTCCGGCGTGCGCCTCACTTCCTCGTCGAGGATCGTGTAGGCCGCGACCGCGCGGTCGGCGCCCAGCTGGCGCACCAGCTCGTCCTCGGCGACGCGCTGCACCGTCGCGTCCGGCGAGATCACCAGCACCACCACCTTCTTGAAGCGCAGCGGCCCGGAAAACGCTGGGTCCCTCCACTTCTCGACGATCCGGGTGGTGGCGCAAGCGCCGAGCGCGAGAAGCACGAGCAGCGCGGCCAGACGCCGCGGCGTGCGCCGCGCGTCGGCGGCGCCCGCCACACGACCGGGTGTCGACGTTTCCTTCATACGGCACCCCCATCATCGCGGCACGCCACGAGCTGACGTGGAGTTACCTGGGTTTCGTGGACGGTTGATCGCTTCTTCCTGTAGACCTTGGATTCCACGGGTCTCCCGGAAGGACTTAGAGCCGCCACTGAAATCGCCGCAGGTTCCGCGGTCTTTGGGAAGCAGCGTCTCTATCGGGAACCGGAGACGCAGAGAGCAAGGACTGCGATGAGGCTGCACCGCCTCGCGGATCTACTTGTCCGGGACCGTCTTGTTCGGCCTTCACGCGCAAGCATCAAGCCGATCACGGACAGGATACACAGGGCAAGGATCAGAGTCAGTTGGATCACGCGTTCGCCGTGAATGCTCTGGAGCAGTGAGAGACTACCCGCTTCGCGGCGAGGTCCTCTGCCAACGAGCATGCCGTCGAACGCACTCGCGTGTCTCGGAACAGGCGGACCGAAGTGCGCACATGAGGCGCCACGCCTCGCATGCCCCAGGTCCCGAGATCCTCGACCGCCGGTTATCCCCGCGGATTCTCAGTCTGTTCGTCTGATCGGTCGAAGTTGGCCCACTTCTTGAATACCCCACGTCGAATCCCGATCCGATCCGCCTGGAGAGGAGGGCTCTGGTATATCGAGGCCAAGGTGCTGGATCGAGGCTTGATAGCCGGATCTCGAGAAGGCGAAAGTCCACAGCAGGCCGCGCCGCGGATTGCGCGGTCGCTCGGAGGCGACGATGAGGTCGAGGGCGGGCGTGACTGGATGTCTGCTCGCGGGAGCGAGTCTAGGTTTCGGTCTCACGTGGACGGCGCACGCACAGTCCAACGAAAACTTCGGCGCGAAGGCTCTCTTCGCCCGCTACTGCGCTGATTGTCATGGGTCCGGCGGCCACGGCGACGGTCCAGGCGCAGCCGGGTTGCAACCGCCGCCGGCCGATCTCACGCGCAGCACACTGAGTCGCAGCGAACTCATTCGGGTGATCGATGGACGGCGCCCGTTGAAGGGCCACGGGTCCGGGTCGATGCCGGCATGGGGTCCGATCTTCTCGAACCAGGCAGGCGCCACCGGACAACGAACCAGCGAGATGCGCGTGGAAGCGCTCGCCGACGAGGTCCTGCGGTTGCGCGAGGGAGCCGGAAAGCCAGAAGTCCGGAAGCCAGCGCAGTCTCCATCGCCCGATTCCTCTTCATCCTCGGCTCCCGGTGCAACACACTAGTAGAAGGGAATTCGAGCTCGCGTTGCATCGAGCCGCGCCCGAACCGGTAGACATCGATCGCACGATCAGGGCGGCGCTGGGATTCAGCAGGACGCCGCCGACGGACCAGGCTCATGGATCGACCTTCATCCACCCACCATCTGCGATGGGTCGGTTCTCTCTGTCCGCCTCCGCACGATCCGCGCGGCGACGGCATGAGCGTCTCGGCCGGTCGCAGCTTCCCTCTCGGTGCGACTCTCGTCGAGGGCGGCGTCGACGTCTGCATCTCTCGAGCCGTGCCAGCCGGCTGGAGCTGCTGCTCTTCGACGATGCCAGCGACGCCGAGCCGGCCCACGTGATGCGGCTCGAGGCCTCTGGTCACGGTGCAATCATTCGGCACCATATTCGCGACTGCGACTCCGCTCGCAGCGGCCGGCGGGACGTCACGCGTGACGCACGGTGGGCGCGGCCGCGTCCGCCAGCACGGTCTCGCCCGCCGGCACGATGGTCGTACCCGCATCGCCCGCGATGATCTTTGCCAGGTCGCCGAGCGCCCCGATCGCGGCGTGCTTGCCGGTCGCCGTCGCGAAGTTGCAGGCGGCCTCGACCTTCGGTGCCATCGATCCTGCGGCGAACTCGGTCCCCTCCAATGCGCCCCGCGACGTGCGGCGGATTGCCCGCTGCGTCGGCTTGCCCCAATCGAGATAGACTGCATCCGCGTCCGTCAGCATCACGAACAGGTCCGCTTCCAGCTCGCGCGCGAGCAGCTCCGAGCATAGGTCCTTGTCGATCACCGCCTCGACCCCCACGAGTGTCCGCGCCCTGCCCTTTTCGTACGTCGTCGGAATCCCGCCGCCGCCCGCGCAGATCACGATCGTGCCGCGTTCCAGCAGCCATTTGATCGGCCGAATCTCGAAGATCCGCTTCGGCAATGGCGAGGGCACGACACGGCGCCACTTCTGGCCGTCCTGCTTGAAGATCCAGCCCTTTTCCTCCGTGATCCTATGGGCGGTCGACTCGTCGTAGACGGGGCCGACGAACTTCGTCGGATTCTTGAAGCCGGGATCCTCCCGATCCACCTCGACCATCGTGAGCAGCGTCGCGAACGGCACCTCGAACGGCAGGAGATTCCCGAGCTCCTGTTCGATCAGGTAGCCGATCATGCCTTCCGTCTGCGCACCGAGCACGTCGAGCGGATACGCCTCGTCGGGCTTGTAGGCTGCGCCCTGGAGCGCGAGCAAACCCACCTGCGGCCCGTTGCCATGGCTGATCACGAGCTGGTGCTTCATCGCGATCGGTGCGAGCGCTCCCGCCGCGACTCGGACGTTCGCGCGCTGCACTTCGGCGGTCATCGGCTCGCCGCGCTTCAGGAGCGCGTTCCCCCCGAGCGCCACGACGACGCGCATCGTCAATCTCCGAGCGTCGCGACTAGCAAGGCCTTGATCGTATGCATGCGGTTCTCGGCCTGCTCGAACGCGATGTTCGCCTCGGACTCGAACACCTCGTTCGTGACCTCGAGGCCGTTGTCCATGCCGTACTCTTCGGCGATCTGCTTGCCAACTGTCGTCTCGGTGTCATGGAATGCCGGCAGGCAATGCATGAAGCGCACGTGCGGGTTCCCGGTTCCGTTCAGGAGCGTCGCGTCGACCTGGAACGGCTTGAGCAGCCGGATCCGCTCCTTCCAGACCTCCTTCGGTTCGCCCATCGAAACCCAGACGTCGGTGTAGACGAAGTCCACGCCCTTCACGGCGGCCTTCGGGTCATCTGTGATCGTGAGCTTCGCGCCGTACTGCTCGGCGAGCCCGCGCGCGATGCTCTGATACTCGGCCTCCGGCCAGAGCTCGCGCGGACCTGCGATCCGCACGTCCATGCCCAGGATGCACCCCGCGATCATGAGCGAATGCCCCATGTTCGAGCGTGTGTCGCCGACGTAGGCATACTTGATCTCGTGGACCGGTTTGTCGCTGTGCTCCCGCATCGTCATGATGTCCGCGATCATCTGCGTCGGGTGATACTCGTCGGTGAGACCGTTGTAGACCGGCACGCCCGCGTACTTCGCGAGCGTCTCGACGCCGGACTGCGAGAAGCCGCGGTATTCGATCGCGTCGTACATACGGCCTAGCACGCGAGCAGTGTCCTTGAAGGACTCCTTGTGGCCGATTTGCGAGCCGCTCGGGTCCAGATACGTCACATGCGCGCCCTGGTCGTAGCACGCCACCTCGAATGCGCAGCGCGTGCGGGTCGACGCCTTCTCGAAGATCAGGCAGATCTCCTTGCCGTCGAGATGCTTCTGCTCGGTCCGCGCATATTTCGCGCGCTTCAGGTCGCGGGCGAGGTCGAGGAGGTAGCGAAACTCACGCTGCGTGTAGTCCTGCACCGTCAGCAGCGATCGGTTGCGAAGATTGAAGCTCATCGGGATGCTCCCGTGTGCGGTCTGTATCAGCGAATACCTTCGAAGACCTCGCCAGGCGACTATCGATCGAAGTGCAACGAACCTAGTAAGCCGGATCTCGCGAGATCGGACACGTCAGGCAATGGCCGCCACCGCGGCCCCGGCCGAGCTCCGCGCCGCGAATCGTGATCACCTCGATCCCGGCCTTGCGCAGCAGCGTGTTCGTGTGAGTGTTGCGGTCGTACGCGACGACGACGCCGGGTTCGAGCGCGAGGACGTTGTTCCCATCGTCCCATTGCTCGCGCTCGGCCTCGTAGAAGTCACCCCCGGTAGCGATCACGCGGAGATCCTTGATGCCGAGCGCGCCCCTTACGACCGCGAGCAGCGGTGCTTCCTCGCGGGTCACGTCATAGCCACCCTCATCGTCGGTCGGATGGAGGCTGTAGCAGCGGATTTGCTCGACCGTCTCGCGAAAGACCGTCACGGCGTCGCGATCGCAGAAACTGAAAACCGTATCGAGGTGCATCGCAGCGCGGCTCTTGGGCATCACGCACGCGATCACGCGCGTGGCAGCCTTGTCTCTGAACAGCCGCCCCGCGAGTTGGAGCATGGCTTGGCGAGTGGTGCGTTCGCCCATGCCGATCAGCACGATGCCGTTGCCGAGGGCCATCACGTCCCCGCCCTCCATCGACGCGCCCGTGAAATCCTCGTCGGAATCGCCCCACCACATCTCGAACCCGCCCTGCGCGAACATCGGGTGGAACTTGTACACCGCCCGCTGCAGCAGCGTCTCGGGTCTGCGCGCGGGCCAATACATCGGGTTGCACGTGACGCCGCCATAGATCCAGCAAGACGGATCGCGTTGGAACAGTGCGTTCGGGACTGGCGGCAGCAGAAAGTCGTGCTCGCCGAGCGCCTCGGTCAGGATTCGCCGCACCGTGCTGTCGGGGAGCTCCGCGATGGCGATGCCGCCAATCAGGTGCTCGGTAAGCCGCGTCGCCGGCATCTCGTCGAGCCACGGCCGGACGACCTGTGCCGCGCCCGGCCCCACGCTGTGCTCTGTCACACGACGATCGAGCACCCAATCCCGGGCGGCTCTGTGCTCCAGCGTCTGCACGAGCAGCTCGTGGAGGTCGAGCACCTCGACGCCGCGCTCCTGCATCTTCATCACGAGATCGTGATGATCCTTCTTCGCCTCCTGGACCCAGATCACGTCGTCGAACAGGAGGTCGTGGCAGTTGCCCGGCGTCAGGCGCCGATGCGCAAGGCCCGGCCGACACACCAACACGGTATTGAGCCTGCCGACTTCCGAGTGGACTCCGAAGCTGCGCATGGTCCGATCCCTCCGTTCGTTGGCGATCGAGTCCGCCCGCCTCTAGGCCTCTTGCTTCACGCATTGGAGGTAGTACTCGCCGGCCTCGGCTTCGATGCCATGGGTCTCGTGACCGAAGCCACTGAAGTGCCGATCCCAGTCGCGCAGCGCTTTGAGATACGCGATGTAGGGTCCATCGGCTCGGCCCGTATTCTCCCCAGGCATCAGCAAGGGGATTCCAGGCGGATAGGGCACGACGCCTGTGGCCACGACTCGCTCCGCCGACTCGTCCAGCCGGACGCGCTCCGATTCGTTGCGCACCAGACGCCGGTACGCCTCCGCCGGCACCATCTCGGGAACGGGCAGGCTCCCGAAGGCCTGCTGCAGATGATGCATCTGGTTCGACTTCTTGTAGTGATCGAACATCTCATCGCTCAGGTCACGCAAACCCATCTTCGTGTATCGGTCGGGAAAGGTGGCGACGAGGTTCGGCAGCGCCACGCCGAGCTGCGTGTTCGCGTCGTAGTCCTCCTTGAACCTGATGAGCGTGGTCAACAGGGTGCCCCATTTGCCCTTGCTCATCCCGATCGAGAAGAGGAAGAGAATCGTAAAGTCCTGGGTTTTTTCGTACTCGAAGCCGTGCCGCACGAGATAGGCGGCGACGATCGCCGCCGGAATGCCACACTGCTCGAACGAGCCATCCTCTGCGATGCCTGGTGTCACGACGGTCACCTTGATCGGGTCGAGCATGCAGTAGCCGTCCTTCAGCCTTTCGAAGCCGTGCCATGTCTCACTGGGATGCAGCACCCAGCAATTCGGGTCGGTGATCAGCAGCGCTTCGGGCGCGTCTTCGAATGGGACGCGCCGCCCGGTTGCGGGATCGGTGACTTCGGTCGGATTCCAGGTGCTGAAGAACCACTCATTGGACCGTGCATACCGTTGCTTGATGCGCCCGACTGCCTGCCGAAAACTCACCGCCTCGCGAATGGACTCGGTGGTCAATGCAACGCCACTCGCTCCGTCCATCATGGCCGCGGAGATCTCGTTGGAGGCGATGATCGGATAGAACGGCGAGGTCGACGCGTGCATCATGAACGACTCGTTGAAGCGAGCATGCTCGATAGGGTTCCGCCCGTCGCGAACGTGGATGAACGAGGCTTGCGAGAGCGCCGCGAGCAGCTTGTGAGTCGATTGCGTGGCGAACACCGTCGGCCCGTTCCTGTAGGCGGCCGGGTCGCCGAACATGGCGTAGCGACCCCGATAGAGTGGATTGAAGCGGGCATAGGCGTACCACGCCTCGTCGAAGTGAAGCCGATCGATCAGGTCGCCCGCGATCTCGATCACGTGCTCGACGTCGTAGATCAATCCGTCGTAGGTCGAGTTCGTGATGATGGTGTGCTGCGGCTTGAACGAGCTGGCACCGGCGGTCAGCGGGTTGGCACGGGCCCGCCTCCTCACCGCTTCCGGCTGCAGGTCTTCCGGATGGATCGGCCCGATGATTCCGTAGCGGTTGCGGTGGGGAACTAGAAAGACCGGGATCGCCCCGGTCATCACGAGGCCATGCTCGATCGACTTGTGGCAGTTGCGATCACACAGTGCGATGTCGTTCTGCGTCAGGCTGGCCGTGAAGACGATGCGATTGGACGCCGACGTGCCGTTGGTGACGGTGTAGGACCGGTGCGCCCCGAAGACGCGCGCCGCATACCTCTCGCTGTCGCCGATCGGCCCGCTGTGGTCGAGGAGCGAGCCGACCGCCGCCATGCCGATGGAGAGATCCGAGCGCAGCAGATTCTCTCCGAAGTAATCGAAGAAGAGCTTCGATACCGGCGTCTTGAGGAACGCCATGCCGCCCAGGTGCCCGGGCGTGCCGAAGGCATATTCGTGGATGTTCGCTTCCGCGAGCATGGAGGCGAAGAGGGGCGGAAGCAGGCTGTCGCGATAGCGCTGGATCGCGGCCTCGATGCGACCCGCCATCAACGTCGGCGTGTCTTCGGTCAACCAGAGGAACTCGTTCGCCAGCTTGAGCGTGCTCAACGCAATCGCGGAAACCTGGCTGCGCTCAGCGAAGAGGAAGGCGGGCGCTCGCTCGTTGCGGGCACGGAACTCACGCAGTACGGCCTCCGCCCCGCCGGACGCATCGAGGTCGGCATCGACGATCACGGCGCCGATCAAGGGATCGGATCGAATCGCCGCTGCACCATCCGCCGCCGAGCGCGCGGGAACTACTTCGAATCCACGCTCTCGCAGCTTCTCGACCAGCGCCATCCCGCAGCGCTGCAGGGTCGTTCCGGCCTGGATGTCGCCGAACACCGCCAGGATGCTCAACGGAGACATGAGGGTGGTATGTGCCATCGGCTTCTTCCTGCACGCTCGACGCAGAGCCCAGAGTGTGGCCCCCTCTAGTGCTCCCTGATCACATAGGTGTAGAAGCGGATGCGGTCGCCTTCCGACTCCTGGTACACGCCCTGCACCTCGTACGAGAACCCGGGGAAGCGGTTGCAGCTCTCCTCGAAGGCGAGGAAGTAGTCGATCATCGGCTGCGCCCGTTCGTCGTAGCGCTCGCCGGGCACCACGATTCCGATGCCCGGCGGGTAGATCAACGCCAACGTGCCTGCGATCCGCCCCCGGACCTCGGCCATCGGTACGTAGTCCACCTCACCTGCGACGGTCGCCTGCGCGGCGTCGCGTGCGCTCATCGCCTGCTCGGGAAACGATTCGAAGCGGAAGCTCAGGCGCTGGAGCTCCTTGACGTTTCTCTCGCGGAAGAATTCGTGCATCTCGTCACAGAGCTGTCTCAAGCTGTAGCCCGCGTAGCGCCGGCCCTGGCGTGCGGCGACGCCGGGCACCACGCCCGAGAGGGGAGCATCCGCCTCGTAAAGCGCCTTGAACCTCTCGAGCTCGGCCAGCAGGAACGCCATCTTTCCTTCGCCCACCGCGGGCGTCATCAGGAACAGGATGCTGTTGAGATCGTTCTTCTCGGGGATGATGTGGTTCTCGCGGAGGTAGGTGGCGAGGATGGTGGCCGGGATTCCGGTCTCTTGATAGCGACCGCTCACGTGGTCGATGCCGGGGGTGGTGAGCATGAGCTTGGTCGGGTCGATCATCGCGACGTCTCGCTCGAGATTGCGGTAGCCGTGCCAGGTCGACTTCGGGTCGAGCTGCCAGTAGCGCTGCTCGCGCGCCAGCTCGTCGGTCGGGACGTCCTCCCAGCGAACGCTCCGTCCCTGGTACTCGACCTCGTCGGGCACGAACGGGTCCAGGAAGCCGGCGAGCTGCCTGCGGATCGCCTTCCGGGCCTCGATGCCGAGCTTCACCATGTCGTCCCAGAGCACTCGGCCCGCCTTGTCCCGATGCATCTGGGCGTTGACGTCGAGGCTCGAGAACAGTGGATAGAACGGCGACGTGGAGGCCTGAAGCATCACCATCTCGTTGAAGCGCTTGTGGTTCACCCGGTAGGGACGGCTCCGGATGTGCTCGTCGCGTACGTGGATCTGCGACGCCTGCGAGAAGCCGGCGAGCTGCTTGTGCGTGGACTGCGTGGCGACGATGCCCGGATCGTTCTCCGTGAGCTCGAGACCCATCGAGAAGTGGTCCTTGAGCAGTGGATGGAAGGCGCCGAAGCCGGCCCAGGCCTCGTCGAAATGGATGTACTCGCAGAGGTGGCCGATCTTGTCGACGATCTTGCGCGCGTTGTAGACGGTGCCGTCGTAGGTACACTGCTCGATGACGGCCAGACGGATCGGGCGCTCACGCTTTGTCGCGTCGCTCCCGGCAAGGAGCGGGTGCGCTGCGATCTTGGCGCGGATGGCCGTTTCTTCGAGCGCCGCCCAGTCGACCGGCCCCACCATGCCGAAGCCGTTGCGATCGGTCTCGAGGTAGACGGGGACGGCGCCCGCGAGGATCAGCGCGCCGTGGTGGATCGACTTGTGGTTGTTGCGATCGAACAGGACGACGTCGCCGTCCCGGAGCAGGGCAGTGGTCACCGCCTTGTTCGAGCTCGACGTGCCGTTCAGCACGAAGTAGGTCCGGTCGGCGCCGAAGATCCGCGCGGCCTCCTGCTGTGCCTCCAGCGCGGGACCTTCGCGGATCAGCAGATCGCCGAGCGACACCATGGCGTTGCAGATGTCGTCGCGGAAGACGTTCTCGCCCATGTGCTCGAAGAAGAGCCTCCCCACCGGGTGGCGCCTGAACAGCTGACCCCCCTGGTGCCCCGGACAGGCCCACGTTCGGTTCCCGTCGTAGTCGTACTGGAGCAGCTTTCCGAAGAAGGGCGTGAGTAGGCGGTGCACGTATTCCTCGATCGAGGTCAGAAAGGTCCTCTCGTAGAATTCGCGAGACTCGAGACCTTCCACCAGGACACCCTTGATGTCCGGCAGATAGAGATCCTGGAACATCTGGGTACTACGCTCGCTAGAGAGGAACACGGGCATTTCGAGACCGCGCTCGTTGCGCGCGGCGATGACGAGCGTGGCATCGCTTCTTCCGACCACGATGGCGCAAAGGTCCGCACCGTTGTAGATCGCCTCGCGCGCCTGGTCGGCGCGAACGTTTGCGACGCGGTACCCGAGATCCTTTTCGATGATGCTGGCGACGGGCGCGAGTTCCTCACCGACGACGAGGATCCGGAAGTAGTGCTGGATCGGAATGTTCATGGAGTGCCTCCCAGTGCCGGATCCGACGGGAGAGCTGTGCCTTCCGCAGCCGAGCGCAAGCTGCGCAGCAAGACCCGGATCGGCGTCGCCAGGAGCAGGAGGAGCAGCCACCACATCCCCGCCGTCGCTCCGGCGCCGTAGACCGTGCCCATCGAGAAGACGAACGCCACGACGGCGATCGGCAGGAACGGACGGATGCGCAACGAACGCCAGACCGGACGTCGGTTGATGCCGCGACTCATTCCGGCAAGGTCATGAATCGGAAGAACGACAACGCGGTCGCGTCGGGGTCCCCGAAGTAGGTCGCGTAGATGCCCGCGATTTCTCCCGTGCGGTAGAGGCGGCTCAAGGTGCGATCCACGAGCAGCCGCAAGTCCGCGTCGTCCCGTGTGAAGACGAGGGCCATGGGCTCGTAGGTGTACTGGCGCTCGAGGACGATCAGCTCGCTCGGCGCCTCGCTGCGGGCCATGGTCGCAAGAAGGACCGCGCGGTCTCCGAAGAAGACGTCCGAGCGCCCCCCCAGGACCCGCGCGACTCCCTCCTCGTAGCTCGGCACCGGAACGAGCTCCGCCCTGACGTCGAACTCGCCGCGCTTCTCGGTGAGCCACCGATCCGCGGTCGTGCCCGCCATGGCCGAGAGGGTGCGCTTCCCCAGGACCTGCTGGAGCGACGCGCGCCAGCGCGGACTGTACGGCTGCTCGCGTCCCTCCAGCACCGCTTGCAAGCCAGCCGGACTGTCCGCGCGCAGGAGAGCCCCGATGCCGCCCGGGAACGTGGGCAGCGAGAAATCGACCCTCTTCATCCGATCCAGCGTGGCCGCCGCGGCACTGCAGAGCAGGTCGATCTTCCCGCTCTCCACCGCCGCGAAGCGATCCTCGCCGGCGACCTTCACCCATTCGATCCCGAGTTCGGCACCCAGCTCGGCCTTCACTGCGTCCGCGACCTTCTGGCAGAGCGCCACGGAATAGCCGGCGGGATGTCCGGACACGTCCTGGTACGAGAAGGGTCGTGCCTCGGTCAGATAGCCCAGGCGCAGCTTGCCGCTCTCGCGCACCCGATCCAGGGTGGCCGCCCGCACGGGCGCTGCGGCCGCAACCAGGAGAGCCAACGCGACTCCTGTGGTGACGAGGCGTCCGGCGGCTTCGGCTGGTTGGCTGGTCGTCTTGCGCAGCTCGAAGCGGGGGGCGAGGAAGCCGTAGATGACGAAGCCGAGCACCATCACCACCGTGCCGCCGAGCACCGCGGTGGCACCGCAAGCATAGATCGCGTAGGTGCTGTAGAGCGTCGCGATCACCGACACCACGACGTTTCGCCGATACTCCGCCCCCGTCACGCCCGCCTTCTGCATCATCACGATCAACGCAGAGAGCGAGATGATGTAGGGGATCACGTTCGTCACCACGGCCAGATTCACGACCGCAGAGAACTGTTGGCTGAGTGACGGCGAGATCGATTCGAACGTCATCACGGACTGGACGACCCCCATCACGGTCATGCCGATGATCGGCGCATTGCTCTTGTTTACCTTCGCGAACCACGCGGGGAACATGCGGTCCTCCGCCGCCGACTTCGCGGTCCGCGCGATCGTGAACTGCCAGCCGAGCAGCGAGCCGATGCAGGCGATCGCGGCGAGCGCCATGACGATCGAGCCGACGGTTGGATTGAACATCTTGGCGTAGGCGAGACCGAACGGCCCCGTCGACTTCGCCAGCTCGGCATTGGGCACGATGCCCTGGATCACCGTGGTCGAGAGGATGTAGACCACCCCGGCCCCGAGCGTCCCCAACATGCAGGCGAGCGGGACGTCGCGCTTCGGGTTCTCGACCGCGTCGGAGTTCTGCGCAGCCGATTCCATGCCGAGAAAGGCCCAGAGCGTGAGCGCGATGCTCGAGCCCATGCCCTCGAGCAGGCTCAGGTGCTTCGGATTCCACGCGGCGGCGAAGATGTCCGGTTTGAAGAACAGCCAGCCGATCAGCGAGATCCCGGCGACGGGAATGATCACCCCCCAGACCGTGACCGTGCCGATGTGGCCCGTGACGCGCGGTCCTCGGAAGTTCGCCACCGTGGTCAGCCAGATCAGCGCGATCGCGCCGATGCAGGTCGCCATCGGCGTCGATGTGAGCCAGGGTATGAACGGCGCCAGATATCCGACGGCGGTGACGGCGATCGCCACGTTCCCGACCGCAAGGCAGAAGAAGTACAGATAGAAGACCATGAAGAAGCCGGACCGGCCATAGGCATCCTCGGCGTAGGCCGACATTCCGCCCGTTCGCTGGTTGAGGAGGCCTGCCTGGGCGAAGCCGTAGGCGATCGCCATGGACCCGAGGGCCGTCACGAGCCAGGAGAGCAACGAGATCGCGCCGACCTGCGCCATGTTGGCGGGCAGCATGATGATCCCGGAGCCCATGATGTTGACGGTGACGATGACCGTCAATTGGAGCAGGTTCATCTTGGTCCGAGGTTCTGCCATGATCTCTCTCCCTGTTCGCTCCTGGTTCGCCGCGCCAGACACGGCCGGCGGACGACCTTCTTCGCTTGTTATGGATTCCTCCGCCGCATCACCGCGCTAGGCCCGGAGGCAGTAGAGGGCGTAGTAGGGACGCCCGTCCTTGTCGGTCCTCACCTCCACCCCGTGGATGTCGTGACCGAAACCAGGGAACCGGGCGTCGAACGCCTCGAGGCCGAGTAGGAAGTGGCCGACGGCGCGGGTCGCCTCGCCGAAGCGCTCGCCCGGCATCAGGAGCGGGATGCCCGGCGGATAGGGAACCACCTGGACGGCAAGAACGCGGCCCTCGAGCTTCGCTGCAGGCACCTGCTCCACTTCTCCATGTACGAGCCGCGAGAAGGTCTCCCGGGGTGTCAACACAGGCTCGGGGAGCTGGCTGAAGGCGGAGTCGAGACTTCCGAGGATGTCGTGCTCGCGAAGGGCGGCGTGCATCTCGGCGGCGAGCTCGCGGAGTCCGAGCCGGCCGTAACGTTCGGGATGGTCGGCGACGAGCGCGGGCAGCGCCGTCGCGAGAGGCGCGTTCACGTCGTAGAGCTCCTTGAAACGCATCAGTGCCGCGATGAGCGAACCCCACTTGCCGCGCGTGATTCCGATCGAGAAGAGCGTGAGGAGCGAATACGGCTCCGTCTTCTCGACGACGATGCCCTCCGCACCGAGGAACGCGCTCACGATCGCCGCCGGGATCCCCTCCCTCTGCGGTTTCCCGTCCGGTCCGATGCCTGGGGTCAAGGTGGTGACCTTGATCGGGTCGAGCATGCAGTAGCGGGCGCCGAGGTCGCCGAAGCCGTGCCAGCCTTGCTTCGGCCCGAGGACCCAGGCGCCACCCGACGTCGCGAGCAGATCGGGGTCGGCCTCGAGGAAGCTCTTGCCCGCCACCGTGTCGTTCTGCCAGGTCTGGAACCACCAGTCGCCCGACTTGCGCTGCTGGAGATCCCGACCGATGCGCAGCATCGCCTTCCGGAAGTCGATCGCCTCGCGGATGCATTCGTCCGTGAGCGCCGGACCCGCGTCGTCCATCATCTTCGCGGCCACATCGTTCGAGGCGATGATGCTGTACTGGGGCGAGGTAGAGGTGTACATCATGAACGCTTCGTTGAAGAGCGCCGGCTCCACAGGAATCCGTCCCGATCGGACGTGGATCATCGACGCCTGCGAGAGCGCGGCGAGCAGCTTGTGCGTCGACTGCGTCACCGTCACGGTGGCGTCGTCCGGTGAACGCCGGCCGCGGTGCATGCCGTACCGGCCCTCGTAGATGGAGTTGAAACGGGCGTACGCGTACCATGCTTCGTCGTAATGGATGCGATCGACGCTCTGGCTCAGCACCCGCGTGGTGTGCTCGACGTCGTAGCAGAGGCCGTCGTAGGTGGAGTTCGTGAGCGCAGCGAGCACCGGCCTCCGACCTTCGCCCTTCGTGAGCGGACTCTCCGCGATCTTGCGGCGGATCACGTCGGGCTCGAGCTCGCTCGCAGGCACCGGACCGATCACGCCCCGCGCGTTGCGCCGCGGGCGCAGGTACACGGGGACGGCGCCGCTCACGTTGAGCGCGTAGTTGAGCGACTTGTGGCAGTTGCGGTCGACCAGGACGACATCGCCGTCGGCCACCGCAGAGCGTAGAATGATCAGGTTGCTCGCGGAGCTGCCGCCGATCGAGAAGAAGGTGTGGTCGGCTCCGAAGACGCGCGCGGCGAAGCGCTCGGCTTCGGCCACGGGTCCGGAGTGGTCGTTCAGGGAGCCGAGCGGCCCCACCGAGACCGAGAGATCCGAGCGCAGCATCTGTTCGCCGTAGAAGGAGAGAAATGCCCGGCCGACCGCCGTCTTCATGAAGGCGGTGCCGCCCGTGTGCCCGGGCGTATGCCACGAGTACTCGTGTGTGTGGGCGAAGTTGACGAGCCTTCCGAAGAATGGCGGGAGCACCGTGTCGAGATAGCGGCGCGCCGCCGCGTCGATGCGTCCCGCGAGGAAGGCCGCGCTGTCCTCGGGCACCCAGACATAGCCGTCGACCTTCTGCACGATGTCGAGCGGCACCGGACGGGTGGCGCCGCGCCTCGCTCCGAGCAAGACGGGCAAGGACGCCGCCTGCCGCCGGATGCGCCCGAGGATCCGTCTCGTCTGCTCGAGCGCCTCGTCGCTCGCCGCCGCCAGCCCCCAGCCGAGCACGACGCAGGAGAGCGCGGGGTGGGAATCGACCGCGGCCTCCGCGTCGTCGAGGGAGTGCGTGGCCACGACCGGGCGTCCGAGCGCTTCGAGCGCCGCTCGGATCTCCGCGACGCTCCGCCCGACGGCCGAATCCTCCTCGGCGCGTTCGGCGACGATGAGCACCGGAAATCCAGAGCCGAGCTCGGTCGGCATCGGGGTCTGGCTGTACGGCATGCTGGCTCTCGGTGCGCTCGCGTCGACCCGAAGTGCCGACGCGTGACTCTGCGGCGAGATCAGAAGTTGAAGTTCGTGTAGAGGTACCCGTTCACCCAGGTCGACGATCCGTTCACGGCTTCTCGGAAGCCGTCGTCCGGCTTCGCCACTCCGAGAGTCGCCGTGATCGACCACCACTGCGTCAGTGTCAGGTCCACGATGAGATCGCCTTCGTCCGCGAGGGCGCGACGCACGCGCGAAGGAGTGACGCCGAAGCTCTGATCTTTGTTGTCCAGCAGAAACTTGTAGTAGATGAGGTTGACCGTGACGACGTCATTCGGTGTGAGCGTCAGACGGGCCTGGTGGGAGATCAGGTTGCTGTTGGAGAGGACGTACTCTCCCAGCAACTCGCCCTGGAACCAGGAGCCCCATTCCGGAAGGCCCCCGAACAGGGGATCGAATGCGTTGTCGCCACCGCTGAAATACGCGTAGCGGTAGCCGAGCTTGGGCTTCCAGGGCAGGTTGGACAACTGGTACGCGGGGCCCATATTCCACGCGTAGGCGGTCTTCTCCAGGCCCGACTTCTTCGAGTTGCTCTCCTGGACGAAGGACCCCTTGACACTGAAGTCGGGCAGGACTTTCAGCGGAGCCGCGTCCTCGTATACGTAGAGGCCGTCCATCTTGTTGCGAGACGGGTTGTCCGAGTTGTAGATGCGGTAGTACATGAAGCCGAGCTTCAGGTGCTCCACGTAGTCGTGATCCGTCACGTATTCGATCCGCCCGGCGCCGAGGCGCGTATCCGTACCCGGGTCATGGTCGTTGTACTTGAGGTGGACCCCCTCGAACGTGAAGTTCTTGAGGTTGAGTCGGGCGATCGCCGTCTCCTCGAACGCCTTGCGCGGCGAGAGCCAGTTCGCGCCGCGGCCGGCGCAGTCCTGGCCGCCATCCCAGAAGATCAGGCCGTCACCCACTTGATAATTCTGGTTCCCGCCACTGAACTCGATGGCGTTGTGGCCGAGCGCCGGAAAGAGATCGCCCGATTTCCAACCGAGGTTGGCGTTCTCCAGCGTGTAGGCGTCGTTGGTCTTGAAGCCGCTGCAGGCGGGCCCGTCGGGCCCATCTGCAGTCACTGAATAGACGCCGCTCACCCTTCCCTGCAGGGTCCCGTACTCCCCCTCCGCTCCCAGCGGGTAGCGGCCGTTGAGGCCCACCTCATTCGAGTGCTCGAGATAGTTCTCGGCATTGTCCACGGGCCCGAACGACCACTCGCCGTCGAAGCCGGCGTTGGTTCCCTGGGCCCAGTACAGCTGGAGGTTCAAGGTGGGACGCAGGAACAAAGGGCCGAGCTTCATCTCGCCGAAGCCGAGCGTCTGCGGGAGGTGAGGGCTCTCGTCGGCCGGCGGCCCACCCGCCTCCCCGACCGTCAAGGTGATGCCGCGCGGTCCCAGGCCGACCTGGAGTCCCGACTGCTCGCCGCTCAGCACCAGGCGCACGCCCTTGTCGTTCCGCATCTCGATACGGCCGGGCCCGCGGCCCACCGCAAGACCCGAATAGAATCCTGTGAAGTTGCCGTTCAGGTCTTCTGCCTTCGTCAGGCCGAAGATTTCACCCTTGCCTTCGAGCGAACCAGCTCCGAGTCCCCCCAGTACGAAGGCGTCGACGCGCACGGGATAGGTCTTGCCCTGGAACTCGAGCGTCGCTCCACCCCAGGAGAAGCCAACGCCGACCGACGCCGTCCGCCCGCGGAAGGTGATCGTCGCATCCGGGACCGTCTGTGCCTGAGCCGCTGCGGCAAGGAGCCAGATCGCAGCTGCCGCCGCGCGGAGTCCTGCGCACGATAGGGATCGCGTCATTCTATGCCCCCGGTGTGGGGAGTGCCCTCGGAGACCTTGGGCTGGATGGCACTCAGCACATTGATCTCGAGCTGACCCGCTTCGAGCGAGATCGGAGGATCGAATACGACGGTCACACCCGAGGTATTTCGCAATCCGTCTTGGGAGAGCTTGAAGACGCCCTCGATATCGCGCGGGCGCACCAGTCCACGGGCGGATCCCACCGCGGTGGCCGGCCCAGCGACACCCCTTAGCGTCAAACGATAGTCGTGACCCCGCCAGCTCATGACCGCCTGCACGAGCTGGCCGCTCAGGCTTCCGCCCGCCGGCGCCGACGAGACCTTGATCGTCGCCACGGACGTGTCCTCGGCGCGTGTCGCGACGCTCAGCAGCATGAGCAGGAGGACGAGCGCACCCCCAACCGCGGTAGATACTCGTCGGATTCGGTGGTTCATTGGCTCTCCCCGTTCTTCGGGTGATCTCCGGGTCGGTGATGGTCGGCTCCTTCGACTTCCACTTCCGGTCCACCTACCGAGAACTCGATCGGCCAGCACGCGAGCCCAGGCGACGTAGCAACTGCTATGCCAGCCAGCATCTCCGGTGTGCCGCGCGCGCTTGGCGCGCGTTCCTATGCGCGAGCGGCGGAGCCACAGGGGCATCAGCTGGGTCTCAGCGCCTTACACGCGAGTACCGTCACAGATGTGCGGGGGATTCATCTCACGCAATTTGGGGACACCTCGGCTTCCCCCGGTCGTGCCTGAGGGGGGCGCGGTGCCTCTGAGCCTCACGGCACGCGAGGCACGGAGGGGCAGCGATGGGGGCCCGCCGCTCGGCACGTTGCTCGGCGCGTGCGGGACTCGGGTTCTTCTGACCCTTTCTGGTCGCGCGATCGAACTTCTAAGCCGGCTGCGCGTGCTGTTGCACATGGAAGGCTGTCAGCGAGCCATCGGAGAGCTCGCCGCCCGGTCCAACCCCTTCCTGAAGTCGCGTGCGTGACATTATTCTCGGACGGGCTGGCCTGCCCGGAGGTGGCGTGATCGAGGTCACCGATCTCGTCAAGCGATACGGCACACACACCGTGCTCGGCGGAGCCAGCTTCACGATCGAGGACGGTCAGATCGCGACGATCCTCGGCCGCTCCGGCTGCGGCAAGTCAACGCTGCTGCGCTGCCTGAATCGCCTCGAGCAGTTCGAGCGCGGTCGGATCGGCATCGGAGACGTGGAGATTCTTGGCGCCGAGGAGAGGACGCTCTCGCGCGCGGAGGAGCGGGCGCTGACGCGACGCGTGCGCGCGCGCGTCGGCATGGTGTTCCAGAACCTCAACCTGTTCCCGCACCTCACCGTGATGGAGAACTGCATCGAGGCGCCGCGTGTGGTGAAGCGCCTGGCGCGCGCCGAGGCCGAGGCGATCGCCCGCCGATACCTCGACCGGGTGGAGCTTTCCGACAAGATCGACGCGTATCCGGCCCAGCTTTCGGGAGGCCAGCAGCAGCGTGTGGCGATCGCGCGCGCGCTGGCCATGGAGCCGGACGTGATGCTCTTCGACGAGCCGACCTCCGCACTCGACCCGCAATTGGTCGACGACGTGGCGCGCCTGCTGCGCGACCTGCACGAGCTCCGGAAGACGCTGGTGGTCGTCTCCCACGATCTTGGCTTCGCGCGGCGCATCTCCGATCGCGTGATCTACCTCGAGGACGGCCGCGTGGTCGAGTCGGGCACGGTGGAGGACGTGTTCAACGCGCCGCGGCGGCCGGAGACGCGAGCCTTCGTGCGAGGTCTGTCGTGAGGGCGGCGAGGTGGTGGTTAGCGATCGCGCTGCTGCCGCTCGTGTCCGCGCCGGCCTGGGCGGAGTCGACACTCGAGCGGGTCCGCCGGAGCGGGACGCTGCGGATCGGCACCGACGCCACCTATCCACCGCTCGAATATGTCGAGGGTGGGCGCTGCGAGGGCTTCGAGATCGACCTCGCAAACGCGCTCGCGCGCGACCTCGGCGTGCGCGCCGAGTTCGTCAACGCGAGCTTCGACGGGATCTTCCCGGCGCTCGCGAACGGCTCTTTCGATGCGGTGATCTCGTCCGTGACGATCACGCCCGAGCGCAGCGCCAGCATGCTCTTCTCCGATCCCTACTACGAGTCCGGCCAGCGAATTGCGGTGCGTCGCAGCACGCAGGGCATCGCGGGGCCCGACGATCTCGTCGGGAAGCGCGTCGGGGTGCAGATCAACACCACGGCGCAATATGAGCTCGAGAAGCGGCGGGGCATCACGTTGACTCCCTACAACACGATCGATCTCGCGCTGCTCGATCTTCAGGCCGGGCGGATAGACGCAGTAGTGGGCGACGCGCCGGTGCTCCAGTACATGATCCGGCAGAGTTTCGCCGGGCTCGAGACCGTCGGCCGGCGCTTCACCGATGAGCGGTTCGGCATCGCCTTGGCGCGCTCGAGCGACGATCTGCGGCGCGCGTTGAACGCGGCGCTCTGGCGCATCGAGCAGAGCGGCGAGTTCGACCGCCTCAACCAGAAGTGGTTCGGCGAGGCGTCGGAGAGGTCGGGCGAACCGGTCGCGACGCCGCGCGCCTTCGACGCCGGGATCCTCGCCCGCACCTGGCGCTTCCTGCTCGCGGGGGTGTGGCTGACTGCGCGGCTCTCGCTATCGAGTCTCGCCGTCGCTCTTCCGGTCGGCCTCGCGATCGCGCTCGCGCGCCTGCGACCCGGAGCCTGGCTCGCGTTGCCGGCCGCCGTCTACGTGGAGTTCGTGCGCGGAACGCCGCTGCTCGTACAGATCCTCTTCATCTACTTCGTACTGCCGACCTTCGGCGTCCACCTGCCTGCCTTCACGAGCGGCGCGATCGCACTGAGCCTCAACAGTGCGGCCTACACGTCGGAGATATTCCGCGCGGGCGTGCTCTCGATCGACGAGGGGCAGATGGAGGCCGCCCGGGCGCTCGGCATGACGGACGCGCAAGCGATGCGGCGCATCATCCTGCCGCAGACCTTCCGGCGCGTGGTGCCGCCGGTCACCAACGAGGGCATCGCGTTGCTGAAGGACTCTTCGCTCGTATCGGTGATCGGCCTGACGGAGCTCGCGCGCACGGGCCAGGAGCTGGCCAGCCGGTATGCCGCGCCGCTCACGATCTGGCCGCTCGTCGCGCTGTTCTATCTGCTGATGACGTTCCCGCTGACGCGCGCCGCCGAGTACCTCGAGCGGCGCTGGCGGCCGGTGACGCGCTCGGAGAGGCTCTGAGCCAGGGTCCGCGCCTTCATGAGTTCGAGCTTCTCCTCCGAACGCAGCGCTGCGCGGGCGCGCGCCGACGCCCGGCGCGATGCCCCACTTCGGGCACCTGAGCGGATCCCGAGGTGAGGCGGATGCGCGCACGCTCGTCGATGCTTCGAGCGCGATCGCGCCGATACGCACGAGCAGCGGGACGGCGCGTTCGGCATGCCGGTCTGCTTCTCCGGTACCGCGACCACGCGGCCGTAGGGATCGAGGAGGAGCTTCTCCGGATCGAAGCGATTGGTAGGTCCGGTGGATGTCGGCGTCGAGCCGGATCACCTGGGCTGGTTCGACGTCGCCGGCGTCGTCGAAGAGCAGGGGCTCCAGTCGGGTAGCGCGAACGCGCAGAGATTCGGGTCCTGCAGCGGGTCGCGCCGGTTGCCGCGCGGCGAGCTCGGCTCCGGGCGTCCTCCCCCCGCCGCGAGACGCGGGAGGGGCCCAGGTCGACGAGGCCTGCTCCGGCGATCCAGCACCTCACCTTCGGAGGTCCGGAAAGCGGGTCTCGACCAGGCGCAGGATGACCGCGAAGATCATCGCGGTGGACACGCCGGCCATGAGGAGACCGTCCATGGCCTCGAGCGGCCCCAGTAGCCTCCACGCGGGCGACATCACGATGTCGCCGTATCCGAGCGTCGTGTAGTTCATCGCTGAGTGATAGAAGGCAATCCCGAACGCTTGGAATTCCCCGGACCGCATGAACAGCAAGGCCCAGACGCCGATCTCGATCAGGTGCGCCGCCAGCGCGAGCATCATGGCTACGAATACGAGGCGCAGATCGACCCAGAAGCCGGCTCCTAAGTGCCCCAGCCTTCGCTCCCGGCGGACCAGATGGATGTTCGCGATCAATGCGCCGCTGTGCACGACGATCGTGAAGGCGATGGCGATCGTGCCGACGAGCATCGGGATCCAGGTCGATACGAACGTCACTCTCTGCCTCTCCTGCGTTCGCGTCCGAGGATTGCGGCAGGACGGCGCGCCGCGCTCCGCGCATGGTAGACCACCACCAAGGTTGAGCAGCCGGTCGATCAAGCCCGACAGCGGGACTCCCGAACGCCATGTGATGGGACAGCAATGGCTGGGGACATGCGAGGCTCTTCGGCCGGAGGAACAGCTCTCGCATCGCACCGCAGCAGGAGATCGTCCACGACAGGTGCCTCTCGTGGTCTGACGAGTGTCGGGTCCAGGTCGTCCTGCCGGAGCTCGTACCGACCGGCGCGCTCCGGTGTGCGACCGCGGTCGCCGTCCCGCTGCGGCGACGATGACGCTGCTTTCTCGGCCTCGCCGGAGTCGAGCCCGCGCGTGTTGACGGCAGCCTCGCTACGGCGTCTGCCAGCCGCCGCCGAGCGCCTTGTACAGGTTCACGACCGCGACGAGCTGATCGCGCTGGGTCTGTGCGAGGGCGCTTTCGGCTGGGTAGAGAAGCTGCAGCGCCTCCATCACTTCGATGTAGTTCGTGAGGCCCGTCTCGTAGCGCGCGAGCGAGAGGTCCACGGCTTCCCGCAGCGCGCCGACCTGCGCCTCCTGTGCCGTCCGTTGCTGCGCGAGCTTCGCCTGCGCGGCGAGCGCGTCCGCGACCTCGCGGAACGCCTGCACGATCGTGCCGCGGTAGTCGGCGATCGTCTGGTCCCAGTAGGCCTTCTGCGCGCGGTACGACTGGATCAGATTGCCGCCCTGGAAGATGGGGCCGCTCATGTTCGCGGCGATGTTCCAGAGACTCGCGCTGTCCTTCAGAACGTTGCCGATCTGCGGACTCGCGCCACCGTAGAGTGCCGAGAGTCCGATGGTCGGAAAGAAATTCGCAACTGCGACGCCGACCGCGGAGTTCGCGGCGATCATGTTCTGCTCGTTCTGGCGGATGTCGGGTCGCCTGCGGAGGAGGTCCGTAGTCAGGCCCGACGGCGTCGGCGGCGACGTCTGCGCGACGAGCGGGATGCCGCGCTCGATCGGCGACGGATTGGCGCCGAGCAGCACGCTGATCGCGTTCTCCTGCTGTGCGATCTGGCGCTCGAGCGCGGCGATCTGCCCGACGCTCTGCTGGCGGTTCGCCTCGGCACGCGACACCGAGATCTTGCTGTCGGTGCCGCCGAGGTAACGCTCCTGGAACATCTCGTGCGTCCCCGCGTAGGTCTCCTCGCTCTCATGCGCGATCGCGAGCTCGCGATCGAGCTCGAGGAGCTGGAAGTAGCTCGTCGCGACGTCACTGACGAGCGTCACGACGATGCCTCGGCGCGCCTCCTCGCTCGCGAGGAATTGGGCCCGTGCGACCTCCGTGGAGCGCCGGATGCGGCCCCAGAGATCGATCTCCCACGACACGCTCAAGATCCCGAAGAACACGTTGAACGTCTCTTCGGGGACGATCGAGGAGATTTCAGGAGTCCCGAATCGCGATGCCTGTCCCTGGTATCGTGCCTGCGGATACAGCGCAGAGGCGGCGACGCCGACCTGCGCGCGACGCTGCTCGATCCTGGCGATCGCGCTCTGGAGATCGTAGTTCCCGTCGAGCGCCTCGCGCACGAGCTGCTGGAGCGCCGAGTCGCCGAACACCTCCCACCACGGCAGATCCGCGAACGAGGCCGCGTCCTCGGGCGTGATGCGGCCGCGGAAGTCGTCCGGCGTCTCGACCGGAGGTCGCTCGTAGTGCGGGCCCACCTCGAGGCGCCAGAGACGGCCGAGGAAGCCCTGCGGCTCCGAGATCGGTGCGCATCCTCCCGCGAGGAGAACCGCGGCGAGGGCGATGTGCCTGCTCCACGTCATGACGCGCGTTCGGGGAGGGGCGTCGGAGCCTGTGGCGTCGGCGTCGCGAGCTCCGCAGGCCGCTGCCCGCGGCGCGACACCCGCTCGACGACGACGAACAGGACGGGGACGAGGAAGATCGCGATGCCGGTCGAGAACAGCATGCCGACGATCGTCACCGTGCCGATCACCTGGCGCGCGATCGCGCCGGCGCCGAGCGCGGTCCAGAGCGGGGCGAGACCGAGGATGAACGCGAACGACGTCATGAGGATCGGGCGGAGTCGGAGCCGCGCGCCCTTCAGCGCCGCATCGGCGATCGTTTCGCCCTGCTCGAGCTGCGCCTTGGAGTACTCGACGATCAGGATCGCGTTCTTCGCCGAGAGGCCGATCAGCATGAGCAGACCGACCTGGGCGTAGACGTTGTTCTCGAGGCCTCGCGCCCAGATCCCGAAGAACGCGCCCGAGACCGCGACGGGCGTGGAGAGCAGCACGCTCCAGGGCAGCGACCAGCTCTGGTAGAGCGCCGCCAGGATGAGGAAGACGATGAGCAGCGACAGCGCGAAGACGGCCGCGCCGCTCCCCGCGATCGACTCCTGGTAGCTCATTCCGTTCCACGCGTATCCCATGTCGCGCGGCAACACGGAGTCGGCGACGGCGGCGACGGCGGCCATCCCCTGGCCGGAGCTGTAGCCCGGCGCCGGGAATGCGAGGACCTCGATCGCACGATACTCGTTGAAGCGGTTCGAGTACTCGGGGCCCGACGACTTCTCGAGCGAGACGAGCGTCGACAGCGGCAGCATGCCGCCGTCCTGGTTGCGGACGTAGAAGAGGGCGAGGTCCGCCGGATCCATCCGGTACTGCGGCTCGGATTCGAGGAATACGCGCCAGACGCGCCCGAAGCGATTGAACTGGTTCACGTAGTAGCCGCCGAGCAAAGTCTGGAGCGTCCCGTAGACGTCCCGGATCGGCACGCCGAGCTTGAACACGCGATCCTCGTCGACGTGCGCGAAGAGCTGCGGCATCGCGGGCGCGAACGTGGTCGCGATGGCTGCGATCTCGGGTCGCTTGCGCAGCTCGGCCATGAAGCGCTGGGTGTTGTCCCAGAGATAGTCGACGGTCTTGCCGGCGCGATCCTGGATGAAGACGTCGACGCCGCCGGACTGCCCGACGCCCGGGATCGCGGGGGGCGGGAATGCGAACACCCGGGCGTCGGGCAGCGCCGCGAGCTTCCGATTCAGCGAGGCGATGATGGCGTCCGCCTGGAGCGCCCGCGTCGCGCGCTCGTCGTAGGGAGCGAGCTGGACGAAGTAGACGCCGTTTCGCGGGCTCACCGTCTGCGACAGGAGGCTCCATCCGGCGACCGCGTCCAGGTAGTGCACACCGGGCTCGGCCTTCAGGATCTCGTCGACCTTCCGCATCACGGCGTTCGTCCGCTGCAGCGATGCGGCCTCCGGGAGCTGCACGTTCATGAAGAAGAACCCCTGGTCCTCCTGGGGCATGAAGGAGGTCGGCAGGACCCTCCCGAGGCCGCCCGCGAGCAGCGTGAACGCGGCCAGGACGACCAGCGCCACGCCGAATTTGCGGATCAGGAGCCGGGAGCCCCGGACGTACCCGTTCTGCGCCGACGCGAAGACGCGATCGAAGCCGCCGAAGAAGCGTCCGAGGACTCCCCGATGCCCCCCCGTCCGGGGCTTCAGGATCAGCGCACCGAGCGCGGGACTCAAGGTGAGCGCATTGAGGCAGGAGATCAGGACCGAGAACGCGATGGTGAGCGCGAACTGCCGGTAGAGCGATCCGGTGATGCCGGCGATGAAGGCGGCCGGAATGAATACGCTCGAGAGCACGATCGCGATGCCGACGAGCGCGCCGCTCACCTCGTCCATCGCCTCGATCGCCGCATCGTGCGGCGAGCGGCCCTGTTCGATCTTCGACTCGATCGCCTCGACGACCACGATCGCGTCGTCCACGACGAGCCCGACGGCGAGCACGAGCCCGAGCAGCGACAGCGTGTTGATCGTGAACCCGAGCATCGGGAAGAATACGAAGGTGCCCACCAGCGACACCGGGATCGTCAGGATGGGGATGAGCGTGGCGCGCCAGTTCTGGAGGAAGACGAACACCACCACGATCACGAGCCCGATCGCCTCGAGCAAGGTGATGACGATCTCCTTCGCGCCCTCGGTCACGGGGATCGTGGTGTCGAGCGTCACGTCGTAACGCATGTCGGCAGGGAACTTCTCGGCCAGTCGGGCCATCGTCGCCTTGGCGCGATTGGCCGCCTCGAGCGCGTTCGAGCCGGGGACCTGGAACAGACCGAGGTGTGCTGCCGGCGTCCCGTTTGCGTATGCATCCTGGGTGTAGCTCTCGGCCCCGAGCTCGAGGCGAGCCACGTCCTTCAGGCGCACGAGTGATCCATCGGGCCTGGCGCGCACGATGATGTCGCCGAACTCTTCCGCGCTCATCATGCGCCCGCGCGCCCGCACCGTGTAGGTGAGCTCGCGGCCGGGCGGCGCCGGCTCCCCACCGAGCGTTCCCGCAGGATTCACGACGTTCTGCGCGGAGATCGCCTTCACGAGATCCGTGACCGTGAGCCCCATGTTCGCCATCGTGTCCGGCGCGACCCACACGCGCATGGCGTAGTTCGACGCGCCGTAGATCTTGGCCTGCCCGATCCCCGGCACGCGGGCGAGCTCGTCCTGGACGTTGATCACCAGGTAGTTCGAGAGGAAGGTCTGGTCCCACGTCCGGTTCGGCGAGCTGACCGAGAACAGGAGCAGGGGGATGCCGGCCGTCTGGATCGTCGTGAGGCCGTAGTCGTTCACCTCATGGGGCAGGTTGGCCTGCGCCTGCGCGAGGCGGTTCTGGACCTGCACCTGGTCGATGTCGATGTCCGTGTCGACGTCGAACGACACCTGCAGGGTCATCGTGCCGTCGTTGCCGGAGATCGCCTGCATATAGATCATGCGCTTCGCGCCGTTCACCTGGGCGTCGATCGGGGTGGCGACCGACTCCTCGACGGTGAGTGCGTCGGCGCCCGTGTACACGGCAGTCGTCTGGATCTTGGGCGGGGCGATCTCGGGGAACTGCGCGACCGGAAGCCGGAACACCATGACGGCGCCGCCGATCACGAAGAGGATCGCGATGACGATCGCAACGATCGGCCGCTCGATGAAGAACTTCGACATGGCTAGCCCTTCCCGGGCGGCGTGGGAGCAGCCGCAGCCTCGCCCGACATGTCCGGCTTCGGTGTCACGACGATCCCGTCGCGGATGTTCTGCAGTCCCTCCGTCACGACGCGCTCGCCCGGTGCGAGGCCCTGGTCGATGATCCAGAGCCCGTCCACCTGCTGGCCCGGCTTCACCGTGCGGAGCGACACCTTGTCGTCCGATCCGACGACTGCGACCTGGTAGACGCCTTGTGTCTCGATCATCGCCCGCTGAGGCACGAGCAGCGCACCGCGCACGGTCTCGGTCGGAGCGCGGACCTTCGCGTAGAGGCCCGGGCGCAGCATTGCGTCAGGGTTCGGAAAGAGGGCCTGCACGAGGATCGTCCCCGTCTGCCGGTCGACCTGCCGGTCCGCGACGTAGAAACGGCCCGGACGGGGATACGTGCTGCCGTCGGTCAGGATCAAGTCGAGCTGCGGCCCGGCGGTTGCGGTGCCCGTTTCCTGATGCTCCTTGATGAAATCGGCGAAGCGCAGGTATTCGCGCTCGGTGATCGGGAAGGTGACCTTCATCGGATCGACTTGTGAGATGGTCGTCAGCACGGTCGACGGGGTCACCAGATCGCCGATCTGCACAGGTGCGATGCCTGCGATGCCGCGGATCGGCGCATACACCTTCGTCCAACCGAGGTCGAGGCGGGCGTTCGTCACGGCCGCTTCGGCCGCCTGCACCTGCGCCTCGCTCGCGCGGGTCGCCTGGACGGCGTTGTCGAGCTCCTGCTGGCTCACGGCACCTCGCACCGCGAGCGGCGTGTACTTGTCGACGTCGAGCTGGTTCTTCCGCAGGGTCGCGCGCTGGGTCGCGAGATTGGCGACCGCATGGTCGAGGGCGGCCTTGTAGGGGCGATCGTCGATCGTGAACAGAAGCTGCCCCTCGTCGACGCGCGCACCGTCCTTGTATTCCTGCTTCAGCAGGTACCCCTGCACGCGGGGCATGACCTGCGCGTTCACGAAGCCGACGGTCGTGCCGACCCACTCGCTCTCGATCGGGACATCCTTCTGCACGACCTCGGTCACGAGGACCTCGGGCGGGGGCGGCGCGGCGGGTCCCGCCCGCTTGCAGCCCACCACGGTGGCGATGGCCAGCAGCGCCAAGCCCGCAGCGAACACACGGGTACATCTCGAGTGGGGCATGGCGGGCACCCAAGCAAACCGGGTGCCACGGCCGTGCATCGAAGGCGATCGAGCCCGCGGCTCCTGGCCGCGCCGACGCACGCCCATTCGGCGCGGCATTCAGGCGTCGCCCGATTGCGCAGCGCAGACCCCGCCCTGGGGTGGCCGGCACCCTGGGGGGCATGATGTCTCAAGCCTTGTTCCACGATGACCCGCATCCAACGAGCGAACGAAGTCAACGACCGGTTGTCTCCGCGAATGATGGTCGCGTTTCTCGGTGGTCGACGGCGACGTCTCGGGCATGCGGCACGCCTGTTGCTAACGATCGACGGAGCCTCAACTCCTTCGCCCGGCAACTGGGAGCTCGAGCAACCTTCCGCAGGAGGACGCGATCATGGCAGACGACGGAGCGCACTCGAGTGCGGGGGCTGCTGCCGAACCTGGAGCGCGTGGTGCCGAGCGACGGCACGCGCGCGGCATGATTCTGCAGCACCTCGTGTCCATGCTCTTCTCAATCACCCTGGTCACACTGCCCACCACGGCATGGAGTCAGTCCCTGGAGCGACTGAAGCCGATACCGGGGTACACGCTCGCATGGGACCAGGGCAAGGTGGCGGACCTGACGCGGCAGCTCGCCAACGCCGCGGCGGAGATCCGGCGCGATTTCGGCAAGCAGCCGGTGCCCGAGGCCGGCTCGGAGGAGTCGCACGCGTATCTCATGATCAGCGACGACCTGCGCTTGATCGAGAGCGAGTCCGGTGAGCTCGCGGTGCGCGTCGCAAAGGGTGCCTCAGCGGACGAGAGCTATCCGATCTACCGTCGCATAGGGAACCTGATCAGCGATCTGCGTGCGGATACGCTCAACCAGCCCTTCCCGCAGTCCATGCAGGAGGAGATCCATCGAGCGCGCGGGATGTTGAGCGAGCTCGATCCCTACTACGGGGACATTTCGGTACCTGGGAACCGGCAAGGGAAAGGGAAGCTCCAAGGCTGGCAATCTTCCCACAACTGAGGTGGCTCGCCCGTCCATGGAGAAGACAGCTGGAGTTGCCCCGCTTTCGTGGGCTCCTGAACAATGGGGAAGGAGGAGTCACGATGGCGAGAGGACATGCGCCGTACCCGTCCGAGGTTCGGCGTCAGGATGGTGGAGCTGGTACGGTCGGGGCGCAGCCCCGAGTCGCTGGCGGAGGAGTACGAGCCTTCGGCGGAGGCGATCCGCAACTCGGGGCGGCAGGCCGATCGCGACGCGGGGAAGCGACACGACGGGCTGACCAGCGAGGAGAAGGAGGAGCTCGGCCGGCTGCGGCGTGAGAATCGTGCGCTCCGCGAGGAGCGGGCGATCCTGGCAATAGCCGCCTGGTTCGCGCGGGAGACCGGAGAGATCCCGTCCGGATCTACGAATTCGTGAGCGCTCACGGGGCCCAACACCGTGTCGCCACGATGTGCCGCGTGCTGGAGGTCTCCGCCAGCGGGTACTACGCGCGGCAGAAGCGTCCGTTGTCGAAACGGGAGCAGGAGGACGGATTGCTGCTGCGTCAGATCCGGACCGCCCACCAGGCCTCGCGCGGCACCTATGGGGTGCCTCGCATTCACTTCGAGCTCCACGAGGATGGCGTTCGGGTGAGCCGCAAGCGCGTCGCCCGGCTGATGCGCAAAGCAGGGCTTCGCGGCGTCTGGCCGCCGTGGCTTCGTCACGACGACGCTGCGCGATGGCGAGGCGAGGCCGGCGCCGGATCTGGTGGAGCGCCGTTTCGTCGCGGAGCAGCCGAACCAGCTCTGGGTGGCCGCATCACCTACGTCCCGACCTGGGCGGGCTTCCTGTATCTCGCCATGGTGCTCGATGCCTTCAGCCGCAAGGTGGTGGGCTTCGCCATGGCAACCCATCTGCGCAGCGAGCTGGTGCTGGCTGCGCTCGAGATGGCGCTCGCAACGCGCCGGCCCAAGGACGTGATCCACCACTCCAACCAGGGCACGCAGTCCACCTCGATCGCCTTCGTCAAGCGTTGCGAAGAAGCCGGCGTGCGTCCTTCGATGGGCTCGGTCGGCGACGCCTACGACAACGCCATGGCCGAGAGCTTCTTCGCGACACTCGAGTGCGAGCTGTTCGAGCGCACGACGCTGCGCACACAGGCCGAAGCGCGCATTGCTGTCTTCGATTTCATTGAAGCCTGGTACAACCCGCATCGGCGCCACTCGTCGCTCGGATACCTGTCACCGATCGAGTTCGAGCGACGTTTCGCGCGTCCAGCAGAACTCGGGGCTTCGCCCCGAACCCCGTTCCTGAAAGGAAGCCGAGACCAAGAAAGGCCTGGAATCGGTAACGGTCAACCGTCCACGGAAACGGGGTAGGTCCAGAGGTGACCCATGAGCACCGGCGTTGCTCTCACGTTCGTGATCATCGTTCTGGCGCGGATCGTCGACGTTTCGATGGACACCATTCGGACCGCCGCGATCGTTCAGGGCCGGCGCCTGTTTGCAGCGGTACTCGGGTTCGTCCAGGCGGTAATCTTCATCTCGGTCGTCGCCAAAGTTCTCCTGAGCGTCGATCACCTCGTGTATGTCCTCGCCTACGGGCTGGGCTTCGCGTTGGGGACGTACTTCGGCATCGCCATCGAGCAGCGACTGGCGTTCGGGCAGCAGGTGACGTCGCTGTTCACTACGAAGGGGACCGAGCTGGCCAACGCCCTGAACGCAGTCGGCTACCGCGTAGCGACGGTGCATGCAAACGTCGGGGGCGGCGAGATCACGATTCTCTACGTGGAGAGTCCACGGAAGCGAACGCGAAGCCTGATCCGCGATGCCGGCGCGATCGATCCGGGCTGTTTCTGTATCGTCAACGACGTACGGGTTGCCGCGTTCGTGGCACGCGGCGATCGGGTCGACTCGCCGCGCACTTCAGGCTGAAGGCGGCCGGACCAGATCCACTTGATCCAGAACAATGCCGCGCGCACCGCGCGACAGCTCGGGGCGCGCGTTCCGAAGCCGGGAGATCGAGACGGAGTGAAACAGAGACGCTGGAGCAGGCGCGGGCCCCTGGGAGCGGCCCTCGCGCTCGTCGTCTGCGGTGCGGCGAGCGCGGTGGGTGCGCAGCCCGAGCCGGTTGCGGCGCGCATCGAGGCGATCGTCCGCGAGTCCCGCAACCCGGAGCTCCGCTGGCCGCGCTTCCCGGACTACCAGCACATCGTCCTCGGCATCTACGGGCAGCGCTCGTTCGCGCCGCTATGGCTCGAGGGCGGCACTCCCACGAAGCGGGCGGGTGTGGCGATCGACGCCCTCGGAGCTGCGGGCGCGCAGGGCCTCGACCCTCGCGACTACGACGCCGCGTGGCTCGAGGAGCGCCGGCGCGCGCTCGCGTCGGGCGCTTCGGCGAGCCCTGAAGATCTCGCACGGTTCGACACGGGCCTCACGGTCGGCTTCGTGCGCTTCGTCTCCGACCTGCACATCGGGAAGGTGAACCCGAAGAACCTCGAGTTCGGCCTCGACATCGACCCCAAGAAGTACGATCTCGCGGAGCTCGTCACCGCGGCGGTGCGCGACGATCGCATCCCCGAGACGGTCGCGAACGCGCCCCCGGCCTTCTCACAGAACCGTCTGCTGGTCGAGCAGCTCGCGCGCTACCAGCGGCTGGCGAACGATCCGAGCGCGATCCCCGTCGATGTGAAGCCACCCCTCCGGCCGGGCGACGCGTACGACGGGGCGCCTGCCCTCGAGCGCTGGCTCGCGGCGCTGGGCGACTTCCGCGCCCCGTTGGGCGACGCACACCCGGTCTACGAGGGCGACCTCGCCGACGCAGTGAAGCACTTCCAGGCCCGCCATGGCCTGACACCGGACGGCGTGATCGGTGCCGAGACCGCCCGCGCCCTCCGCATGCCGGCCGCGCGGCGGGTCCGCCAGATCCAGCTCGCGCTCGAGAGGCTGCGCTGGATCCCGTCGCTCGCGCACGGGCGCGTCGTGTTCGTGGACATCCCCGCGTTCGAGCTCTTCGCCTTCGACGACGTCGGTCCCGGGAGCAGGCCTGCGCTCGAGATGCGCGTCGTGGTCGGCCGCGCGCTCCGCACGCAGACGCCCGTCTTCACGGGCGCGCTCCAGACCGTCGTCTTCGCGCCGTATTGGAGCGTGCCGCGCAGCATCACCGTGAAGGAGATCCTGCCGAAGCTGCGGCGCGGCCTCGGCTACCTCGAGGCGCAGGACATGGAGATCGTGGGCCCGCAGGGCGTGCTGCCGGCGAACGCCGCGAGCGTGGAGCGCCTGGCCGCGGGCGCGGCGGAGCTGCGCCAGCGCCCGGGCCCGCGCAACGCGCTCGGGCGCGTCAAGTTCCTGTTCCCGAACTCGCACAGCGTGTACCTGCACGACACGCCGTCGCAGCAGGCGTTCGAGAAGAGCCGCCGAGACTTCAGCCACGGCTGCGTGCGCGTCGCGGAGCCCGCGGCGCTGGCGGCGTGGGTCTTGCGCGACGCCCCGGAGTGGACGATCGAACGGATCGCCGTCGCCATGGGCGCGACGAGCGAGACGTCGGTTCGCGTCGCGCCGCCCGTGCCCGTCGTGATCTTCTACACGACCGCCATCGCGCGTCACGACGGCACGATCTCGTTCTTCGACGACATCTACGGGCACGACGCCGCGCTCGAGCAGGCGCTCGCCGGCGGCTATCCCTACCCGCCCTGATCCGCCGGACCGGGGGCGGCCGACGCTCCGGCGACGTGCAGCACGCTGCCGCCCTCGATCCGGTCGATCCCGTCGGCGGACGGCGACCTTCGGATCGAGGGCCGGACAGCCGAATCTGCGGCAGCCGGGAGGATCCTCGAGTGATGTCGCCTCACTTGCTCGGTTTGGCGGCACAATACGCCGAGATTCTCGAGGTGCCCGACGGCTCGCCCGTCAAGTGCGCGTAGAGAAACCCTGGTCCGGCGGTGAACGCTCTCCCCGCCGTCGTCGCGTCGAGTATCGCAACCCTCGTGCCTTCCTCGACCTGGCTGTGCGTAGGCACCAGCACCGGCACGCCGAGCACGATGGCCGCGCCTCCGGCCCCGCCGCCTCCGGTCGTGTCCTGCTCGAACTTCAGCGTCACCGTTGCACACGCCCGCGCATCGAGAGCCTGCGTGGACTCGTCGACCAGTGCCTTGAACGTGAATTTCCCGGTGTCACCAGGACGGAGCTTGGCAGGTTCCCAAACACCGTCCGCAGCCAGCGCGGGGTGGGCGAGCAGGAGAACGGCATACACGAGGACTAGACGCACTTCAGTGACTCCCTCGGTGGGTAGAGACCTCACGCCGCGTCGCTCGGCGGAGGGTATCGGAAGAACAGTGCGACCAGAAGGGCCGGGCCACACTGAATGTCCTATCCGGTCGCACCCGCTCGGCGGCCTCGCACGCCTCCTGCTCGTTTCGGGCAGTGATTTTGGGAAGCGCCTCTCGCGCAGGGTGCGTTCCTGGGCGCCGCGTGAGACGCGGCGACATCGGCGGCGATCAAGGCGTCCGCGGCTGCTGGTGCTGCCGGTCGAGATCTCGCAACGCCGCCACGCGGACCGCCGCCCGATCGGCCCACTCCTCGAACGCCGCTCTCGCTTCCACGACCTGTGGAGCGCCGCGCGCAGAAGAGGGCCTCGCTCCCTTCGAATCGACCGCTGCCGCCAGCCTCTGGTTGGTGACCGCATCGAGGAGCTCGAGCTCGACCTCGACGTACTGGAGGCGCTCGGGATCGGCGCTCCCGGGCGCTGCGATCGCGGCGGTCAAGGCGTTTCGAACGCGAAGCGTGCCAGGGCCGGGATCGCCCTTGCCGATCACGAACTCTTGCGCGAATGCGCGTTCGAACTCCGCCTGAAACTCGCGCGCGAGCGCTTCTCGCTGCGACGGCGAGACTCCCACGAAGCGCGCCTCATCCGATTTCCAGACGACCACGGGCTCGATGATCACGCGGTCGTAGCGCGAAAAGTCGACGGCCGTGTCGATATAGACGAGCCTCGCCGCGCCTCCGCCTCCGGGTCGGAGCGCGCTGTAGTCCCCCAGGAATCCGCTGGGAGCGAAGAACCCAGCCGAAGCGGGTGGTTGCGAACGCTGCGGACCGCCGGCGCAGCCGAGCAGCAGGAGGATCGCGAGGGCTCCGCGGATGCAGCGAAGCGGCGTCGCCATGCTAGTCGCAGCTCCAGACGTACGTCTTGAACCGCGTCTCGATCGCCTGCATGCCCGCGTGGCGTGAATCCGAGCAGGCGTCGTCGAAGTCGAGCGCCATCTCGGGCACACGCGCGTAGAGGCAGCGGCCGAGGGCGCCGCGATTGACGCCGTACTGACGAACCCGTTGGCCCCCGAGCACGTCGCCGATCATCTCGTCGATCGCCGCCTCCTTCTGCGCGGCGTCGAGAAGCAACCACTCGCGACAGTTGATGGCCGCCGCGGGGTTCACCGCAGCGACGACGTAGAGACCCGCAACGCCTGCCATCGAGACCCGAGCACGCAGATGGCGCATCGATTCCTCGCGTCAGCGGGTATGCGCCGATGCTACTCGACCCCCCGCAACCGCGCCCCGGCCTCCGTCAGCGGGAGCCGACATGCCATTGAGCATCGGGGGCGGCGGCGGCAGCTCGCGCAGCGCCTGCTCGCATTCCGCGGAGAGGTGATGTCCTGCACGCTGCGCTCGTGCATCAGTCACATGATCGCCCCGCCAGGCGGGCCTCCGGCGCCGGCTCCATCGCAGTGCTCGGCGATCTCCGACTTGCACGCCTCGAGCGCATGGTCGAGCCGCGCGAGCCGCGCAGAGCCACCCAGAGATCGGTCTGGAGCGCGCCGATCGTTCGCGCGAGTGCGAACGGATAGGACATTCAGTGCGACCAGATCCTGCTGGTCGCATTGTTCGACCCATCCGCGGACGGGCTCGCTGACCCGCAATGGTCGGCGTCCAGACCGGTCGGCGCAGTGCCGGGTCGGTGAGGAGCGCGCGTTCTTCAGGCGTGGTCTCGAGCTGCATGGGGCGTCCTCCTCCATCGGGTGCAATCGGGACGCAAGCAGCGTTTTCCAATGACGAGGCGTCGCGCCGCGACGCCTCGCACACCGGCCGTGGGCCCGGCATCAGCGCCGGAAGGTCGCGTTTCAGGCGTGGGCGAGCCGTATCCATCCCGCGCGGAGCGCGCGGAGCGAGCCCGAGGAACGCGATCTCTACCGGCCCTTGGGCGGCTCGGAGCCGTGAGGCGGCGGAAGAGTCCGAAAATCCGAGTCGTAGTACGGGCCGAGCTGGTTCAACACCGCCCGCACGGCGGTCGCCCGCTCCTCGACGTCGTGGGCGATGAATGCCTGTTCGGCGTCTTCGCGGGCCCTGCGCACGAGCTGCATCATGTTGTCGTAGATCAGTATCGTCTGCTCGCGTCCATCACCCTTCTCGAGCATGGTCGCCAGCTCACTTGCCTCGATGCCAAGCAGCCACACCTCCTGCTTGAGCCGGTAGTAGGAGTGGATCTGCATCGATTCCAAGCTCGGCCGCGGCTGATCGATGAAGGTTTCGTAGAGCGCCTTCGTCATCGCCGCCAGATCCTTCGTCAGCGCGGCCACCTTGGCCTGGTCCCAAGCTGCGAGCTCGGCCCGTGCGATTGCTGCCCAGAGCAGGAGGGCAATCGCGAGCCAGCGGTCGAGGCGGACAATGCGAAGACACCGCATCGTGAGACTCCGGATCAATGCGCGGCGGGCGACTCGTAGGCCGCGACTCGCTGTTGTTTCGAGCCAGCGCGTCGCGTCGCACGGCACGACCCCCGCGCGAAGACACCTTGCCCGCGGCGGATCGAGGGGTGAACGGGTCGGCCGGCGAGATCGGCAGCGCACCTCGTCAGGAGATCGGGGATCCGCACCGTCGCCATCTCGCACAGGGTACAGGCATGCAGATTCGAATGGCACCTCAGACGATCGCGAGGACGGTCTCGAGGCCGAAGAGCCCGCGGCCATAGGTCTCGAGCGCGACGTTCGTCGCGAGGAAGGCGTGACGGCTGCCGACCTGGAGATCGCGCCAGTAGCGCTGGAGCGGGCTCGCGCTCGCGAACGAGCCCGCGCCTGCGACGTTGATCAGCGTGTCGACGCCGCGCCGCAGCAGAGCGGTGAGGTAGCCGCTCTGCCCGCGCACGCGAGTCTCCTCGACCGGGTCTCGTGCTGCGCCGGCTCCGACGGCATCGATGTAGGCGGCGGCCTGGAACGCGTGGAGCCAGGCGGAGTCGATGTCGAGGCAAGCTCGGGCCACTTCGGTCACGGCAACCATCGAGTCCGTCGTCCTTCCGTAGCTCGTGTAGGAGAGCGCGCGCTTCGGCGCCTTCTCGATCACGAGGTCGGCACACGCCCGCGCGGCGCCGAGCAACGAGCCGGTCAGCACGAGCGCGAGCACCGAGCCGACCGGCCAGCGGTCCGCCGGCTCGCTCGCCTCGTGCGAAGCGTCGCTCACGAGCACGATGCAGCTGACCGGCACGACGACGTGGTCGGCGACGACGGTGTTGCTCGCCGTGCCGCACATCCCTGCGACGAACCACGTGTCGTCGATCTGGAGGTCTGTGAAGGGCATCAGCGCCATGCCGACACCGACGGGCTTGCCCGCCTCGTCCTGCACGAGGACACCGCCCGTGAACCAGGAGGCGTGGAAGGAGCCAGACGCGAAGGCCCACTGCCCGTTCACGACGTAGCCTTCCCCGCTGCGCCTCGCCGTCCCGCTCGGGGCGATCACGCCTGCGAAGCGGGGACGCCGGCCGGCGCCCGCGTGCTCGAACAGCTCCGTGCCTCCTTTCGAGCGGGCTGCTCCCCAGGTCGTCACGTTGAGGATCTGCTGCACCCACGCGGTGGACGGACACGCGCGGCCGAGCTCCGCGGCAACTGCGAGCTGTGTCGCCATCGTTGCGCCGTGACCGCCGATCCGCCGGGGCACCACCACGTCGAAGAGGCCGGCGCTCTCGAGGGCGTCCATCACCTCGGGAACGACCTGGCGCTCCGATTCGGTGCGCGCCGCGTGCTCGGCGAGCAGCGGGCGGAGCGCCGCGGCGCGAGCCACGAGAACGCCATCGATATCGCCGAAGGAATGGTTCTTCACGACTTGCCTCCCGTTGCGAGCGCGAGGATGTCGGGCGGCGCGAGGAACTCGCGCGGCACCGGAGGACCCCACGCGGCGAGCCCGTGCGCTGGGAGCGACGCCGCGACGCGCCACGCCTCCTCGTCGTCGATCACATCGAGGTCGCTCGTGTACTCGGCGAAGTTCCCGGCCGGGTCGCGCAGGTACCAGAAGTAGTTCGAGCCGATGCCGTGGCGGCCGAGGCCCCAGGCGTGCCGCGAGGGATCCGCCGCGACGAGCGCGGCCCCCGCCGAGCCGACCGCGTCGACGTCCTCCATCTCCCACGCGGTGTGATGGAGGAACGCGAAAGGCCCGGGCTGCACGAGCACGTTGTGGTGGTCCGTCGAGCAGCGTAGGAACGCGGCGCCGATGGCGGGCACCTCGTCGCTGACGTGGAAACCGAGGCCGTCGACGAAGAAGCGGCGCGACGACGCGGCGTCCGTCGAGGTCGTGACGACGTGCGAGAGCCGGTGCGGCCGCGGCGTCTCGGCGCGCGTGACCGCCGCGCTCGAGCGCGCGTTCGCGCGCAGCGTGCGTCCGGGTCCGTTCGTCGCGAGCTGGCCCTCCGACTTCTGCACGAGGCGCCGCTCGACCGCGAGCGTGACACGGATCCCGGTCAGCGGCTCGCGCGTGCGGAGCGTCTCGCCCGACCGCTCTGCGGGGAGCCCCAGCCCGGCGAGCGCGACGCCCGCGCGGCCGAGGTCGTCGGCGTCGTCGACGCCGACCGTCAGCGCGAGGAGCGCTCGTTGCGGCGCCGCGACGAGCGCGAGCTGCTCGCCTCCGTCGCTCGTCGCGAAGCGGCCCGGCGCGAGCTCCGCAAGGCCGAACTCGCGATAGAAGCCTCGCGTCGCGTCGAGCGCGCTCGCCGGGACGCCGACCTCGATGTGGGACAGGCGGTGGAGGGACATCAGCTCTCCTTCGCGAAGATCTGGTGGAAGGCGGCCTCGAGCGCTCCGTGCGGGTCGGGCGATTCGTCGTGGCTCCGCCGCCGCCGCCCACGATCAACACCGGAGTCTGGAGCGTGTTCATGCCCTCTCCTCAGGGGATCGAGGTGGTCTCGGGCTCGGCGACGATCTCGTTCT
>Ga0335070_10000579_pt1 | contig 41061 bp, 32 predicted proteins | sample Lox_Sample_13_FD_206722 | JGI IMG/M metagenome (GOLD analysis project Ga0335070, IMG submission 206722) | Soil microbial communities from Loxahatchee National Wildlife Refuge, Florida, United States - Lox_Sample_1.3 | ecosystem: Environmental > Terrestrial > Soil > Wetlands | place: USA... | reverse complement strand
CATGCGCGCAAGATCTTTCCTCGGATTCAGCCCCTCACCTATGAACAAGCACTGCAGCGCGCGCTGCAGGTACCAGACCTTGCTGAGATGGCGGAGCGGCGCGCAGTGCAAGCCGGTGGCGGTGCGCTGTTGCCGCAAGTGGTCGAGGACGAAGGCTGGGTGGCCGACATCCGCGAGGGCGACGTGGGGGTGTCCCCGTCACGCGTGTTCGCGGTGGTGGAAGGCATCGGCGGCGACCGCGGCTGGTTCTACGGAACTGCCTTGTGGCGGTATCGTGCGGTACTCGACAGGATGCTGGGCGGTCCCGGCATGGGCAGCGGACGACGCGATCCCGACAGCTTGCGCGAAGGCGACAAGTTGGATTTCTGGCGAGTGGAGGAGATTTCGCGCGGAAAGCGACTTCGGCTGAAGGCCATGCTGAAGGTTCCCGGCGAGGCCTACCTGCTCTTCGAGACGATCGCAGTGGGAGCGGGCCGCACGCGCTTGCGCTCGAGCGCACTGTTCCGGCCTCGCGGATTATGGGGGCGGGTTTATTGGTGGCTGCTGCTGCCGATTCACAAGTTGATCTTCAGCGGACTGAACACGGCCATTCGCCGGCGCGCAGCTACCACGCCGGGAGGAGACAATACCGAGCATGCGATGACCGAATTGCCAGCGTAAGCGGCCGAGTTCATTCCCAGCTTTCGGCGAAAACCTTGCGCACTCCAGTTGTTTGTCCTTCGTGAGAAACGCGTCTCGCGGTACACTCGACTGCCATGATGCGATTGTCCCGCCGTCGTTTTCTGCAAGCAGGAAGCACCGCTGCCGTCGCCACCATCGTGCCAGGCAGCATATCGGCTGAGTGCAAATCCAACCTTCCCCCTTCGATTGCCAGCCTTAAGTCGATGAAAGACCAGGCCGTCCCCATCACCGTCGAGGAGCGGAAGGCACGTGTGGAGCGGGCGGGCGATCTCATGGCGGAAAACACGCTGCAGGCCATTGTGATCACCAGCGGAAGTTCGCTCACCTACTACAGCGCAGTCCATTGGTGGACCAGCGAGCGGTTGTTCGCCATGGTGCTGCCCGCCAAGGGCAAGGCGTTCTTTGTGTGTCCGGCATTCGAAGAGGGCAGAGCACGTGAACAACTGGCGACCGGGCCGTTCGGGAGCGATGCCGAGGTACGCATTTGGCAGGAGGACGAAGATCCGTACCTGCGAGTGGCGCAGGGCCTGCGCGACCTGGGGCTGACATCCGGCGTGCTGGGAATCGAAGAGAAGACCCCATTCGTATTCAGCGACGGAATTGCGGCCCATATTCCGGCCCTGCAGATTGCCAGCGCAACTCCGGTGACGGCGGGCTGCCGCATGATTAAGAGCGACCACGAGATCAGCCTGATGCGGCTGGCCGCAAACGCATCGATTACGGCGTATGAGGCCGCTTATCGCGCATTAAAGGTCGGTATGACGCAAAACGAGTTCGAAGGCCTGGTGGAATCGGCCCACACCCAGCTCGGCTTCCATGGTGGAGCAGACGTGCAGGTGGGTCCGCACTCCGCCGCTCCTCACGGCTCAATCGCGTCCCAGAAGATTACCGAAGGGACGATCGTGATGATGGACGGCGGATGCAGCGTCGAGGGATACGCGTCCGACATTACCCGTACTTTCGTACTGGGAAAGCCCACTGACAAGATGAAGCGGATCTTCGACATTGTGCATCAGGCGCAGAGCGCCGCTCTGGCGGCGGCCCGTCCCGGAGTCGAATGCCAGGCGGTGGATGCAGCCGCACGCAAAGTCGTGATCGATGCAGGCTACGGCACCGGTTTCAGATACTTTACCCACCGCCTCGGGCACGGCATGGGGCTGGATGGTCATGAATGGCCCTACCTGGTGCCCGGTAATACCACCCTGTTACGCACCAACATGACGTTCAGCGACGAGCCCGGCATCTATATCCCGGGCGAGTTCGGCGTGCGCATCGAGGACGACATGCACATTCTCGCCGAAGGCGCGGAGTTGTTCAGCCCGCGCAGTCCCTCCCTGGAACACCCGTTCGGGACGGCATAGTCTTCGCAAAGGGCGTTCGGTTCAAAACGGGAACGCGCTGTACAAAAGTCGAAAACTGATAGCAACTTGCCGCTCCATTGGGCGATAGTGGAGATGGGGGGAAATATATTTCGAAATCAAGGTACTGTTTACTTGGGCGGTAATCGTTCGGCGGAGCTCCACCTGATATAAGGTCGTCGCATCCAAAACAGTACCGTAAGTTGACGTTTCGTGCGGCTGCCCTTGCGAGACGGGCAGAGTTGTCGCGGAGAGGGCGAGAGGGTGTGCCTCGCCCTTGGCCGGAAGGATCGGGTGGTAAAAGGAGCTCGCGAGCGTCACCGAATAGCCGGACGAAATGCTCCACCTCATGGCAATTCGCCCATGCCGGTATGAGTGCGCACGCAAATCCACACTCGATGAGCGGGTGCGCGAGACATCAAACAATCAAGGCTCTCGGGGGGACCCTGTGGGAACGAAACGAAAGGCCAATGGAGACCAGGAAGTTTACGAGCGGCAGGCAGTGATCTGCAAGGCGTTCGCCAATCCTACCCGCCTCCACCTGATCGATATGCTGACGCGCGGTGAACGCTGGGCGTCGGAGCTGCAGGAGGGGTTGGGTATCTCGAAGGCAAACCTATCGCAGCATCTTGCTATCCTGAAATCAGCCGGCGTGGTCGCGACGCGAAGGACCGGCAAGCAGCTGCAGTGCGGGATTGCGATGGCGGAGGTCAAACAGGCCACCGCCGCGTTTCGCAACATGCTGAAGGCCCAAGGCAAGGAAAGCCGACGCTGGTCCTGAACCCGCAAAGCGCCTGATTGACCGGCTCACCTGGTTGAAGAACTCGGGCAAGGCGGCAAAATCCCCCGTGCTGCCTTTCCTGCCCGGCGAGCCGTCCTTGCCGAGTACGAGATCTGCATCGTCCCGCGCGGAGCCGATGTGTGTCGGCCGTGCCGAACCCGTTCTTCCAGTTACACTGTTGAGCGATGGCACGCGCCAGCATCCTGGAATACCTCGACAACTTTCGCCTGCATGCCGGAGAAACCGCCTACGTTTTCCGTCGCGGCTATCGTGTGCAGCGCTGGAGTTATGGCGAGGTGGCCAGGGAGGCATGCCGGTTCGCGCGCGCGCTGGAAGCCCGCGGCATCGGCAAAGGCGACAAAGTCCTCCTCTGGGGTGAGAACTGCGCGGAGTGGACGGTGGCATTTTTCGGCTGCCTGTTGCGCGGCGTGATCGCCGTTCCCATCGACAGGATTGCGGCACCGGATTTTGCGCAGCGCGTGGCGCAGCAGGTGGATGCCAAGCTGTGTGTTGGTGCTCTGCATCATGTGGTGCCCGGCGTCGCTCATCTCGAGTTGGAAAGCCTACGTGAAGCAGTGGCGGGGTTTTCCGGCGCGCCGGTCACGCACACGGGAGTGATGAGCGATGACCTTGTCGAGATTGTATTCACTTCGGGAACCACGGCTGAACCACGCGGTGTGGCCATTACCCATGGCAATATTCTCGCCAACATCGAGCCGCTGGAGCGGCAAATCGGCGGCTATCTGAAATACGAGCGCATCTTTCATCCTTTACGCTTTCTCAACCTGCTTCCTCTGAGCCACGTGTTCGGACAGTTCCTGGGTATCTTCCTGCCACAACTGCTGGGTGCAACCGTACTCTTCCAGGACACGCTCAATCCCGGCGAAGTAATGCGAACGATTAAGAACGAACGTGTCTCGGTAGTGGTGACGGTGCCGCGGCTGATGGAGTCACTCAAGGACAAGATCGAGCGCGACATGGACGCGGCGGGCAGGACGGAGTGGCTCCATCGCCAGATGGAGGCCTCCGAGGATGAGCACTTTGCCAAGCGCTGGTGGCGCTTCCGCAAAATTCACCATGAGTTCGGATGGAAGTTCTGGGCTTTCATCTCGGGCGGCGCCGCACTCGACGCCGATACCGAAGAATTCTGGCGAAGACTGAGCTTTGTAGTCATTCAGGGCTACGGGCTTACCGAGACCACTTCGCTGATTTCCCTCAATCACCCCTTCCACACCGGCAAACGCTCGATCGGCAAGGTGCTGGAGGGTCGCGAAATGAAGCTCGACGATAACGGCGAAATCCTGGTTCGCGGCGCCAACGTGGCGGCGGGTTATTGGCAGGGCAAGGAACTGAGGCCCGTGCTGGGCGAGGACGGCTGGTTCCGCACCGGCGACCTCGGCGCGCTCGATGCCGACGGCAACCTCTATTTCAAGGGCCGCAAGAAGAACGTCATCGTCACGCGCGAAGGGATGAACATCTATCCCGACGACTTGGAGGCCGTGCTGCGCCAGCAACCGGAAGTGCGCGACTGTGTGGTGGTCGGCTTGGAATCCGGAGGAAACGCTGAGCCCGTTGCTGCGCTCTTGCTGCGCGATGCTGCTGCAAATGCCGCAGCAATTGTGGCATGCGCCAACCAGCACCTGGCAGGGTTTCAGCAGATGCGCCGCTGGCTGGTTTGGCCGGACGAGGACTTCCCCCGCACTCCCACGCAAAAGCCGAGGCTTAGCGTGATCCAGCAGGCGGTGCAGCAGCATTTCTCATCCGCGGCCGTTTCCGTGGTGCCGCAGGGAGGACTGGCTGAGCTGATCAGCCGCATCACCGGACAAGCAACCGGGGCGCTGCCCTCCGACGCCAAGCTTGAGGGCGACCTCAATCTTAGTTCGATGGATCGGGTTGAGCTGATGAGCGCGCTGGAGGACCGCTACCAGGTCGATTTGAGCGAGGCCAACTTTGCCAAGGTCAGCACAGTTGGCGAATTGGAGCGCATGCTGCACGAGCCACTACGCGCGCAGCAGAGCGGCTACAGTTACCCTCGCTGGGCGCAACGCTGGCCAATCACCTGGATCCGCACCTTCATCTACTACGTGGCAACTTTGCCGGCGACACTCATCATGGCCCACCCTAAAGTGGTCGGCCGCGAGAACCTCGCTGGCCTCGACAGCCCGGTACTCATCACCTGCAACCACATCACGTATATCGATCTCGGGTTCGTATTGATCGCTATGCCACCGCGTATCCGGCACAGGCTCGCAGTCGGAATGTTGGGCGAACGTCTTTGGGGCATGTGGAGGCCCCCCGCCAGCATGAACTTCATCGCGCGCTGGTGGCAGCAAGCCGGCTATTACCTCGCGGTGGCGCTGTTCAACGTCTTTCCGCTGCCGCAGCAGTCGGGCGTGCGCGAAAGCTTCGCCTTCGCCGGAGAGTCGGTGGACCGTGGCTACAGCGTGGTCGTTTTCCCCGAAGGCCGCCGCACCCAGGACGGCAGACCCTCGCCGTTTCGCTCCGGGGTCGGCATGCTGGCCCAGAAACTCGATATCCCAGTCGTACCATTGCGAATTGACGGCCTGTATGGCATGAAAATGTCTGGCCGCAAGATCGCCCGCAGGAACGAACTTAAAGTGATGATTGGCAAGCCCTTACGCTTCGCCCCCGGAACTCGCCCGGAAGATATCACCCGCCAATTGGAAAGTGTCACTTGGAATTTGTGACGCACCTCATAGCACTTGCTGAACCCAAAGTGATACGAATATCCGTTTTGCCAAACAGTGCCGATTCGTCGATGCGGGCCTGACGCGAATTCCCGCCATTTTCGCGGGGAGGAATTTGCATGCGCGATACATTACTGAGGCTGTGGCCGGAGCTGGAATGGATTCAGGACGCCGGGCTGCGTGAAAAAGTTGCGAAGACCTGGGAGCTGGCTCTGCAGCGCAGTCCGCTGACTGCGGACGACCTCAATCGCATTCCGTTCACCCTTCTGGTGCCGAACTGTCCCACGACCTTCATGGAGCACAAGCGCTGCGTGGTACACATTGCGCGCAAGGCCGTCGAAAGCATGACGGAGTTCATGGGCAATGCGCTGCCCATCGACCATGACGTGGTGATTGCTGGCGCCATACTCGCCGACGTCGGCAAGCTGCTGGAGTACGAAAACGCCGACGGCAAGACCCGCCAAAGCAAGCGCGGTGAAATGCTGCGGCATCCCTTCACCGGTGTAGCGCTGGCCATGGAATGCGGTGTGCCCGACGCAGTTTGTCACATCATCGCAGCGCACGCGGCTGAGGGCGACCTCGTGAAACGCACTACCGAGGCTTATATCGTGCACTATGCGGACTTCATGGCATATCTGCCCTTCAAGAATTTTGGGAAGTAAAGAGAGGATTCCTATGGCAACCGTTACAACGCCTGCGCCGGCAAAAGCAGCCGCCAAGCCGACCGTCACGGCGCTCATGTCGCAGTGGGCCGCAAGGGTGAAGCTCGAAGACCTTTCTCCGGACGCCATTTACCAGGCGAAGCGCTTCTTGCTCGACAGCGTGGGCTGCGCCCTCGGCGGCTACCAGCAACGCGACGTCATCATCGCTCTCGAAGTGTTCGACGAGATCGCCGGGTCGGGCAAGGCAACCGTCATCGGCACAGGCAGGCAGATGGACGCCGCCTCGGCCTCGCTGGCCAACGCCCTGATGATCCGCTGCATGGACTACAACGACATCTACTGGAAGCAGGACCCCTCGCACCCGTCAGACATTTTTCCCGCTGCGATGGCGTGCTGTGAGCGCGCCCGCGGCGACGGCCGCGAGCTGATCGTCGGCCTCGTGCTAGGCCACGAGTTCGAGATGCGGCTGTGCGAAGCGGCGTTTCCCGGCATCCGCGAGCGCGGCTGGCACCATGCCACGCTGACCGCCTTCGTGTCGCCGATTGTTGCTGCACGCATGCTGCGCCTGGACTGGGCGAAGATGCAGCATGCCATCGGCATCAGCGCCAGCGGGCGCGCCACCCTTGGGGCGGTTACCGCCGGCAAGCTCACCATGATGAAGAACACCGTCGATCCTATGGCCACCCAAAGCGGCGTGCTGGCAGCGTTGCTGGCGGAGAAGGGCTACAGCGGCCCCGAGCACGTCCTCGACGGCAAAGAGGGCCTCACCCACTGCCTCGGACCGGAGTGGAGGCTGAACATCCTGACCGACGGGCTTGGCGAATCCTGGCGCATCACACAATGTGGGATGAAGGCCTTCCCCACGGAGGCGCTGACCCACACTCCGATCTCCGCGGTGCTGGCCCTAGTCAAGGAAAACGACTTGAAGCCCGCAGACGTTGCGAAGGTGCACATCCGTACCACTGCGCGCGGAGCGGACATCCTGAGCGATGCCAGCAAGTACAATCCCCATACCAAGGAGACGGCCGACCACTCGCTGCCTTACGTGATTGCGGCGGCCATCGCCGAGCGGCAGGTCACCCCGCTGCAGTTCACCATGGAAAAGATCATGAACCCGACCATCCGCGCCCAGCTCAACAAGATCGTCGTAACCGCCGATCCGGAGATCGAAAAGGTTTTCCCCGCACTGCAGCGTGTCGTCGTGACGATCGAGACCTCGGACGGCCGTGAATTCACCAAGCAGTTGGACTTCCCCAAGGGTGACCCGCGCAACCCTCTGACCGACAAAGAAGTGGAGGAAAAATTCGAGGCGCTGGCCGGGCCGGTGATGACCCCTGACGCCCGCCGCAAAGCAATCGGGGCAATTTGGTCACTGGAGAAACAGACCAGCGTCACCGATCTGATGCGGCTATTCAGAGCAGACCGCTAGGGCAGGAGGTGAAACAATGGGACAGACGATTGTCGAAAAGATTTCGCAGAGCCACATGGCCGAAGGGCCGAGCCGTCCGCTGCGTGCTGGCGATTTTCTTTCCATCCGCCCTGATCACGTAATGACCCACGACAACACCTCGGCGGTGATGACGAAGTTCAGGACGATTGGCGCGCGGGCGATTCACGACCCGGCACAGCCAGTTTTCACCGCCGATCACGACATCCAGAATACCGACGAATCGAACCTCGCCAAGTACCGCAGCATGGGAGCCTTCGCTGCGCAGTACGGCATCGATTTCTATCCTCCCGGTACGGGCATCGGCCACCAGATCATGGTGGAGAAAGGCTACGTCCTGCCGGGCGACTTCGTGGTGGCGTCGGATTCGCACTCCAACATGTACGGCGCACTTGGTGCCGTCGGCACCCCCGTGGTTCGCACCGACGCCGCTGCCATCTGGGCAACCGGCGAATTCTGGTGGCAGGTCCCACGGACTATCGAAGTGGTGCTTGAAGCCAAGCTGTCGCCGGGCGTCACCGGCAAAGACGTCATCATTACCCTGTGCGGACTCTACAACCAGGAAGAGGTTCTCAACGCCGCGGTCGAGTTCACCGGCCCCGGCGTCGTCTCGCTCAGCATGGACGCGCGCCTGAGCATCGCCAACATGACCACCGAGTGGGGTGCACTGGTCGGTTGGTTTCCGGCGGACGATGTGACCTTGTCTTACATTGAGGGACGTAACCGCGAACTGTGCGCGCAGGGCATCACTCGCATCTCCGACCGCCGCATAAACGAAATTCGCAAGAATCCTCTGACGCCTGATGCCGACGCGGTGTACGCAGGACGCATTGTCTTGAACCTCGCCGAGGTGACTCCGCATGTGTCCGGTCCGGACACAGTACAGGCGATGCAGTCGCTGGCGGAGATCGAAAAGAAGAAGGTCGCGATCCAGAAGGCCTACCTGGTCTCGTGCGTGAATTCGCGGCTGGAAGACCTGGCAGCAGCGGCGAGAGTTCTCGACGGCAAAAAGGTTGCGGCGGAAGTAAAGTTCTATCTGGCCGCGGCGAGCCGCTCGATACAAGACGAAGCCGAGAAGCTCGGCATCTGGCAGACGCTCCTCGCCGCCGGAGCGCAACCGCTGCCTCCGGGATGCGGCCCCTGCATCGGACTCGGCGCCGGCCTGCTTGAACCAGGCGAAGTCGGCATCTCGGCCACCAATCGAAACTTCAAAGGCCGCATGGGATCGCGCGACGCTCAGTGTTATCTGGGAAGTCCCGAAGTCGTCGCCGCATCAGCCGTGGCGGGATTCATCTGCGGCCCGAACCCGGCCGAGTATCGCGAGGTCAACAAGCACTACGAACCGTTTGCGGTGACTTTGAAGGCAGAAGAAGTCGAGATACTCGCAGGCTTCCCGCGCAACGTAGGCGGCCGCCTGGTCTTTCTGCCGCAGGACAACCTGAACACCGACGGCATTTACGGCAAGGACTACACCTACCGCGAAGACATGACGCCTGAGATGATGGCCAAAGTGGTGATGGAGAACTACGACCCGACGTTCGCCCAGCGCATGCAGACTGGCGACGTGGTCGTCGGCGGATTCAACTTCGGCACCGGCTCCAGCCGTGAGCAGGCAGTCACGGCGTTGAAGTGTGCGGGCATTCCTCTGGTGATTGCCGGTAGTTTCTCGCAGACTTATTTGCGCAACGCCTTTAATAACGGCTTTCTGTGCATCGAGTCGCCGGAACTGGTAAACCGCCTATGCGCGAAGTGTGCCGATGCGATCCTGCACAAGGAAAAGACCATCATCCCCGGCGATGGCATCGACGTTGATTTCGCAGGCAGCACCATTCGCTATGCTGGCGAAGAATTCACCTTCCCGGCGCTGGGCTCAGTGCCGCAGTCGCTGGTCATCGCCGGGGGCATTGAAAATCTGGTCACCGCCAAGCTGGGGCTTAGCGCCTTTGCTACCACAATGTGATACAGCCCACAACGTGGGGCACACGATCGATTAAGGAGTTCGTTATTATGTCAAAACATACCGTCGTGACCATGCCGGGAGACGGCATCGGCAACCAGGTTCTTCCTCAGGCAATTCGCGTGCTCGACGCCGTAGGCTTTCAGGCCAACTACGTCCACGCGGACATCGGCTGGGAGTGCTGGCGCAACCAGGGTAACGCGCTCCCTGAGCGTACCATCGAACTGCTGCGGCAGCACAAGGTTGGACTCTTCGGCGCCATTACCTCCAAACCGAAAAAAGAAGCCGAGGCCGAGCTCGCTCCCGCGCTCAAGGGTAAGGGCTATCAATACTTCAGTCCCATCGTCTCCATGCGGCAGATCTTCAACCTCGACATCTGCATGCGGCCCTGCCTATCGTTCCCCGGCAATCCGCTGAACTTCATCCGCAAAAAGCCCAATGGCGGCTACGAAGAGCCGAAGGTAGACGTGGTGGTTTTCCGCCAGAACACCGAAGGCCTCTATGCCGGCGTCGAATGGACCAACCCGCCGCAGCCGGTGCGGAACGCTCTAGCCACGCATCCCAAGTTCAAGCCATTTGCCGACGTTCCCGGGGCGGACATTGCGATTTCCGTGCGCATCATCACCCGTCTCGCGGCTCGCCGCATCTGCGAAGCGGCTTTCAGACATGCACGCCAGTTCGGCTACAAGTCGGTGACGATCTGCGAGAAACCCAACGTGCTACGCGAGACCTCGGGGATGATGGAAGAGGTCGCGAGGGAAGTGCAGAAGCAGTACAGCGAGATTGCCCTGTGGTCCGCCAATATTGACGCGCAGACCATGTGGCTCACCAAGAACCCCGAGGACTACGGTGTGATCGTGGCCAGCAATCTGTTTGGCGACGTTATCAGCGACGCCTTCGCCGGACTCGTCGGCGGGCTTGGCTTTGCGGCATCGGGAAATATCGGCGAAGAAGTTGCAGTGTTCGAGCCAACCCACGGCTCGGCGCCGAAATATGCCGAGCTGAATCCGCCCATTGTGAATCCGATCGCAATGATTCTCTCGGCGGCGATGATGCTCGATCACCTCGGCGAGAACGGCAAGGCTACAAAGATGCGCGCCGCTATCGCCGTGGTGGTCGCCGAAGGCCGAGTGCGCAGCTATGACATGTTGCGCATTCCGGGTGGCGCCAATGCGATCGTCCAGGGCGCTGCCTCAACCACCGAGATCACCGATGCGATTCTCGTGAAGTTAGGAGTCGGAGTGGAGAAGGAATATGCCGGTAGCAGCCGAAGCTAGGCAACTGAAGCGTGGCGAAGCCGGCCGCGCGGGCGGCGACGTCCGCTCCGACGTGCGCGTCACCGTCGAAGAGCGCGCCACCGGCGGCCTCGACATCGACCTGCGGTCGCGCGTGGCCCTCTACTATGGCGAGAGCATCCGCCAGCAGGGGTACCACGTGCTCGCGAAACTCGGCGTCGAGCATGCGTTCGTCAGTGTAGTCGACGAAGGCGCCCTGCCCTTCGTCATCGCCGCGCGCATCGAAGCTGCTGCCAAGCGCGCAGTGCTGGACGACGGGAAATCCGCGTTGCCCGACCCGCTCCCACCGCCTGCAGCCTCGGCGAAAGATCGCTTGCGCCGCTCGCGGCTCTATCTGCCGGGCAACGAACCCAAATACTTCGTCAACGCGAGTCTGCATGGGCCGGATGCCGTCATTCTTGATCTCGAAGACTCGGTCCATCACGCCGAGAAAGACGCCGCCCGCCTGCTGGTGCGCAACGCTCTTCGTTCCGTCGATTTTGGCGCTGCCGAGCGTATGGTGCGCATCAACCAGTTGCCTTTTGGACTGACCGACCTGGAGGAAATCATTCCGCAGTCGCCCGACCTCATCCTGATTCCAAAAGCGGAGACAGCCGCGCAAGTCGTCGAAGTGGACGACGCCATCACGCGCGTCGCACAGCAGTCCGACGTGACGCGGCCAATCTGGCTGATGCCGATTCTGGAGTCGGCGCTGGGCATCGAAAACGCTTTTACTATCGCGACGGCGTCGGATCGTGTGGCCGCTCTCACCATCGGTCTCGAGGACTACACCGCCGACCTCGGCGTGGTAAAGACCGCGACGGGCGGTGAGTCGCTCTACGCGCGCCAGCGCGTCGTCAACGCTGCCCACGCCGCCCACATTCAGGCCATCGACTCCGTGTACGGCGACGTCGCCGACTTGGACGGCCTTTTGCGCTGGGGCGAGTCTTCGCGCGCCATGGGCTTCGAGGGCATGGGCTGCATCCATCCCATGCAGATCGAGGTCATCCATCGCGCCTTTGCCCCGTCATCCGCCGAACTCCAGAAAGCTCTGAAGATCGTTGCCGCCTTCGAAGACGCGCAAGCGCAGGGGCTGGGGGTGGTCAGCCTGGGCTCGAAGATGATCGACGCTCCCGTGGTGCACCGCGCCGTCAAGTTGGTGGCACGCGCCCGACAAATGGGCCTCATTTCCGCTAATGAGGGAGGCCAGGCATGAGCGCCATCGCCCCCGCCGAACTCGTCGTCAACGCCGCTGGGCGCCACGTTCCAACCGTGGTCAACGGACGCGAGCAAATTCCCTACGCCGGTGTGGACGGCCATCGTCCCACTGGCAACAAGTATGGACCGCCGATTCGGACCACCAGCGACTATCCCCGGAACGGCGATAAGCGCGTGCCCGACCTCGAGACGGCGCTGCGCCTGTGCTGCCTGCGGGACGGCATGACAATCAGCAGCCATCATCACCTACGCAACGGCGACCAGGTTGCGTTGCTGGCCCTGCAAACCGCCGCGCGCATGGGCGCCAAAGACCTGATGTGGTTTCCCAGCGCTTCCTTCCCCTGCCATGAGCCGGTCATTGAGCTGATGAAATCCGGCGCGGTGCATCACATCGAGGGCAGCATGAACGGCCCGCTGGGCGAATTCTGCTCCCACGGCCACATGCGCGGCCTCGGCGTACTGCGCTCCCACGGAGGACGCTGGCAGGCGGTGCAGGACGGCGAAGTCCACATCGACATCGCAGTAATCGCGGCGCCCACCGCCGACTGCTTTGGCAACGCCGACGGGGCACATGGAAGGTCGGCGTGCGGCTCGCTAGGCTTCGCCCTGACTGATTCGGTCTATGCCGACCGCGTCATCGTGGTGACCGACAGCCTGGTGGCTTTCCCGTGCGTCCCGTGGCAGATCCAGGGCAACAACGTGGACTACGTCGTCGAAGTCGATTCCATCGGCGACCCCTCGAAGATCGTCAGCGGAACCACGCAGATCACGCGCAGCCCCGACCGGCTGCGGATTTCGGAACAGGTGGCGCGCTTCCTGCGCGACAGCGGCATCATGCGCAACGGCTTCTCATTCCAGGCGGGAGCGGGCGGCGTGGCACTGGCCTTTGTCGATTACCTCGGCCGCATGATGAAGGAAGCCGGCGTGAAAGCCAGCTTCGTGCGAGGCGGCTCGACCAAGTATCTGGTGGACATGCTCAAAGAAGGCCTCACGGGCTACATCCTCGACGGCCAGACGTTCGACCTCGATGCTGTCCAGTCCATCGCCACCGATCCCCGGCACGTACCGACCAGTCCGTTCACGTCCTACAATTTTCACGGCAAAGGAAACTTCGCTTCCATCGTCGATGCCTGCGTGCTGGGGGCAACCGAGGTGGATGTGAACTTCAATGCCAACGTGGTCACTCACTCCGACGGACGTCTGCTGCATGGCATCGGCGGCTGGCAGAACTGCCTGTTCGCAGGATGCACGATTCTCGCCGTGCCCTCCTTTCGAGACCGCATCCCCGTGATCGTGGACGCGGTCACCACCATCACCGGCCCTGGCGAACTTATCGACGTGATCGCCACGGAGAGGGGAATCGCCATCAATCCGAAACGAAAGGACCTGCTCGATGCCGTGAAGGGCAAAGGGCTACCCCTTCGTCCCATCGAGGAAATCAAGGCCGAAGTGGAGAAGATCTGCGGCGGCAAACCAACGAAGCCCAAGCTCGGTGACCGCCCTGTGGCTGTGGTTAAGTGGGTTGATGGCACCGTGCTCGATACGGTCTGGCAAGTGCTCGAAGACAACCCCTACGCGGCCAAGGTAGCGGGAGGGGAGTAGATCAACCCAGCCTCTTCTGCGAGCAGGCCAAGCCGCTTTCGCGGCCAGGACAGACTTCACCGCCGAAACGCTGCTCCACCAATGGCCCTCCCTTACCTTGATCTACCGTTCGGGAGGGGTCACCGGCTTGTCTTTGGCATCCATCGGCAACAGCCTCGGCGTGGCGCCTTCAATCTTCTTGATGGCCGATTGCTTCGGTCCGCACGTTGTCTCCCGCAGCAGCTTGGGATGCGCGCCTTTGGAAAAGATGTAAGCGCGGATCTTGTAGCAGATATCCGACTCGGGAGAGATTTCCATGGCGTCGAACGGCCACTGTTTCTCTTGGCCGTTGATCAGGGTTGTGCCGGGCTGAACCAGGGCAGACTGCGGCGAGGGTCGCAGAAGCGGGTCGTTCGCGGCTACCGCCGGTTCGGCAGCGGCTGAGGGTGTCGAGAGCGCCAACGAAAGCACGAGAACGCCTAACATATGCCCTCCTGGTAACGAATCTTAGCACCATCTTGCGCGACCGTTGCGGATTTGGGATGAACAGAATTTGGGTTCAACACCACTCCTTCCTGGGTCCCATGTCAAGCGGCGGCACACCCCGGATCGGCGCCAAACGCAGCCATCACCGACGGAATCACTGGAAAACCGCCGCGCATGTGGTCTAATGGCTGCGTTGCAGCCGTATGGCCGGAGACGTTTGTGTGCGGAGGGCCGGGATGGAAGAACGCGACTTTTTCGACGAGCGGCAAGAAACCCGCAAGGCAACCATGACCTGCCCCCACTGTCGGCAGGAGTCGGAGTACGAACTGGGCTGGTTCGTCCGCACCAAGAAGAGACAGCTTCCGGGGAGGGCAGACGAACGCGACCGGGCCAAATTTGCCAAAGCCCGCTCCTACATGGTGCGTCGCGACGATCTCGTCGCCTGCAAGAACCTCCGCTGCCGCAAGCGCTTCGAGGTCACCGGAGTGCAGTCGGTGGCGTTCCTCGACTAGCCCACTGAATCGCTTACTCTTCGCCATTCCCGTTGAGCGAGGAGTCCGATATAGGACCGTTTTGTGTCAGGGCACGACTTCAGTCGTGCCGCGTCCGCTCTTACGAGCTCTGGGCTTCAGAGGATGCTGAAAAAGTCGAATTTGTGCCGCTTCGTATCAGGGCATGACTTCAGTCGTGCCGATAAATGCTTTGTTCTTTGTCATCCCGAGGCACTTTAGTCGCCGAGGGATCTGCATTGTCGACTTTTTCTGCAGCTTCTTTGGCCCGTGCTTCCTTTTGCTTTGCGAGGTAAGAAAAGCTAAAGGGAAATTCCTCAGGCGAGTTCACCAGACCAGCTTTAACCGGGTTCTGCGCAATGTATTCCCGATGTCTCAAAAAGCTGTCCTTGCGCGAAAACACCTTCGAAATTGTTCTCAAAAGTCGCCGCACACTTGCCGCAGAGATGAAGCGGATTGAATTGAGCTTCGCATCAGCGCGCGACTGCACACCTTGCGAGAGAACTTCGGTGCAGGATTGTTTTGTATCAGGGCGCAGCCTTCAGTCGTGCCGCAATCCGCCCTGTCAGCTCTGGGCTTTAGCACCTGAGGGAATTCGATCTCTGTCTCGCGGCGCAAAGGTCACAGGCGTGCAATCGGTCGCATTCCTCGAAGAATCCACTTTGGAAATCGTTTCATTTTGCGCAGGGCGTCAATCGGACAAGAATCGTTTAACCTTTTCCGTCAGTCGTTCTAGGTCTCTAACTTGACACTCCCAGACAACGAGCACCTTCCAGCCAAGCTTTCGTAGCCGCAAACGCGCTCTCTCGTCCCGTTGGACATTCCGCAACAGCTTTGGTCTCCAATATTCCACCTGTGACTTGGGGATGCGCCCATCTGCGCATCTTTCATGCAGGTGCCAAAAACACCCATGAACAAGGATGATCTTTCGAGCGGAGACAAACACTATGTCAGGTTTTCCCGGGAGATCTTTGCGATGAAGGCGAAAGCGGAAACCCAGTCGATGAACCATGGAACGAACTATCAACTCGGGTTTCGTATCGCAGCTTCGAATTCGCCGCATGTTTTCGCTACGACGGATTGGTGTCAGCCTGTCCAACACCCCACCTCACTATCTCCACTCGAATGTCTCGCCGATTAGCCATTCAAGGCTACGAAGGTGTTCAAGCGTGCCATTTTCATGCAGCCCCTCTCTAATCAGTTGGGGGGCAAAGTGGACCGCTGCTGACAGGGCCGCGTTCGGAATCTTGGGAGGACAATTATCCAGAACCTTCCGCAATCGCCCACCGTCAAATTCGCCCAACACTGCGTAAACCTTGCAGTCCGAGTAGACGGGAGGTTCACAAAACACAGCGAGCCGGTTGTGACGAAGTCGCCAGCGTACAAGTAGAACGCAGACAATCCGGTCACCGCGGCGGCTAACGACGTCGACCTTCAGACGTCTCGGACTATTGACCGAAGTGTTTCCGGGAAATTCCGCTGGCGCGTCGGCCCACTCCTCATACGCTAGACTAGGGTCGCCGAAACGCTGGAGCACGTTAACAACGAGCGAGCGGAATGCACGTCCGACGAGGTTGTTTGGTTGCGACTCGCGAATTTGGGGTTGTCGCCAGTAAGTTCCAATGCTCCTGCATATATCGCTTCGGGAGATATTCAGTTGATCGGCAAGACAGTCGCTGAGGGACTTGGCACGTTTCAACGTCGCATTGGGCCCCACCCCACTCGCAGTGAGTCGATTGCTTTCAACATAGCTCACAACATCGTGAGGGGCGACCCATCCATACCGGTACACTTCACAAGAAAGCAGCAATCTAGCGATGCCCTGCCAAGCCTCTCTAGCCGACCATTGAAAGTGGTGCAGGAGGTCATCGTAGAGGTCAACTGCCAGCTGTGAATTCGTTGAGCGCGCCATAAACCGGGATTGACGTCTAACGTCTCTGCCAAGATGTTCTTTTAAAGAACACTATACTTGAATTCTTTCTGTTACACAAAATGGGAATGGCGGCCAAGGTCGAAACGCGCCCATTTCGGAACATCATCGGTAAGCGGGTTAAACAGGCCCGCCTCGCATTCAACCCGCCTCTTACGCAGGACGCGCTATCGGGAAGACTCGCAAAGGCTGGAATCCATTTGGACCGTGTCGCGCTAGCGAAGGTTGAGAATGGCCTTCGTTGCGTATTCGATTTCGAAGTAAAGGGCCTAGCTGCTGTCCTAAAGGTTGACACCAGCTGGCTTCTCAGCATCGACTCCGCCAACCTACCATGTGGTTCGAAAAGTACGCGGCGTGCGAAGGGACAAGCATGACGTTCTCCACGTCAGCGTGCCTGCAGAAGGCTACCTCCCGGGCAAAATCAGACGTGGCAAACAAGCTTGTCAGCATGTTTTTGCACGACTTGAGCAGGCGCATAGCGACTTCAATCCGGCTGCCCGTTAGCGACCCAAGGTATGCCGATTCGGTTGCCGCCGCTTTTGGCTCCAATTGCTGCTACTGTTCACGAGTTCTGGAAAAAGATCGCGCAGCGGTTGAGCACCTCGACGGAATGAACCGGTTTCGATTGGGCCTCCATATTCCAGGCAATGTGCTCGTTGCATGCAAACGCTGCAACGGCGAAAAGAGACGAGATGATCAAGCGAGCGATCTCACGCTCGCTGAAAGCGGATGGGAATCATTTCTTTCTCACGATGGGAGTCGTTGCTTGAGTTCCTGCAGCAACTGTGCTTACTGGGCTACGGTCTGGCCTGATGCAAAAGAACGAGCTGAAAGACTGGAGACGACGAAAGCGAGAATCAACGCTTTCCGCAACGCTTATCCTGGCTCGATGGGGTGGGCGCGGAAAGCTAGAGCGTGCCTCAGACCGACCGTGGATTCGCTTTATCGAGAGTGCCAGGAATTCGCTGTAACACAAATCAGGAACACCGCGAACGAAGCATTCTCTAAGCTTCTGGAAGTTGGGGACAAATAAACTAAGCCTCTCTGCCAATTTGGTGCGAGACGACTCCACACCCTCCAGATCGTTGAGGACCCTATTAAGCATTTTCGACCCAGGCAATTTCTGGATACTACATCCACCCCTCAACATGACATGCCATCAAGGTCACGTCGTCTTCTGGCGGGATAGGGATTTGCGTCGATGACCCAATCGAGACTCCCGTCCTCCGGCGAACGTGAGTACGACGCTCACAGCCGACAACAGAGGACTGAACACCGGCCACTACGGGGGACGTACCCTCATAACTTGCACGTCTTCCGCGGTCCTGCCACCCTAACTCTTTGTGCGCAGGCGTGCCCCAACTCCCTGCCGAAACGCGCGACTCCCAGCAACTTCCCCGCCTTACCGGCGAAGAAGCTTTGCCAACACCACGCGATCACCAGCAATCAGACTGCGGCGGCGTTGCCTGCTCCCAGCACCGCTTTCCTTGTGGACGGCGGCAGGCTGACTGCGACGAAACATTCGGCGGGGTACGGGTAATCCTCTCCAGACTCGTCAACAATGCGGAGCATCTGAGGTTTCGCGGCTGCCGGGTCCTCAATGACCTGGTAAAGCTTCCGCAACTCCAGCGAGGCTGGGTACTCGCTGTTGTCTACGCAAACCACGAATTGCGACGGGACCCGTTTCATAAGGTCAATCTAGAATACGCTTGATTTTGTGTTCCTTCGCGGCCGTGAACCTAACAACCGATAACCGGCCACCTCCCCCCGGTTACCAAAGTACAGGGGCTACGTACCTTCGTAACTTGCACGCCCTTCGCCTTTCTGCCACCCTAACTCGTTGGGCGCCGCCCTTGCGCGCAGGCGTGTCCCACTTCGCCGCCGGATTCGCGGCGGCCTGAACGAGTTTCGCTGCTGCCTGACGAACAAGTACCGGCCAGCCGCGCTGGAGATTCCGTTGCCGTACCGCATCTGCCAGTTCCCCAAGCCCGACGGCACTCCCTGCGGCTCCCCCGCCCTCCTCGGCAAAAAATTCTGCTATTACCACCTGCGCGACCATCAGCGCGGCCAGCGTATCGATACCGCCGTCCGCCGCGCCGACGTCCTGGGCCCACAACTCCCTCCTATGCGTTCGCTCCGCGACGTCCTCGCCGGTCTCAACGAGGTCGTCCATGCCTTGGCCGAAGGCCGCGTCTCGAACCAACGCGCTGGCCGTATCCTTTTCGATCTCCAGCAAGCCCGGGTGGCTCTGAGCGAGCAACACTCGGCCAGAAAATAGGCGATGCAACTCCTTTGCTTTGACGACTTTAGCTATAACTCTTTTCTTCTTTGGACTTTGCAAGGAATTCCTTTTATCTTCAAGAAAATGGATAACTTATGCGATGGGGGGAGGGGGGTAATGTGCGCGGAAAGTCCCATTTTGGGAACATGCATGAACGCCCAGATCGTACAGACGACTCTTCCGTGTCCGACCTATAATCGAGTCTCACCCCATGACTGCGCCGACAGAATCCGCCTCGCCGCCACCCAAGCGTCCGCCTCGTCCTCCCGACGAGTTGACGGCCAAGGTCGCACCCGTCATGGACCGGGTCGAACGGTTCTGGTCCCGCGTCACGGAGGGGATGCGCGCCGACGAGCTGTGGAGGTCCTTCCTTACCGACGCCCGCTCCAGCTACCGCCTGTATTCCAAAGAGGTGGACGCCGAACGCGTAGCGGGAGTGTCCAAGGGCAAGCACTTCATCGGCCTGGTGGGCCAGTTCTTCTGGGCGATTCTGGAGAAGTTGACGCCGGCGCGGCGTGTGCTTTTGCTGGTGGCAATTTTGCTGATCCTTTTTCCCGGGGGCGAGGCGACCTGGCAAGGCGAGGCCGGAAGAGTGAGCTACAGCCTGAACACCCACTTCTACGGCGGTCTGCTGATGTTCGTGCTGCTGGTTTTGGAAGTGGGTGACCGTGTAGTGATGAAGCGCGATCTGCAGATCGCCAAGGAAATCCAGACGTGGCTGCTGCCGGCGAGTCCGCCGGCGATTCCGGGTCTGGACATCGCCTTCGCCACCCGGCCGGCCAACACGGTAGCCGGCGATTACTACGATGTGTTTCCCCGCACAGCCTCCGACGCAGGCGGACAAACCTACATCTTTGCCATGGCCGATGTGGCGGGTAAGAGCATCCCAGCGGCGCTCCTGATGGCAACCATCCAATCGAGCCTGAAGACGCTGGCCGCCGGCCCGGCCCCTTTGCCGGAGCTGGTGAGGCGCATGAACCAGTACGCCTGCAGCAACAGCCAGAACGGCCGCCGCTTCACCACAGCCTTCATCGCAGAGTACGATCCTGCCACGCGTGTTCTCACCTACGTCAACGCGGGCCATAACGCTCCGGTATTGCGGCGCCAAACCGGCGCAATCGAGAGACTCGATCAGGGCGGCATACCGTTGGGGATCCTGGAGGCGGCTCCTTACGTCTCGGGTTCGGCCGAGCTGCACGGCGGCGACTGGCTGATCATTTTCACCGACGGCGTAGTGGAGGCCGAGAACGATCGCGGCGAGGAGTACACCGAGCAACGGCTTCTGTTCGTCGTACACACCGGCGCCGAAATGATGCCGAATCAGCTTCTGCAAAGCATCATGTCCGATCTCGACCGCTTTGTCGCAGGCGCGCCGCAGCACGACGATGTCACCTGCATGCTGGTGAAGGCGTCTTGACGCCGTCGCCCTGGGATGCGGTGATCTTCGATTACGGCGGGGTTTTGTGCTATGCGCCAGCCCCGGAGGATTTAGCGCGGTACGCCGCGAGCAGCGGACAGGATGAAGCCACGTTCCTCAAGTTGTACTGGGAAACCCGCGAATATTACGGCCGAGCGGCAGCCCGATACGCAGCCCATTGGCAACGCGTCGCCACGGCTGCGGGCATCACGATCTCAGACGGAGCAGTACGGGATTTCATTGAAAAGGAATCCGGCCTGTGGACCCGCCCCAATCCTGACACACTGGCCATCGCCCGTGAGGTCAAAGGCGCAGGAGGAAAAATAGCGATTCTTTCGAACATGACATTTGATCTTCTTGGGATTTTGCAGACCAAATTTGAATGGATTGGGGAATTTGATGTCAGGGTCTGGTCGTGCGAAGAGGGCTGTGCCAAGCCCGACGAGCTGATCTATCGGAAGTGTCTCGACGCGCTGGGCTGCGAAGCACGACGGGCGCTTTTCTTCGACGATCGCCCCGGAAACGTCGAGGCTGCGAAGCGAATCGGCATCGAAGCTTACGTGTTTGAGTCGGCGGAGCAGGCGAGAGCCATGGTGGCGAGCGGACTCGATCTGCACTGAAAGAAGGCGATCGGCACCGATCCTGGTTGCAGTGGAGCGGCACGAGTGGCACCCTTCTGGTATGCCTGCTGTTGCCCCCAAAACGCGGGCCGAACGGTTCTCCGTCGTGGTTTCGGGCGTGAAGTTCCTTCGCCGCATGCTAGTCGTGTCGGTGCTGGACTTTTTTCGCCACGGAGGCTTTACAACGTCGGCGGCGCTGGCCTTCTACTTTCTGCTCTCGCTGCTGCCCTTCCTGATCTTTCTTGCCAGCGCGCTTGCGCTATTGCCCATCCAGCATCTGGCTGACCGCATGATCAACCTGGTATCGCACTTCGTTCCCGATCAGACGATGCCGATGGTGCGGAGCATGCTGATGTCCACCATGCATAGCAACGAGAAGCTGCTTTCGATCGGTTTCATACTCTCGATCGTCGCGGCTTCCAATGCGTTTGCAGTGATGATGGACATGTTGAACCGAATCTATGCAGGAGGGGAGACGCAGTCGTTCTGGAAAGGACGGCTGGAGGCCATCTATGTGACGGTGGTGGTGGGGGGGCTGACCATCGTGGCCCTCAGTGCCATACTGCTGGGGCCGCGCTTTGCCGCCGAATTGGAACGGGTCTTTCGCATCAGCCATACGTTCGTGCGGGTTTGGCCGGTCATGCGCTGGTTGCTCGTGGTCGGTTGCGTGCTGGCCTCAATCGAGGTTCTTTACTTCTGGGGACCGAACCGCCGGCATTCTCTGCGCCAGCAACTGCCCGGATCGGTGTTTGCCGTGGCGGTGTGGATCGTCAGCTCCGAGTTGTTGGGCGTCTACTTTCGCGAATTCTCCTATCTCAACGCAATGTACGGAACTCTCACTTCGTTTATCGTGCTGATGATCTGGCTCCAGCTCATCGCGGTTGCCATCCTGCTGGGGGCGGAGCTCAACGTGCAGATTGAACAATCGCAGCAATTGGGTATAAGCGAGCTGTAGGCTAGCAGAATCCAGCGCTGGCCGGTTCGAAAGCGCATTAGCTTCCCGGGATGGAAGATCGGGGCAACCGGCTGACGGTAAACTGCAATAAACGTTTGCCCGCAAGACCCGGATAGCGCGCTGGCAAAGACAGCGCTAAATTTGCACCATGCAATTCGAAATGCAATGGCAACAGGTGATGGCACGCGACGCCCGACAGGACGGCCGGTTTGTTTTCGCGGTGCGAACGACTGGAATCTACTGCCGGCCGTCGTGCCCCAGCCGCCGGCCTCGGCGCGACTCCGTGGAGTTCTTCGCTAATCCCCAGCAGGCTGAGCGTGCGGGCTATCGCGCCTGCTTACGCTGCAGGCCAACGGAGATTTCTGCGCAGGCCAAGGCGGTCATGCAGGCACGCGAGCTGCTCGACGGGGCCGAGACCGTGACGACTCTGGCGGAGTTGAGCCAGCGTGTCGGCGTCAGCCCATTTCACCTGCAACGTCTGTTCAAGCGAGCCACCGGGCTGAGTCCGTGCGAGTACCAGTCGGCGCGCCGCATGCAGCAGGTCAAACGCGGATTGCGTAAAGGAGACAATGTGACGACTGCCTTGTACGATGCCGGTTTCGGCTCGCCTAGCCGTCTGTATGAGAAAGCCCGCCAGCACTTGGGCATGACACCCGGAATCTATCGCCGCGCCGGCGCCGGAATGAGGATTCAGTACGGCATTGTGGCATCACCCCTTGGCCGTTTGCTGGTAGCGGTAACGCCGCGCGGTTTGTGTGCGGTTCGCTTTGGTGAAAGCGCCGGTGAATTGGAGCGCGAACTCCGTGCCGAGTTCCACGCCGCCGAGGTTCACCGCGATGACACGGCGGTTCGGCGGTATTTGCAACCCCTGCTGGCGAGTTTGCGAGGAGAGCGCGTTACCCTGGACTTGCCGCTGGACGTTCGTGCCACGGCGTTCCAGAAGAAAGTGTGGGATGAGTTGAAGAAAATTCCCCACGGCGAAACTCGCAGCTATGGCGAGGTTGCGCGTGCAATCGGCGATGACAACGCTGTTCGCGCCGTGGCCCGGGCTTGCGCCAGCAATCCGGTGGCCGTGGTGGTGCCGTGTCATCGCGTGGTACGCAGCGACGGCAACCTGGCGGGTTATCGCTGGGGTGTGGGACGCAAGAAGAAACTGTTGGAGCGCGAGCGGCAGCAATCGTGAGCGACACTTCTCTGCTCTGACGTTTCTCGAAGGCTGCCAGCGATTTAAGCGCGAGCGCAAATTCCCGTTATGGAATTGATGCTCGCGTTTCCTTTCCCATCCTCACGCGCGTCATTTATACTCGGCTGTTTCAGCGGAGATGATTGGGCGTCGCTGTAGGCTTTGCCATTGATACTGAAATACAAGTGAATATGCCGGTTCTCCGGAGTTAGAGCATTTTCGGTGAAGGTGCAGACCGACTTCCCTCGGGGCTAAAGCCCGGCGTCGCGAATGCCACCAACGGCACGGCTGAAGAGGCCGCTGAAAAAGTCCGGAGCATCGCTGTGGCGCGGACTAAAGTCCGCGCGGAGGGTCAAAAATAAAGGGCTCAACGGCACGACTGAAGTCGTGCCCTGATACAGAGCGGCGCAAAATGGACTTTTTCAGCAGCCTGTGAAGCCGTGCCCTTTCAAGGCGAGAGCTGGACGATATCAACTGTGAAACCGCGATAGCTCCGGAGCGCCGGATTACGCGGGCGCCGTTTCCCGCGAGTTGAAGGAGTAAGACTTGAAAATCTTGGTTTGTATGAAGCAGGTTCCGCAAAAGGACGTTCCGCTCAAGCTGAACGAGAGCGGAACATGGATTCGGGAAGACGTTTCCTACGAGGTCAATGAGCCCGACGCGTACGCGCTGGAAGAGGCGTTGCGCCAGAAGGAGAAGCACGGGGGAGAGGTGGTGGTGATCACCAGCGGCCCTGCCCGCGCCCAGCAGGTGCTGCGCGAGGCGCTGGCCAAAGGCGCCGACCGCGCCATCCATCTGGAAGGCGACAACTTCGTAGGCCTCGACGCGTTTAATACCGCCAGAGCCCTTGCCGCCGCGGTGAAGGACGAAAACTTCGACCTGATTTTCACCGGATTGCAATCCGACGATTTCGGTTTTGCCCAGACGGGCGTGGTACTGGCGGAGCAGCTTGGCTGGTCGCATGCAACGATCATCATGCATATCGAAAAGACCGACGCGGGCATCCGAGTGAAGCGCGAGCTGGAGGCGGGATACTTCCAGTTCGTGGACATGCCGCTGCCGGCGGTGCTGACGATTCAGTCGGGCATCAACAAGCTGCGCTATGCGACGTTGATCGGCATCAAGCAGGCCAAAACCAAGCCGCTGAAGAAAGTCTCTTTCGATGAGGTCAAGCCGGTGTTAACCGACAACCTGCAGAAGATCGAGAAATTGTACGTCCCGCAGAAGACGAAGAAGACGGAAGTAATCGAAGGCCCGCCAGCCGAGGTCGCCAAGAAGCTGGTGGACAAACTGCGGAACGAAATTCATGTGTTGTGATTGGGTGGAAGCGAATTGTAACTGGTATCTCGCACGCAGGAGGCGTTGATGCCAACACAAGAAGAGAAACGCGAGAGAGGCAGGGCCTGCATGGTCGTGGGATGGGTCCTGGTGCTCTTTGCGTTGCTTGTGGTGTTTTTTGAACCGGCAGCGCTCAGGATCGGCCAGACGCGGTTTGGAGTTATCGCCGCGGTCATGGTGGTGGTAGGGCTGCTGCTGAACATATACGGTTATCGTTTGCGGCGCAGCGCCTGAGCGAGGAGCCTCGGCCTTTTGCACGGGCTCAGGAGGCGAAGCTGGCGGCTGCGGTGGCGGGGAAGCACTGCGCCGGACGGTATCCCAGTGATGGTGTGAGAGCGAGACGGCGAAGAGGAACGGACTTATATGGCAGATACGATTCTGGTGGTGGTAGAGCAGCGGGAAGGGAAGCTGAACCGCGTTTCGTGGGAAACCCTGACCGGAGCACAGGCGCTGGCGGCAGAGACCGGCTGGACGCTGGAAGCGGCGGTCGTGGGAAGTCGCGTGGGGAATATCGCCAGCGAAGCGGCTGCGAAAAGAGTCGCCAAGGTGTACAACCTCGAGTCGCCCCAGCTCGAGCCCTACACCCCCGACGGCTATGTCGCGGCGCTAAAGCAATTCATTGAGGAGAAACAGCCGAAGCTGGTGCTGATGCCGCACACCTACCAGGTGCGCGACTTCGCGCCCAAGCTGGCCACGGCGCTGAATCGCGCGCTTGTCTGCGATGCCATCGGCTACAAGTTCGAGGGCGGCAAGCTGTTGTTCACGCGGCCAATGTTTCAGGGCAAGTTCGTGGCGGACGTCTCGTTTGCGGGCGACGCTCCGTACTTTGCCACGTTCCAGTCGGGCGCGTATCGCGGAGACAAAGTGGAGGAGGGCAGCGCGCCTGCTCCGGTGGAGACGGTGAAGGTGGCCATCGCCGACGGCGTGATTCGAAACAAGCCCGAGGCGCCGTTCAAAGAGGCCAAGCAGGCGGTCGATCTGACGCAGGCCGAGATCATCGTCTCGGTGGGCCGTGGCATCAAGGAGCAGAAGAACATCGAGTTGGCGCAACAACTGGCTACCGCGCTGGGCGGCGAGATTGCGGCATCGCGTCCGATTTGCGATTCGGGATGGCTGCCCATGGACCGCCAAGTCGGCTCGTCCGGGCAGACGGTTGCTCCCAAGCTGTATCTTGCGCTGGGCATCAGCGGAGCGATTCAGCATGTGGTGGGCATGAAAGGGTCGCGCAGCATTATCGCGGTCAACAAGGATTCGGAGGCGCCCATCTTTGAGATTGCCGACGTGGCGGTGGTCGGCAACCTTTTCGATATCGTGCCGCCGCTGATCGAGGAAGTGAAGAAAGCCAGGGGCGCGTAATTGATGCGCACCTTGTCCGCGGTTCGCAGGGCGGCAAGGTTTCAATTGGGGCCCCGAGCAAGGTTGCATCAAGCTTGGGGATCCTGGTTCGGCAATTGATTTACGCCCAGGTCTGTTGGGCGTGTTTCACGCCAGTTTGCTACGGTGAAAACAAACTAGCAGGCCTCAATACCCCGGAAAGGTCCCGGCATGATTGTGTTTCGCAAACCGCTCCCCAACCTTGAACGTCCGGCAATGGAGGCGGACGCGGTCATCGTCGGGGGAGGCCCTGCCGGCATGGCGTGCGCGCTGCGGCTTTCGCAGATGATCGACGCGCACAACGAACGGCACCCAGATGCTCCGCTGAGCAAGGAAAACATCTATGTGTTGGAGAAGGCGCGCGAGGTGGGGGCGCACTGCCTCTCGGGCGCGCTGCTCGATCCGCGTTCCATGCTGGAGCTTCTCCCTGACTTCGAGAACGAGGCGCCGCTGGATGCGGCGGTCGTGAAGGAGGCGGTTTACTACCTTACACGCAAGGGGAAGTTCAAGTTGCCCGTAACGCCTCCTCCGTTGCGCGATCACGGCAATTACGTGATCTCGATCAATCGCTTCGTGAAGTGGTTGGGCGGCAAGGTGGAGGAGGCCGGAATCACGGTGTTCACCGGATTTGCGGCCACCGAGCTGCTGTTTGAAAAAGGCCGCGTGCTGGGTGTACGGACCGATGACAAAGGCATCGACAAAAACGGCGAGCAGAAGTCGAACTTTGAGCCGGGTTACGACCTGAAGGCCAAAGTGGTGATTCTGGCGGAAGGCAGCCGGGGCTCGTTGACCAAGCAGTTGATCGGACGCTTCCTGCTGGACAGTGAGCGTAACCCGCAAACCTATGGCGTTGGAGTGAAGGAGCTGTGGGAACTGCCTGCAGGACGAATCGCTGCCGGAGAAGTCATTTACACCATGGGCCATCCGCTCACCTTCCATGAATACGGGGGCGCATGGATTTACGGTTCACGAGACAACCTGGTGTCGTTAGGGTTCGTGACCGGGCTGGACTATCCCGATCCCCGCCTCGATCCCCAGCATGTATTGCAGGCTTTCAAGCAGCATCCGTTGATCGCCAAGCTCCTCGATGGCGGGAAAATGATCCGCTACGGCGCCAAGTCGCTGCCTTACGGCGGCTGGTGGTGCATTCCGCCGGTGGCCGGCGACGGCTGGATGATTCTCGGCGATTCCGCCGGCTTCCTGAACTCGCAGAGGTTGAAGGGGATCCACCTGGCCATCAAGAGCGGGATGCTGGCGGCGGAAACCGTTTACGAGGCCATGCAAAGCAACGATTTTTCGCTCGACATGCTGGCGAAGTACCAGGAGCGGGTGGAGACGAGTTGGATCAAGGATGAGCTGTGGCCGGTGCGCAACTTCCATCAGGGCTTTGAGAACGGTTTCCTATCCGGAATGTTTCACGCGGGGATTCAGCAAGTCACCGGGGGGCGTGGTTTGCGCGCGCACTACGGCAATCACCCCGGCCACGTGCGGATGAAACCTTTGTCGCAGTTGCCGCCCGACGGCGGGGCCGACGCGCACATCATCAACGCGGCAAAGAGCGACGGGAAACTCACCTTCGACAAGCTGACCGACGTCTATTACTCGGGAACCAAGCACGAGGAAGACCAGCCGGCGCACCTGGTGATCCACGACACCACTATCTGCAACGAGCGCTGCGTGAAGGAATTCGGTAATCCCTGCAAGAATTTCTGTCCCGCCAGCGTGTACGAGATGGTAGAAGCCAGCGATACCCCCAGCGGGCTGCAGATCCATCTCAACGCTTCGAACTGCGTGCATTGCAAGACGTGCGACATCATGGATCCGTACCAGATCATCACCTGGGTCCCACCCGAGGGAGGCGGAGGCCCCAACTACGAGGGTATGTAGAGCGAAGCGTGTCCTGTGATTCAGTCGAAAAATTGCACAGTATGCATTCGGCCAATGTAGATTTTACCGGGTTTTCCACAGGCCGCTCGTAACTCCATGACATTCCTGCGGCCATAGCGAATTTCTTCACAGCCTATAAATATTTCTTTAACGAAACCTCTGGCTGAGGCTGCTAGGCTGGGATGTCCGCGGTCGGGGCTGTCGGGCAACACAATCATCCATCTTTTGGACACAGGTTTGTATTTGAGGAGCTTATATCAATGGTTTTCGCAGCTGGCCAACTACGCACACGTTTGTCGTATTTGTTTCACCTCGGTTTACCAGTAATCGTAGTAGCAAGCGCACTCTTTTTGCTGAACGGAACAATCTCGGCGCAGTCCACGACGGAAGGCGCTATCGGCGGCACGGTCTATGACATGCACGATGCGGTCGTGGCGGGAGCGACGGTGGTGGTGCACAACAACGGCACCAACGCGGATTTCAAACAGACCACGAACGAATCAGGCTACTTTCGCGTCACCGGACTGACACCCGCTTCCTACGGCGTCGCCATTTCCGCTCCCGGGTTTTCGGGCTACGAGGCCAAGGACGTCATCGTAACGGTAGGCCGCGTCACCGAGATCTCGCCCAAACTGGGCGTGGCAGGTACAACCGAGCAAGTCGTGGTCACCGGGGAGGCCCCGGAAGTCAACACGACTTCGCCGGACTTCGCGCCCACGTTGAACCAGGTTGCGATCCAAAATCTGCCGATCAATGGCGGGCGCTGGTCGAACTTCGTACTGCTGACCCCGGGCGTGAACAACAACCTGAGCGGTTTCGGACTGGTCAGCTTCCGCGGTATCAGCGCGCTGCTCAACAACAACACAATCGATGGCGCCGACAACAATCAGGCGTTCTTTTCCGAGGAGCGTGGTCGCACGCGTGCGGGCTACTCTTCACCCAAAATTGCGGTGCAGGAATTCCAGGTCAACACGTCGGACTATTCGGCGGAGTACGGACGCGCCGCCGGCGGCGTTATCAATACCGTGTCCAAGAGTGGCACCAACCAGTTCCACGGCGATGCCTATTTCTATGACCGTGACGGCGCCTGGGCCGCGACCAATCCGTACACAACGCTCACCAAACAGGTTTCGCCGGGCGTATTCGTGACCTCGCCGTTCAAGCCGACGGACATCCGCAAGATCTGGGGCGGAGACATTGGCGGGCCGATCATCAAAGACAAGCTGTTCTTCTACGTCGCTTACGACAACTACGGGCGCAACTTTCCCGGAACGGCGGTGACCACCAGCCCGTCGGCGTTCTTCGCGACGCCGTCTTCGGCGACGATCGCAACTCTGGCGGCCCGCTTGGGTGTTAGTGCCGTTCAAGCCCAGGCGGATTACACCAACGGCTTGAATGGCCTGCTGACCATGCTAGGTCCGGTACCCCGCACCGGCAACCAGAACATAACCTTTCCCAAGATTGACTGGGTCATTAACGACAAGCACCGTTTCTCGGGCCTGGTGAATCGCATGAGGTGGGCTTCTCCCGCCGGTATTCAGACCCAGTCCAGTAACACCTTTGGCATCGCGAGCTTCGGTAACGACTATGTGCAGGATACATGGGTCGTAACCAAGTTGAGCTCGCTGCTGACCAGCCATATCTCCAATGAGCTACGCTACCAATGGGGCCGCGACAACGAGTTCGAAAACGCCCAGAGTCCGACGCCTTACGAGCAGAACACACTCGTGGTGCCGGCGGGGTACACGAATCCCCTGGGACTGCCACCCCAGGTCAGCATCACCAACGGATTTACCTTCGGCGTGCCCAGCTTCCTGCAGCGGCCGAAGTATCCAGACGAGGTGCGCAACCAGGTGGCGGATACAGTTTCGTGGATCAAGGGCAAGCACAGCTTCAAATTCGGCGGGGATTACAGCCACGTCAACGACAACACGCAGAACTTACGCTACCAGTTTGGCGGCTACAGCTACAGCAGCCTTCTCAACTACTTCTCGGATCTTTACAAACCAAACACCTGCGGAACATTGGCGAAGCCGGCACCTTGCTATTCCAGCTACACCCAGGCATTCGGTCCGTTGGGAGCCAACTTCAACACCAATGACCTGGCATTCTTTGCGGAAGATTCGTTCAAGGTAACGCCTCGTCTCACCCTCAACCTCGGGCTGCGATATGAGTATGAGATGCTACCGTCTCCCACCCTGGTGAACCCGCTGGCGCCGCAAACCGCGGACAGTCCTTCGGACACGAACAACTGGGGCCCGCGTTTCGGCTTCGCCTACGACGTCTTCGGCGACGGAACCACGTCAATCCGCGGCGGATGGGGCATCTACTACGGCCGCATCATCAACTCAACCATCTACAACGCCCTGCTGAACACTGGCGTGTCGGCGGGACAATTACAATACAACTTCACTTCTACCCAGGGCGGCCCGATATTCCCGCAAATTATCAACCCGGCCACTCCGCCCACCGGAACCATCAAGCCGGCCATTGTGTACTTTGACAAGAATTTCCAGCAGCCACAGATCCAACAGATCGACTTCATCTTCGAGCGGCAATTGGGCTGGAACACGACCCTGTCACTTAGCTACCTGGGAAGCTTAGGACGGGAGCTACCCGACTTTGTTGACGCCAATCTCACTACGACGCCAACCACCATCAAGTATGCGGTGATTGACCCCAACCACGCGGGGCCGATCCAGACGGCGACCTTGACCGGGCTGCTCTTCAATTCCCGCCCCAATGCCAACTTCGGGGCAATGACGGACATCTTCAGTGGAGTGAATTCCCTGTACAACGCATTTGCCGTGCAGGTGAATCACAACATGAGCCATAACATGCAATTCAGCGCCAATTACACGTGGGCGCACGCTCTCGACTATGGCCAGAATGAATCGACCTTCAGCGACACCAACGATCTGTTGAACCCCTACTGTCTGAAGTGCGAATACGGCAATTCCAGCTTTGATGTCCGGCAGCGTCTCACCGTGAATGCGGTCATGGATTCATGGTGGAACGTGAAGGGGTGGGTGGGTTATCTGGCCAATGGCTGGGAGCTGGCTCCCATCTTCCAGGCCCAAACCGGATTGCCTTACTCGCTCGCGACCAGTGGCTCAGCTCCGGGCGGGGCCAGCGGAAGCATCAACGGCTCGGGCGGCGCGACCCGCCTGTTGGAGACGGGCCGCAACACCTACCGCTACCCTAACACTTACGTGTTTGACCTGCGGCTCTCCAAGAACATCAAACTCGCCGAGCGGGTGAACCTCCAGGTCCTGGCCGAAGGGTTCAATCTGGCGAATAACCTCAACGTGACGGGGATCAATAGCACTGGCTACATCATTGGCGGCACCAGCACGGCGCCAACGCTGACCTACAACTCGCCGTTCGGCACGGTCACCAACGTCAACAGCAACTTCGCTTATTCCACCCGTCAGCTGCAGATTGGAGCCAAGCTCAGCTTCTAGACGGGATGGATTGATCGCTTCCTTGCGTCCCGGTCCACCCGCCGGGACGCTTTTTTCTGTGCTCTCCGCGGGCTCTCGATTGCATCTATAATGACGAATGCTGTTTCCGACCTCCGCGGCCTACCGGGCGACCCAGGGCTGCGGTGGCGGTGCCCCGCGCGAGTGGGGCCGAGGGTGTGGAGGGAAACGTCCACGCCTCCCGTGCTTGGAAAGGAAACGAGCGGCCGCAGAGACTCTTCCTGCCTCGCGTCTTCTCCTTTTCCAGCACCATCAAACTGAAGCGGCTCTTCGCACTTCGCCGCGCGCTCTTCGCTGAATATGGGAAGAGCCGGCGCGAAAAGCGAAGCGCGAATCGCGATTAGCGTGTCTTTAACCGACAAATACGGGCGCGACATCCACGACCTGCGGATCTCCATCACCGACCGCTGCAACTACCGGTGCGTCTATTGCCGCTCTGGCAATAACGGTCCGTCCTTTCCGGAAATGCCGATCGCCGACTACCTGCGCATGGTGCGGGTCTTCGTGGGGCTGGGCATCACCAAAGTTCGTTTGACGGGCGGTGAGCCACTCCTGCGAAAGGGTCTGGTCGAGATGGTGAGTGAGCTGGGACGTATGCATACGCTCGACGGCCGACCGTTGGACATCGCCATCACGACCAACGGACACCTGCTAGCAGAGTTGGCCCAACCGCTGGCCGATGCAGGACTCTCGCGCGTGACGGTTTCCATGGACGCGGTTGAGCCGCATCACTTTGCGCGCATCACCCGCGTACCCAACGGCTACGAACGGGTGATGGCGGGAATCCGCGCCGCCCGGCGCGCCGGATTGAATCCCGTGAAGGTGAACTGTGTATTGTTGCGGGGCTTCAATGACGATCAGATCACCGGCTTCGGACGGTTTGCCCGCGACGAAGGAGTGGTAGTCCGCTTTATTGAGTTCATGCCGCTGGAGGAAGACCGTGTGTGGTCGCCGGAGATCGTCGTCACTCTCGACGAAATCGTGCGGCGCATGGCGAACTTCATGCCTCTCCGTGAGATTGAACACCAGCGCAGCGAGACCGCCAGGCGCTATGTCTTTGAGGACGGGATTGGCGAAATCGGCATCATCGCCCCCGTGTCGCATCCGTTTTGCGGGCAGTGCAGCCGCATCCGAGTCACCTCCGACGGCAAGATTCGCACCTGCCTGTTTTCGGTCCGCGAACATGATCTCGCCGGATGGATGACGGCCGGCGCCAGCGATGCAGACCTAGCCGATTTCATCCTGCGGACGGTGGACCAGAAGGAAGCGCGCCATCATATTGGCGAGCCGGGATTTGTGCCTGCATCCCGCACCATGGTGCACATCGGGGGATAGGCGAAGAGGCCTGCTCTCGCCCTACCCTTGCAGAAACGTGACGGTGGCGTGACAATAGGGCTAGATGGTTTGGTTTCAGCGTTGCGTAAGACGTGTGGCCGCGTCGGGTGACGTGGTTCTTGTTTTTGTAACAACCGCGGCAACCAGGGCATCTAACAGGCTGTAAAAGAAGCGTCAACTTGCAGCTTCAACATCCCCGTCGGTCGGGCCCGCCAAGGCGGGTAGTGGATCGACTGGAGCCGCAGGCCAGCTTTCAACATCCCCGTTCCGGGGCGCGGTTTCTCCTCGAAGTGGAGCCTCGCGGCCGGGACTGAAGGCAGAGACATTACCGTGGCAACAGCACCGATTTCGGAAGCAACATCCTGCTCGCTCGAAAACTATCTGGTCTTGCCCGACCACTCTATGGACGAGCGCATCCAGGAAGCGAAAAACACTTTGGGGCGCGAGTGCGTCGTCCTCGGGCACCACTATCAGCGCGACGAAGTGGTGCGCTTTGCCGACTATCGTGGCGATTCCTACCGGCTCTCGCAGATGGCCGCGCAGGCCGACGGACGCTATATCGTCTTTTGCGGCGTGCACTTCATGGCGGAGAGCGCTGACATCCTGGCGCACCAGGGCCAGTCGGTCGTGCTTCCTGACCTCAACGCCGGATGCTCGATGGCCGACATGGCCGAGATCGGGCAAGTCGAAGATGCCTGGGAACAGTTCGTCAACCTCGGACTAACCGACGACGAGGGCCACGGCATCACGCCGATCACGTATATGAATTCCACCGCCGCCATCAAAGCGTTTTGCGGCGAGCGCGGCGGCATGGTCTGCACGTCGTCCAACTGCAAGAGCGCCTTCGATTGGGCCTTCCGCCGCAATGAGAGGGTATTCTTCCTGCCCGATCAGCACCTGGGCCGCAACACTGGGTACGCCCACGGCATTCCGCTTGACGATATGGTGGTGTGGGACCCCTATCAACTGCAGGGCGGTCTTACGGCCGAACGACTGCGCAAGGCGAAGGTCATTCTGTGGAAGGGGCATTGCTCGGTGCACCAGCGCTTTCTCCCCGAGCATGTGGACAAGATCAGGGCGACCTATCCGGGCATGCAGGTCATTGTGCATCCCGAATGCCGCTGGGAGGTGTGCCAGAAGGCCGACGGCATCGGCTCGACTGACTACCTCATCAAGCGGGTGAAAGAGGCAGCGGCGGGCAGTGCGTTTGCGGTTGGTACGGAGATCCACCTGGTCAACCGCGTGGCCAAGGAGCATCCAGATAAGCACGTCATTACGCTGGACGATTCCGGCTGCTTGTGTACTACCATGTTTCGCATCTCGCCGCAGCACTTGTGCTGGGCGCTGGAAAACCTGGTGGAAGGCCGGGTGGTGAATCCGATCAAGGTGAAAGACAACGTCAAGAGCTGGGCGCGGGTGGCGCTTGATAGAATGTTAGAGATCCAGTGATTATTCGCACTCGCCAACGCAGGCGCCCTCGTGAGAAGTATCTGCGGCGCATTCCGCGCTATTGGTCTGATTCGCGCGCACATCGCCGCCGCATGGTTGACCGCCGTAAGGCCGCCAACCAGGAAGAAATCGGCCAGGCGGCTACTAACATGGAACGCACCTTTACACTCTCCGAAGCTGAATCGCTTCTCCCTGTGCTCGAATCGCTGTTGCGCTCGGCCATGCAGGCCAAGGCGCGGATCGATGAAATCGACGCCGAGATGGACGCGCTGAAGAGCCGCATCTTCATTAACGGCGGCACGTTCGTGAACATCATCTCCGTCAGCCGCCGCAAGGACGAGCGGGAGAAGGCCATCCAGCGTGCCAAGGACGCCGTGGCTGAAATCGATGCCGCGGGCGTGCAGGTAAAAGACCTCGACATCGGCCTGCTCGACTTCCCTTGTGTGGTCGGTGAAGAAGTCATACTGCTGTGCTGGAAGCTGGGTGAGCAGGGAATCGGTCATTGGCACAACACCAGTGAAGGTTTTGCCGGGCGCAAACCGATCGACGAGCGCATCATCAGGGGCCAGAAGAAATCCAACTAGCCCTGTGCGAGAACAGGCAACAGTGCAGTACGTCGTGCGCAATGCCGGTCCGGACTGCAATTAGTTTCGCGACTTAACATTTCGTTGGGTCGGCACATGCCTTGTATCAGGGCACGGCTTCAGTCGTGCCGATGGAAGCCGACACCGACCAGGCTTTAGCCCTGGCGAAAAGTTGAATCCGGCCGAAGTCCTTCCCTCTCCCAAGGATTTCTCGCCGGCTGGCTTTCAATGTTTGATAAGTCGGCTCACAATGAACTGCAATTCCCGATTAGGATACTGGTGAGCCGTAGGCGGAATGTCACCACCAAGTCAAATTCCTGTCAGTTCTCTTATCGCGGATCTACACAAGGGACTTCAGCGGTGCTGCCATTCGATCAGCTCGCTTCCATGTCAGGAGTTGCGGCAGTCGCCGAGAAATTGTCTCCGGGAACCCGGTTCCTCGCCCGAACCCCGATGCCCAGCGGGGTTAGCGCCAAAACCTTAACGCCTTTGCCAGGACGATGCCGAGCGGATGGTCGGCACAATTCACGTGCGCGAGAAGTCGCCAAATCGTGGCAGTGGCTTTCATCGGATTACAACCGCGAAGTCGGCTGCTGTGAAGTGGATGTGTGGTTTTCGCGCAAGTTCGGCTTCCCGTTCGCCACAACTGGCGATAACATGCCCCATCCAACCGACTCCACCAACCTCAAAGTCTTCTCCCTCGCCGAGCCCCCCGTCGAACTGCTCGTTTTGCCCGCCTGGTGATCCCGGTGATTTAGACTGGAACGTTTGTGCGGTCATCCCGGCTCACGCCGTGCCGGCCCCGCCTCTGGAGGCGTCATGCTACGTCGCATCGTTTTCTTCCTGCTTGGTTTTTCAATGCTCGCCAGCGCCCAAGCCAAACACCCCTTCACCTTCGAAGACATGATGCAACTCAAGCGCGTCGGCGAGCCCACGGTCTCGCCTGACAGCAAGTGGGTCGCCTTCAGCGCCGTCGATGTGAATCTGGAGGCGAACACCAAGACGCCCCACCTGTGGATCGTCCCCATCTCCGGCGGCGAATCGAAGAGACTGACTCCGGGGAGCGGCGCCGGAGAGGATCGCGTGCGCTTCTCGCCGGACGGCAAGCGTGTGATCTTTGAATCCGACCGCGGCGGAGGCACGCAAATTTGGGTGCAGGACTTCGACAGCTCTGCAGGGACGCTCACAGGCGATCCGAAGAAAGTGACGACGATCGCTACCGAGGCTTCGGGCGGCATGTGGTCGCCCGACGGCAAGAGCGTGCTGTTCGTGTCGTCGGTTTATCCCGCTTGCAAAGACGACGCCTGCAACCAGCAGCGCGACGAGGAGCGCGCCAATTCGAAGGTGAAGGCCATGACCTTCGACCATCTCATGTTCCGCCACTGGACGCATTACGACAACGGGAAGCGCAGCCACCTGTTTGTTGTTCCCATCGAAGGCGGTGTCGCCCGCGATCTCACCGCAGGCAATTTCGACGTGCCGCCGTTCAGTCTTGGGGGCCAGGACCAGTACGCCTTTTCCCCCGACGGCAAAGAGATTGCCTACACCTGCAACACCGACGAAGTCCAGGCCATCAGCACCAACAGCGATGTGTTTGTGGTGCCAGTGACGGGAGGACCCGCGAAGCGCATCACCACAAACCCAGGCAGCGACGGCACGGCAATCTATTCGCCAGACGGCAATTACATCGCCTATCGCTCGCAGTTGCGCGGCGGCTATGAAAGCGACCGCTTCCGCCTGATGCTGTACGAGCGCGCGACCGGCAAGATCACCGATCTCACGCCCAACTTCGACCGCTGGGTGGACGCGATCGCCTGGTCGCCGGACTCCAAGACCATCTACCTCACGGCGGGCAACGAAGGCGAGAATCCCATCTACGCCCTGCACATCGCGCAGACCAATCCCTGGCCCGAAGAGCTGGTGGACGGTTACAACGACAGCCCCACCCCCACGCCCGACGGCAAGATGCTGGTGTTTGACCAGATGTCGATTGTGGCCCCCAACGAGATCTACGCCGCGCCTCTTATGTTTGCGCAATGCCGCATGGCGGTTCCGCCGGAGTCGTACTCGGTACCCGACTGCCTGCAGTCGAAGTCGAAGCCGCTGACCCACATGAACGACGAAGTTCTGTCAAAGGTCGTCATGGAGCCGATGGAGTCGTTCTGGTTCGCCGGCTCGGCCAAGGAGAAAGTGCAGGGCTTTATCATCCGGCCGCCCAACTTCGACAAGAACAAGAAATATCCTGTGAAATACCTCATTCACGGCGGACCGCAGGGCGCATGGGGCGATGACTGGTCGTACCGTTGGAACCCCGAACTGTTCGCCGCCAACGGCTATGTGGTGGTGATGGTCAACTTCCACGGATCGACCGGCTACGGGCAGAAGTTTATCGACGCCATCAATGGCAACTGGGGCGGCGCGCCCTACGAAGACCTCATGCTCGGCCTCGACTACGCCGAGAAGACTTATCCCTTCATCGCCAGGGACCGCGAGTGCGCCCTCGGCGCCAGCTATGGCGGCTATGCCATTAACTGGATCGAGGGCCACAGCGATCGCTTCAAGTGCCTGGTCTCGCACGACGGCATGTTCAACACCCAGTCGGCCTGGGGCACCACCGAAGAACTATGGTTCAACGAGTGGGAGTTCAAGGGAACGCCGTGGACGAACCGCGAGATGTACCGCAAGTGGTCGCCACACCTGGCTGCGACGAACTTCAAGACCCCGCTGCTGGTTGTGCACGGCCAACTCGACTATCGTCTCGACGTCTCCGAGGGATTCCAGCTATTCACCACACTGCAACGGCTCAAAGTGCCGTCCAAAATGCTCTACTTCCCCGACGAAGGCCACTGGGTGCTCAAGCCACAGAACGGTAGGCTGTGGTATCAGACCGTTAATGGCTGGGTGGATCAGTGGACCAAACCCGCTAACTAGGCAACCGAGCGAGGGCTTTCGGTGGCAGCACCGGGCTTTAAAGCCCGACGTCGTGAATGCCACTGACGGCAGGGCTGAAGAGGCTATTGAAAAAGTCTTCGAAGCGTATCCCGCGCGGACTAAAGTCCGAGCGGGACAACAAAAATAAAGGGCTTTTCGGCACGGCTAAAGCCGTGCCCTGATACTCAGATCCGGCGTGAAAGCGACGATTTTCAGAGTTCGAGAGAGCTGAGCTGGTGCGTCCTGCGCAGGATATCATCGGCCAGGTTTTGCAGCATGGAGGACTGGCGCAGTCGCAGCACCGGGCGATTCTGCGGGCGAGTGAGTTCACCGGGCAAGAGAAAAAGTTTGTAGCGCAACTGGGAGAGAGTCAGATGTTGCCAAGATTCTGGCAAGCACAGGCGCTGAAAGGCGGTGACCAGATTGTAGGCGAGGCGAATGATTTCCAGAAACAGCGCGTTGGCCGCGAACGAGCGGGTGGGGATTTTGCGCAGGGCATAATCCTCCAGCAACTCGCCGATGCGCGGCTCGATGGCGGCGCGCGCGTCGTAGAAATGCCAGACGCCGAGCGGAGTGAGCGCCAGGTTGGTGACCCAGGCGCGATAGACGTAGCGGCCCAACGCGAACAGGGTGGGTTGCTTTTCCTCGGCGGAGAGGAAACGCCGTGCGACCACGAAACGACGGGCTCGGGACCAACTCTGGGGACGATGTTCAAACTCGGCCATCTCCCAATCGTGGTTGACGGGAGTGTAGGACAACGCCGGCAGCCCGCGTTGCAAGGCTGGGGTCATACGAGCGACAACCGCATAGGCGGCGGGGTGAGATTTGAGGGCATCCAAGACGGGATTCAGACCGAAACCGGCATCGGCGCGCACGCGCAACTCGCGGATGTCGGGAGGAACATTGGCAAAGCAAGTGTCCAGCAGTTCGGGACTGCCGTCCCAGGTTCCGGCGTTGCCGGCGCGCAACTCGGCATCCCAGAGGTAAGCGGAATTGGCTTCCATGCACAGCAGCGGGTTATAGGAACGCTTGCCGCGATAGCGCGGGTTGTAGCCAACTTCGGCTCTGTCCTGATGGCCAAAGACGGTGAGCACGGTGCTGTCGAGATCGAAGATGAGGCGAGAACGGTGGTCGGGGAGATGGATGAAGGTTTGCAGCAGTCGATCATTGACGCGATGCAGCTGTTCCCAAAATCGAGGGGGTGCTTGCAGTAGAAAACGGCGCAATGTTTGTGGATCAGGGAAGTTGGGCAGGCCGGTCAGGTACTGGAAGGTGCCGTTGGAACGCAGGAAAGACGCGGTCTCGAGGCGATCCAGACCCAGCACGATGGGGTAGATCAGGGCCAGCATCACCTGGGGAACGGTGTAGCGACGGTTACGTCGGGGATAAGCAAGATGGCGGGCAAGAAAATCGCGCAATTGCAGCAGTTGGAGAAATTCATGGAAGAAATAAGCGCCGCCAAAATGCGTCAAACCCTTATGATTACAAGCGATTCTGAGATTTCGAGGAGATCTACGCATTCTGACACTTACCTCACCCAAAGTTAGGTAAGTGTCAGACTAGCAAAACATGGCACAGATACGCATAAACACAGGCCCGGCGCATCCCCGAAAGACTCCGAATACGCCGGATCTGAGTGATACAAAGCCGTGCAGAAACGAGTTTTTCAGCAGCCTATGAAGCCGTGCCCTTTCAAGGCGAAAGCTGGACTACATTAACTGCGAAACCGCTATAGCCCCGCCGGAAATTTGCTTCGTATCGCCCATGGTGTATTTTTCCTATATCGGCCGCACCGATTCCTTGGGCGACAACGGCAAGCAGGTTGCGAAAGACATGGGCCAGATCTTCATCAGCCACATCGAGGAAGAGGAAACCGTCGCCACCGAGCTCGCGCGCGGACTTGAAGAGGCCGGCTACTCGGTCTGGTATTACGAGCGCGACAGCTATCCGGGGCCGAGCTATCTCTACCAGATCGACCAGGCCATCTCGGGCTGCGAGGCCGTTCTCGTCGTGGTCTCGCGCAAATCCGTCGCCTCCCAGCAAATCAAGAAAGAAATCGAGTGGGCGGCTGACAAGTACAAGCATTTCGTGCCGGTTTTACTCGACCTCTCCTGGGACGAGTTCCGCAACCAGCGCCCGCCCTGGCGCTTCGCCTTTGGCACAGCCGTCGGCGTTCCCATTCCGAAAACCGGCGTGAACGCGCTTCTCCCTCGCATCCTCAAAGGCTTGGAGAGCCTCGGCATCACAGCCGCTCCACAAGTTGCGAGCAGGCCGAAAACCGAAGTGGTGCCCGAGGTGCGCCGAAGGCCGCCCGCGAAAAAGGTCAAACCTACCCTTACCTCCGAACCGCAGATTCCCGCGACAGAGCCTCGAGTCCTAGAAATAACTTTTCATGTCGCACTCCGCGAGCTGCACACCCTCGCAGGCCACACTGATCGGCTCTATGGGGTGGCTCTGACTGGGGACGGGCGGCTGGCGGTCTCCGCCTGTGATGACCATACGCTGAAGGTGTGGGAGGTGGAGAGCGGGCGCAAACTGCGCACTCTCAAAGGCCACACTGAAAGTGTCAATGACGTGGCGCTGACTGGGGACGGGCGGCTGGCGGTTTCCGCGTGTGATGACCATACGCTGAAGGTGTGGGAGGTGGAGAGCGGGCGCAAACTGCGTACGCTCAAAGGCCACACTGAAAGCGTCACTGGCGTGGCGCTGAGTGGGGACGGGCGGCTGGCGGTCTCCGCGTCTCATGACCATACGCTGAAGGTGTGGGAGGTGGAGAGCGGGCGCGAGCTCCGCACCCTCCAAGGCCACACCGATTGGGTCACCGGCGTGGCGCTGAGTGGGGACGGGCGGCTGGCGGTTTCGGCGTCTCATGACCATACGCTGAAGGTGTGGGAGGTGGAGAGCGGGCGCGAGCTCCGCACCCTCCAAGGCCACACCGGCTATGTCACTGGCGTGGCGCTGACAGGGGACGCGCGGTTGGCGGCCTCCTCGTCTTACGACAACACGCTGAAAATCTGGGAGGTGGCCCACGGGCGCGAACTGCGTACCCTCCAAGGCCATACAAGCTATGTTTATGGTGTGGCGCTGAGTGGGGACGGGCGGCTGGCGGTCTCCGCGTCTCATGACAAGACGCTGAACGTGTGGGAGGTGAAGAGCGGACAACTGCTCGCGACCTTCGCATGTAAGTCTCCCACCTTCTGCTGTGCATGTTCGGATGACGCGAGATTAATCATCGGGGGCGATTCCAGTGGACGTATCTACATCCTCCGCGCTGAAGAGGATTGCTCCAGTGAAGGTTAATGGGAGGCCGGTCGGCACAAAATTCCCCGCCCAATGCCCCGTATATTCCTGCTGTTGAAACGCGTGCGGCAGGATGAAGGCATGCTTATAGCTGTTTCAGAGTTGGTGTGTCCGTTTAAGCAAAACCGCGATAGGTGTAATCCAGAGAACGGTCCGGTGGCAGGATCGGTTCCTGGCAGGGGTTTGAAACGCCAGGGCTAAAGCCCTGCCTGGCCGGCGATTAATTCACCGGACTTTAGTGTCTGCGTGAGAACCGTGTGAGATTCTGGCGCAGGTTAGGGTTAACGGTTGCGGCGGAGTGCGGTTGGGCACTAGCGCCGAGCTTGCTACTGC
>Ga0335070_10000577_pt1 | contig 41142 bp, 38 predicted proteins | sample Lox_Sample_13_FD_206722 | JGI IMG/M metagenome (GOLD analysis project Ga0335070, IMG submission 206722) | Soil microbial communities from Loxahatchee National Wildlife Refuge, Florida, United States - Lox_Sample_1.3 | ecosystem: Environmental > Terrestrial > Soil > Wetlands | place: USA... | reverse complement strand
AGGCCCGCCGCTGGCGACACCGTCTCCCGATCGCAGCGCTTGCCGCGCTGCTCGGCGGCTGCGCCGTGGGGCCGGACTTCGTCCGGCCGGCCGCACCGACGACGCCGGGCTACACGGCGGAGCCGCCGCGGACCGAGCTGGCGCCGGCCGTCGGAGGAGCCGCGCAGCGACTCGACCCCGCGCAGGAGATCTCGTCCCAGTGGTGGGAGCTCTTCCGCTCGCCCCCGCTTGACGCGGTCGTCGTCCGAAGCCTCCAGGACAATCGAACCCTGGCAGCGGCTCGCGCGACCCTCGCTCAGGCGCAGGAGGCGGTCGCAGCCGCGCGGGGCGGCTTCTTCCCGCAGCTCGATCTCGGCGGCAACGCGCAGCGCCAGCGCTCCGCGCGCCTGCTGTCGAACGCGGCAGTCAGCAGCCCTTCCCAGGTCTCGACGCTGTACTCGGTCGGTCCCACGGTCAGCTATCTGGTCGACGTCTTCGGAGCCGTGCGGCGCAGCGTGGAGCAGCAGGAGGCGCTGGCGGAGTTCCAGCACGATGAGCTCGCCGCCGCCTGGCTGACGCTCAGCGGCAACGCCGTGACCGAGTCCATCTCCATCGCCTCGCTGCGCGCGCAGATCGAGGCGGTCGAGGACGTCGTCGCCGACGACCAGAGCAATCTCGACCTCGTACAGCGCAAGTACGAGGCGGGCAAGGTGGCTCGCACCGACGTGCTCACCGCCGCGACGCAGCTTGCGAGCGACCGCGCGCAACTGCCGCCACTGCGCCAGCAGCTCGCGGCGGCCCGCCACGCCCTCTCGGTGCTCGCCGGCCAACCGCCCGCCGAGTGGTCGCCGCCCGAGTTCGCTCTCGACGGCTTCGAGCTGCCGCAGGAGCTGCCGCTGAGCCTGCCCTCGGAGCTGGTTCGTCAGCGGCCGGACATCCTGGCGGCGGAGGCGCAGCTCCACGCCTCGAGCGCGGCGATCGGAGTCGCCACCGCGCAGCTCTACCCGAGCCTGACGCTCTCCGGCTCTCTCACCCAGGAGGCGCTCGACGCCGGCTCGTTCTTCACGGGAGCGGGGACGGCCTGGGTGCTGGCGGCGCACGTGGCGGCGCCGCTCTTCCACGGCGGAACGCTGCGCGCCCAGCGCCGCGCCGCGATCGACGCCTGCCAGGCCTCGCTCGCGACCTACGAGCAGACGGTGCTGCAGGCCTTCCAGCAGGTCGCGGACACGCTGCGGGCGCTCGGCCACGACGCGGAGCTCGTCGACGCCCAGAAGCAGAACCTCGACATCGCCAGCGAGTCGCTCGCGCTGCAGCGGATCAGCTACGAGGCGGGCAAGACCGATGTGCTGCTCCTGCTGGTCGCGCAGCGCGCCTACGCGCAGGCGCGCCTCGGCCTGGCGGAGGCGCAGGGCCAGCGTCTCGTCGACACCGCGCTGCTCTTCGTCGGGCTCGGCGGCGGTTGGTGGCAGGCGAAGCTCTAGCGCGGCCGCCGAGCGGACCCGCTTCGAAGCACGGGGAGCCGCTGGCCGGCCGAGCTCCGTCCGCCCGGCGCGAGGCCTCGCTTCACTCCCGCGTCCGCAGCTTGGCGATCTCGCTGTCGTCGAGGCCCGCCTCGCGCAGGATCGCCTCCGCGTCGGCGTCGAGCGGCGAGCAGGCGCGCGTCGCGCCGAGCGCGACGCCTTCGATGCGGAAGGGCGTCATCGGGATCTCGAAGCGGCCCGCCTCGGGATGCTCGAGCCCGGCGATGTAGCCCATCGCGCGCGCCTGCGGGTCGTCGACGGCCTCCTCGAGGCGCGCCACGGGAGCCCAGATCAGGCCCGCGGCGTCCAGGCGCGGGCGCCACTCGTCGAGGGTGCGCCGGGCGAACTCGCGCTCCAGCTCCGCGATCAGCGCCGCGGAGTTCGCGGCCCGCGTGAAGGGCTCCGCGAAGCGCGCGTCGCTGGCGAGATCGGGGCGCTCGAGCGCTTCGCACAGACGCGGCCAGTAGGCGGTCGGGTCGATCATCACGAGCATCAGCCAGCGACCGCCCGCGACCGGATAGCTGTTCCACAGCGCGTTGGCGGTGCGCTTGCGGTCGTGGCGGGGTACGCGCTCGCGCGTCACCAGCGCGGTCGCGTAGTCGCAGCCGAGCACGTGCAGCGCCGTCTGCAGCAGCGACACCTCGACGTAGCGCCCGGCGCCCGTGGCGTCGCGCAGCCGCAGCGCCGCGAGGATCGCGCACACCAGGTTCGAGGCGGCGGCGTGGTCCCCGACTCCGGGACGCAGCATCGAGGGCGGCACGCCCTCGTCGCGCATCAGGTCCATCATGCCGGTGCGCGCCCAGAACGCGGCGTAGTCGAAGGCCGGGCGATCCGCCTCCTCGCCGCCGAGCCCGTAGCCGCTGATCGCGCCGACCACGAGGCTCGGCTTGCGCGCGAGCAGCGACTCGTGGTCGAGGCCGTACTTGCGGCGGCGCCCCGGCAGCAGGTTGGTGATCACCACGTCCACGCCGTCGATCACGCGCAGCAGCGCCGCGCGCGCCTCGGGGTGGGTCAGGTCGAGCACGATCGAGCGCTTGCCGCGGTTGTCGAGGTGGAAACCGGGGCCCTCCGGGAAATCGCTCTGGTAGCCCGCGTAGCGCGGCTTGCTGCGGCGGTAGATCTCGCCCTGGGGCGGCACCTCGACCTTGATCACCTCGGCGCCGAGGTCGGCGAGCAGCGCGCCCGCCGCGGGAACCGCGACGTAGTGGGCGATCTCGACGACGCGGATGCCCGCCAGCGGCGCGTTCATCGGCCGCCGTCCCCGATCGCCGGCACGGCGCGCTGGCGCCGACGCGCGGCGATCTCCGGCGCTTCGCGGATGCAGGTCGCCAGGACGCGCAGCGACTCCGCGAACGCGTGCCAGCCGCCGCCGGTCCACTCGGCGGGCGCCTCGCCGACCGCCGGCCAGCCCTGCGCGTCCGGGGTGAGCGTCTCCCAGTTGCGGAACAGCCGTCCCCACTCGCTCGCCAGCGCCGCCTGCATGTTGCGCTTGGCCATCAGCGGATACCAGAAGCTGTCGTGATACAGGACGCTCGCCACGTACGCCCACGGCGCGAGCCACGTCTTGAGCGACCACTCGATCGGACGCTTCAGCGGCCCCCAGTAGATCTTGTGCTGCATGCGCGAGGCGAAGGTCATCTTGTCGAAGGGGCCGACGAAGTGCCAGTTCTCGCGCGCCGCGTCGGCGTCGCCGACGATCTCGATCTGGCTGCAGTCGCCCACGCCGAGGCCGAGGTCGTGGGCGAGCTTGATGTAGCGGATCGAGAGCGGATCGAAGCCCATCAGCCGGGCCGCCACGGCGTCGATCGCGACTTGATCCGCGCTCGCGAGCATCACGTTCTTCACGTGCGGGATCATGCAGCGCGGGCCCGGACCGTCGCCCGCGAAGGTGCCGTCCATCACCGCGAAGACGCCGCGGTGGATCTTCTTCTGGATCATCAGCAGGTCCACCAGCGTCTCGTGGATCACCGGGTGCGTCCAGTGCCGATGCTCGTTCAGCAGGCCGCCGAAGGCGTTCTTCATCGCTCCGGTCGTGGTGGTGAAGACGTGCGTCTTCACGGTCGGCAGGTGGATGATGTTCTCGCCGATGAAGCGCTTGGGAATGTGGAAGCCCTGGGGGTACACGTCGTTGAGACACAGGAAGCGGTCGGCGAGGTCGCCCACCGCCTCGCGGACGGGCAGCCACTCCTCGCCCTCGTAGAGGTGCACGTTCCGCAGCCCGTGCGCCTGGACCACCGGGAGCTGCTTGTTCTCGCGCTCGCCGAGATGCGAGTCGATGACGACGGTGCGGTTGTGGCACGCGTGGATGCGCTCCGGCTCGTAGCCGTCCGCGCGCAGCGCGCGGATCACGCCCTCGAGCTGCCAGGGCGTCGTCGAGGACGCCGGATAGAAGAAGTGCCAGGAGATGTTGACCTTGAGCGCCGTGTCGGCGGCGCGCTCGACGACGTCCTGATAGCCCGCCAGGTTCATCAGCCGGTGGGTGTCGGCGAGGATGGTGCGGGGGCTGGTGCGGAGGACGGCGACGCGGCTTCGGGGCATGGGCTCGAGCTCTCCTGTACGCCACGCGGGCTGGTCAGCGTATCGGCTGCCGGCTCCCGTCGCTCCTCGCGTTTCGGCCTTTCTTCGCCCAGGCTGCCACGCCGCCGGCGCCTCGGCCACCTCCCTGAGGACGGCAGGAGGCTCCAGTGGGGAAGCGGCTCGCGCTCGGCACGGCGGCGGCCTCAGCACTGCTGCTGGCGGCCGCGGCCGGCGCCACCCCGATCGCCACGCGCACGGTCCAGGTGGCGACCGCGAGCGGCGCGATCACGCTGGTCTCGACGCTCGAGGACGAGTTCCTCGGCGACGCGACGCGCTGGACCTTCGAGTACCAGCTGAGCGGCAGCTACGAGCCCGATCCCGGCACGACGAACGGGATCAGCTCGCTGCAGCTGTTCTTCGGCGGCGACGTCGACGTCACCGACCAGACCGGCCCCTCGGGCTGGGAGCCGAATGCGTCGAGCGCCGCTCCGCCCTTCGGTGCGGGCTGGGACCTCGGCGACACGAGCGGTCAAGGCGCCAGACCGAACGGCGGGGCGAGCTTCTACTTCGCGGTGGCGGCCGGCACGGCCTTCACGGACGCACCGCAGGACAGCTACGCCGCGAGCCACGCGCTCGACGTTCCCTTTGGCCTGGTCGCGCTCGTCGACGACGTCAGCGGGCGCGGCCCGCTCGTGCCCGTGCCCGAGCCCGCCAGCGCGGCGCTGGTGGCGAGCGGCCTCGCGCTGCTCGCGGGCAGACGGGGCGATCGCTCGCCGGGCCGGCGAGCGGACCCGCATCGCGTGCCCCGCGCGGAGACCGTAAGCTCCGCTGCGTGACGCCGCTGCGGCTCATCGTCTACTCCGACTTCCTGTGCCCGTGGTGCTTCAACGCCGCCACGAAGCTCGCCTCCGTCGAAGCCGTGCTCGGCGACGCGGTCGCCATCGAATGGCGGAGCTTCTTGTTGCGGCCGCGGCCCGACCCGGCGCGGCGCGGACTTGCGGCGCTCGAGAAGTTCCGGCACTACACGAAGAGCTGGCTGCGCGTGGCCGAGGACGAGCCGCGCGCCGCGTTCCGCGTGTGGCAAGGCGACGCGGGCCCGCCGTCGCACAGCGTTCCCGCCCACCTCGCGGCGAAGGCCGCCGCCGCGCTCGGCGAGCTGCCGGGCCGCCGCATGCGGGATCGCCTGTTTCGCGCGTACTTCGCCGAGAATCGGGACATCAGCGATCCGACCGCGCTGCTGGCGCTGTGGCGCGAGCTCGGCCTGCCGGAGGCGGCGTTCGACCGCTGCGCCGATTCCGAGCTGCTGCGGCAAGTCCTGGCAGACCACGCCGAGGCGATCGAGCGCGGCGCCACGGGCGTCCCCGCGGTGTGCATCGAAGGCGATGACTTCGTGCTGACCGGCGCGCAGCCCGAAGCCGTCTACCTGCGTTGGCTGCGCCGCCGGCTCGATCCGCGCGCGGCGTCGGCGTAGCGCGCTTCTCCGCCCGCATGCCCGCGCTGCGCCCGCTCGCCCTCCTCGCCGCGCTCGCCCTCGGCTGCTCGAGCGCCCCGCGTCAGAGCGTCGCCTGCCGCGATCTCGACAGCGGCTACGCCACCACCTACCGCGGCGACGCCGCGCTCGCCCGCTGCATCGGCGACCCGCAGATGCAGAGCGACGGCCACCGCCGCGAGGCGGTGGCCGGGCCCGGCCGCTTCGACTTCGGCGGCGCCGAGCGCTTCGAGCTGACCAGCGGCTTCTCGATCCGCGGCGCGGGCGCGGGCCGGACCACGCTGTTCGCGAGCCGGCCGACGACGGCGGTCTTCACCGACATCCGCTCCGCGCTCTGGGTGCGCGGCGCGCACGTGGAGCTCAGCGGCTTCACCTTCGACGGCGCCTGCCGCGACGGGCCGAGCCCCGAGCCGGGCTGCGGTCCGGACGATGCCGAGACGCTGCTCGCGATCATCGTGGCCTGCGGCTACGGCTTCGAGCGGGGTCCGGACTGCGACGTCGACGGGCTGCGCGTCGACGACGTGCGCGTGCTGCACGTGAAGACGCCCTTCGTCGCGACCGGCTCGGACCCGGATCGCGCGGCGGGGACCAAGGCGGTGTTCTCGAACTTCCGCGACTTCCACTGGACCATCCGACGCTTCCAGGTGTCGGACCGCGCCGCCGGCTACCGCTACGCGCGAATCTTCGAGCTCGGCAACGCCTCCACGCCGCAGGTCTCGCAGGGGCCGGGTGCCGGGGTCGCGGAGCCGCGCCGCTACGTCGTCGACATCGAGGACACCCACATCGACACCCACGTCGGATGGCGCGGCGGCCAGCTGGCGGGCGTGGTCACGATGGCGGTGAACGCGCCCGTCTCGCTGACCGTGAACCTGCGCCGCTCGAGCCTGCGGGGCACCGAGCGCGTGGTCGGGATCGCCAGCCACGTGCTCGACGGACCGGGGCGCGACGCGGGTCAGGCGCTGTTCCGCTGCGAGGACTCGGAGCTCGTGGCCGACCATCGCGACTGGGGCGGGAGGCTCCGGGAGGATCCGGCGGGCGCCGTCTGCCCGCCCTTCGACGCCGCCGTCTACGTCGGCGAATTCTCGCGGCCGGGCGGCCCCCACCGGACGCGGGCCGAGCTGGTGCGCTGCAGCGTGCGCGTCGAGGGCTGGCTGGCGCTGTGTCCGGAGCCGGCCTCGATCGACACCGGCGGAGAGCGCCTCGCCGCACACAGCTCCGTGTGCATCGAGGAGAGCCGCCTCGAGCCCGCACCGCGCGGCGCGGTCGAGACGGCGCCCTGCGTCACGCGCTAGCCGGCGGCGCCGCGATCGGGGCGGCGCCGGCGGCGTGCTCGCGCGCGCACGCGTCGAAGTAGAGCACCACCCCGAGCGCGGAGGTGTAGGCGACGCCCACCGCCTGCGCGAGTCCGACGAGCAGCCCGCCCGCCACCGGCAACCATCCGAGCGCGAGCTGGACGCCCATTCCCAGCAGGCCGGTGAGGAGGCCGCCGAGCATCAGGATCCCGAAGCAGCGCAGCGCGCGGCCGCGCAGCAGCTCCGCGCTGCGGCGCAGCGCGCCGGCGCCCCTCGCCTGCTCGATCACCACGACCTGGCCGAGCAGCAGGAAGCGCAGCGCGACGAGCAGCGGCAGCACGAAGCCGGATGCGACGCCGGCGGCGCGCACCAGACCCGGCAGGCGCGTCCACAGCAGCGCGACCACGGCCACCGGCACCAGCGCGAGCAGCAGGATGCCGAGCACCAGCAGCGACGCCCACGCGAAAGGCACGAGCAGCACGACCCCGCTGCGCAACGCGGCGGCGAAGCCGGTGCTGCGACCGCGGGCGAGCGCGCCGAGCACGGCGATCAACGCGATGGAGACGATGGGCGCGACGAGGAGGCCGTACAGGATCGCCGGCAGGCCCCGCGTCAGCACGCTCGATGGGTCGAGCTGGGCCTGCTTGGGATCGATCCCCGCGGTGAGCAGGGCGATCGGCAGGTAGATGAGCGCCGCGAGGCCGACCAGCAGCACGGCGTTTTGGCGCACCAGGTCGAACGCCGTGTCGAGCACCTCGCCCGCGGAGAGCGCACGCGTGCCGAGCTCCATGGCCTTTCCTCCCGGCCGTCGGCGGCGAAGGTAGCGCCGCGTGTGGCACCCTCGGATCGTCCGAGGAGGGCAGCGGCATGAGCGTGCGTTTCGACATCGATGGTCCCGTCGCCGTGGTCACGATCGACCGGCCGAGCGTGCGCAACGCCGTGGACGGCGCGACCGCCTCGGCGTTGGCCGCCGCGTTCCGGCGCTTCGAAGGCGACGGCGCGCTGGCGGTCGCGGTGCTGACGGGCGCGGGCGGCAGCTTCTGCGCGGGGGCCGACCTGAAGGCGATCGCGGCCGGCGGCGGCAACCGGGTGGCGCGGGAGGGCGACGGCCCGATGGGCCCGACGCGCATGCTGCTCTCGAAGCCGGTGATCGCCGCCGTCGAGGGGCACGCCGTCGCGGGCGGGCTCGAGCTGGCGCTCTGGTGCGACCTTCGCGTCGCCGCGCGCGATGCCGTGTTCGGCGTCTATTGCCGCCGCTGGGGCGTCCCGCTGATCGACGGCGGCAGCGTGCGACTGCCGCGCCTCGTGGGCATGAGCCACGCCCTCGACCTGATCCTCACCGGCCGCGGCGTCCGCGGCGACGAGGCGCTGCGCATGGGCCTCGCGAACCGGCTGGTCGAGCCGGGCTGCGCCCTCGCCGCAGCGCGCGAGCTGGCCGGGGAGCTGGCGCGCTTTCCGCAGCGCTGCCTGCGCGGCGATCGGCGCTCCGCCTACGACCAGTGGAGCCTCGAGCTCGAGCCTGCGCTCGCGAACGAGACGCGCATCGGCCTCGACGTGATCGCATCGGGCGAGACGCACCAAGGGGCGCGGCGCTTCGCGGGCGGGGCGGGGCGGCACGGCCGCTTCGAGTGATCGGTGCAGCCTGCCTCCGCACCGAACCGATCAGCCGAAGTGGCGAAGCGCGGCGAACACCGCCAGCGCCCCCGCGATCCAGCGCTCTCCGGCGGCAGACGATCCCAAGAGCTCAGCCTCGCCGGCCGACGAAGTAGAGCTTGCCCCAGCGGATCTGGCGCATCGCCGGCTCGAAGCGGCGTTCGAGCGCCGCAAGAATCAGCGCCGGCTGCGCGAGCCAGCGCAGGTAGGTCTCTCGCTCGTGCTCGATCATCGTCGCGAGCGCGTCCAGCTTGGGCGAGAGCCTTCGCAGCACCCGGCTGCGGCACGCGGCGTGCACGCCCTCGAGGAAGGGCGTGAGCCAGGGCTCGACCACGAGCGCACGCCCGCCCGGGCACAGGACGCGCTGCATCTCGTCGAGCGTGCGATCGAGATCCTCGGGCAGGCGCTCCAGGTGGTGCAGTCCCCCCTGCACCACGACCACGTCGCGCGAGGCCGAAGGCAGGGGGAGCGAACGGCAGTCCGCGATGTGGCACTTCGCGCGCCCCTGGTAGCGCGCGACGAGCGCCGCCGAGCGGTCGACGCCTTCGATGTGCGTGAAGCCCATGCGCTCGAGTGCCACCAGCCCGTTGCCGCGCCCGCAGAACAGCTCCACCACCCGCGCATCGCGCGGCCATCGCCGAGCTCCGAGTCGCGCGAGGCGCGCGCTGAACTTGCGCACCTCCTCCTCGGGCGGCTCGAAGCGGACGTAGGCCCTCTCCCAGGCGCTCTCGCTCATGCGTCGCTCCGCGCCCCGGGCTCGAGCACGGCGAGGAATTGCAGCGAGCGCTCGAAGACCAGCCCGGCTGGCCACGGGTAGATCGCGAGGTGGTCGTTCCACTCGCGCATGGCGAGGCCGAGCTTCTCGAAGGCCTCCGCCCAGACCGCGCGCGGCCAGTAGTTGAAGGGAAGCGGGACGCCGTGGCGTGCATTGCCGATCCAGTCCATCAAGCGCAGCGTGACGCCGGCGAACGCGCCCTCGAGCGCGTGGTCCTTCAGCACGATCCGGCTGCGGGTCACGCGCCGCACCTCGCGCAGCAGTGCGAGGGGGTCGAGCGTGTGGTGCAGCACGTCGACGATCAGCACGGCGTCGAAGGCGCCGTCGTGGAACGGCAGCTTGGCGCCATCGAAACGCTCCACGGGGAGCGCCGTCCCCGGTCGCACCTGCACGTCGACGCAGTGCAGCCGCAGGTCGGGCCGCAGCGCGGCGATGCGCGCGGCGAGCGAGCCGTCGCCCGCGCCGACGTCGAGGACGCGCGCCTGCAGCGGCAGCCACGGCACCACGCGCTCGGCGAGCACCCGCACGCGCCGTGCATGGATGGTTCTGCCGTGCAAGACGTCGAGCCAGTCCACGGGATTCAGGCGCCGGGCGGCTTCATATCCTCGGGCGCGACGTCGCGAACATGCTGGGCGAAGCTCCAGCGGTGGCCCTCGAGGTCTCGCGCCGAGTAGAACTTGTCGCCCCAGAACATCTCGACGGGCTCGGAGAGGATCGTGGCGCCCGCGTTCCGGGCGCGCGCGCAGTGCGCAACGACGTCGGGCACGTAGACGTAGAGGCTCTGGTTGACGGCACCGAGCGCGCTCGGGCTCCGGCTGCCGTGCTCCTCGTTCGCCGGCCCGAGCATGATCAGCCCCTGGCCGAGCTCGAGCTCGGCGTGCATCACCGAGCCTCCGGGGCCCGGCATCGCGAAGCGCTTCTCGAATCCGAATGCCTTGCGGAGCCAGTCGATCGCGGCGCCGACGTCGCGGTAGTACAGGTACGGACAGATCGTCGGCATCCCTTCAGGCGGATTCTTCGTCACCTCGCGACCTCCGCGCTCGAGCTCGCTGGAGTCGGACCGGGAAAGTGCACGTACTCGTCGATCAGCAGCAGCGCGAGCTCGTTCTCCCCCGGCCGCGCGCCGGCGAGCCGCCCGCGCCGGCGCAGATCGTCCTCGAGCACCTCCAGGATGCCCTCGAGCGCGAGGTCGTCCTGGTGCTGCTCGGTGCGCCGGCGATCGGCCTCGTCCTCGTAGCAGTACGCCTTCCACGACACCGAATAGCGGATCTGCTCCCAGCGGTAGCTCGCCAGCGTCTCCGCGCCTTCGAACAGTCGCCAGCGGCCGGCGCCGGCGAAGGCGAGCTTCATGTCGCGGCGGAAGGGCGGCAGCGCGTCGTCGCCCCGCACGCGGTCGACGCCGTGGAACACGCTGTCGGTGTCCATCAGCACGGCCGTGTTGAAGTTCACCGGCAGCGTGGCGGCGGGTGCCTCGACGCCGTCCGGGTAGAAGGCCAGCTCGCCACCCGCGCAGTCGTTGAAGTAGGCGATGCCCGTCGCGATCGGCCGGCGCCAGCGCTCGAAGAGGCCCGAGTGGTGCATCACGACCATCAGCCACTGCGGCAGCAGGGTGCGGTTGGCTCCGCGGAACTCCGGCACGTCCGTGTGCAGCGCGAGCTCCTGGCCCGGCAGCAGCAGGTTCGCGTAGACGATCGAGGGCACGACCAGCGGGCGGCCGTAGACGCGGCGCGCGGCGGCGGCGAATCCCTCGTGGTGCAGGAACGGCTCGATGCCCGGCGCGATCGGCTTCTCGTAGAAGTAGGTCTCGCGGAAGTAGTTGGTGCGCGCCGCCAGCACCGCGGGATCCTCTCGGCGACCGAAGCGCCCGCCGCTGCGCACGAAGTGGATGGCGGCGTCGTAGCGCTCGGGGATGCCCGGAGCGAAGCGCCGCTTGGCGCCCTCCTCCGCGGCCGACTCCGCGCCGTAGGTCGCATAGGTCCCGAAGCGCTCGCAGAGCCGCACCATGGCCTCGGCGTCGGCAGGCTCCAGCAGCGGGTCGAAGCGGACGTAGGTCGCGGTCATCGGCGGCGATCATACCACGCGGAGGGTATGCTGCGGCACCCGACGAGGAGCGCGCCGGATGGAGCAATCGGAAGCAGGCCGGGCGAGACGGCCGCTGGCGAGCTGGCCCTACGCGCTCGTGTGCACCGGGCTCGGTCTCGTGCTCGGTTGGTTTCCGAAGCTGGTCCACGGACCGATCCCCGAGAAGTTCAACGTGCTCTACATCCAGGGCGCCGTCGCGGTCTGGGGCTTCTACGTCGCGCGGATGGCGATCGGGTTCTGGGTCGGGATCACGCGCTGGCCCGAGCGCTGGTGGCTGCGCGGGCCGCTGTGCGGACTGCTCACCATGCTGCCGCTCGGCATCGTCCTGCTCGCGACACCGGGCTGCGGCCACCGCTGAATGCTCCTCAACTGCACCACCGGGACGGTGGTGGGGACGGCGGTTGCCGGGCTCGCATTCCTGCTGACGGGTCGCCAGCGCGGCTGACGCGCACGCAGATCAATTCGTCGCGATCTCGAAGCGCACGGCGAACGGCTTGCCTGCCAGACACGTCGCGCCGCCCGCGAACGCCGGCACCGGGAACGCCGTGTCGAGAGCGGCGAGCGCCGTCCTTGCAGCGGACGGACTCGTTGCCCCGAGCACGCAGCGCTCGGCGAGCGCGCCCGCCGGGTCGACGCGGAAGCGCACGATCACGCGCTCGCCGCCGTGCTCGATCGGCGGCGGCCGCCACGCCTCGAGGACGCGGCGCCGCAGCGCCGACCAGCGCGTCGCAGCCTCCGGATCGCGCAGGCACACCTCGGGCGGAGGCGGCTCGGCCGGGTCGGCGCACCAGCCGGAGCGCTCCGCGCGCGGGCGGCCTGCGCCTGCGATGCGGCGCGCGCGGACCTCGTCGCGGTCGTCGGGCGAGATCATCTCGAGCCATTCGTCGGGGATCGGCGCGCGGACTTCGGCCGCGCGGCGCGCGCCGACCGCGCCGCGCAGGTGCACGCCGCGGTCGGCGGCCAGGAACAGCAGGACGAGCTCCGACGGCACCGGAGCCCACACGTAGTCTGGTTGCCCGTTGGCGGCGAAGGCGTCGAGCACGGCGCGGTCGCGCTCGAGCTCGTAGGCGAGGCGCTCCACGCCCGGCCCGATCGTGCTGCGCAGCATGCGCGGGTCGGGCGGCGGCGGCTGGGGGCCGGCGAGCTCGGCGCACGCCACGACGGCGGCGGCAAGCGCCAGCAGTGCGAGCGCGCGGCGCGGCGAAGCGAGCTCCGTCAGACCGCGCCCGCCAGCCACGCGAGGCATCCGGTGCGCGCGAGAACCGGGTCGAGGCGCGCGCGGTCCGCGACGCGCCGGTAGCGCTCTCGCAGCGCCGCCAGCGACCTCGCGTGGTACTTCTGGGTCGCCTGCGCGAACGGCCGCCCGCCGAGTTCGGTGGTGAACTCGCTCTCGCCCGCCGCGAGCGCCTTGGCGTTGGCGGTGGACCAGGGCAGGAAGACGCCCGCAACCTCCTCGCGCAGCAGCGGCTCGAGCGTCGGCGCGAGCGCCTCCAGATCCTCGAAGCGCTCGTCGCCGCGCGGGTCCAGCATGCGCTCGACCCACGCCATCACGCGCGGCGCGCGGCCGCGCAGCAGTGCGCCGGGGGTCGGATCGGTCGAGAGGTTGTAGACCTGGCCCCAGAGCCCGAAGTCGGCGAAGGCGGGCCGCCCGCCGAACAGGAACGCGCGCCGCGCGAGGTGCGCCTCGAGCAGCGCGACGAGGCGCTCGAAGGAGGCCTCGATCACGGGCTTGGTGAGCTCGCTCGAGCCCACGAAGGCGAGGCGCGGAATCATGCGCTGCTTCAGCGCAGCGCTCATCTTCGCGACCGCCTCCTCGGGCGCACCGGGTAGGTTCCAGCGCGCGATGCGCTCGGCCGCCGAGTCCTGGTCGGCCTCGTACCACCAGCGATAGTGGAACATCGGCTTGTTCACCCACTCGTCGGCGTACTCCTCGACGAGCGCGGAGAGGAAGGCGAGCGCCGGGTCGGGCGGATGGATCGACGGCTCGGGGAAGCGCGCCTCGAGCGCCTCGATGATGGGCGTCGAGTCCTGCATCGCGCTGCCGTCCGGCGTCAGCACGAGCGGGATCAGCGGCAGCTTCGCGTGCTTCTGGAATTCGGCCATGTTGCCGAGGTGGCGCACCACCCACTCGTGCGGGATGCGCTTGTAGCGGAAGTAGGAGCGCACCTTCACCGAGTAGGGCGAGAGCTCGAGGCCGAAGATGCGATACGGGGCGGACATCGCGTTCTCCCGGATGGGCTGCGGGCGTCGCTCGGCTCCGGCGGCTGCGCGCCGCCGCGGGATGCTACTCGGCGAGCAGCACGCCCGCCGCCGCGAGCGCCGCGATGCGCGACTCGTCGAGAGCGAGCAGCTCGCGCAGCACCTCGGCATTGTGCTCGCCGCGCCGCGGCGCGGGGCGCTGCGCGCGCACCTCGGAGCGCGAGAAGCGATACGGCAGGCGCACCACGGGGCGCGTGCCGCCGTGCCGGTCGTCGACGCGCAGCAGCAGCTCCCGCTCCCGCGCGAAGGGACCTTCGAGCGCCTCGCGCAGCGTGACGACCGCTGCGCACGGAATCCGCGCGGCCTCGAGCCGCCGCAGCAGCGCGTCGCGGCCCGGCTGCGCCGCCATCCAGCGCTCGATCGCGGCGTGGCGCAGCCGCGCCTTGGTCGCGAGGTCCGCCCCCGCCGGCGCGGGATCGGCGAGAGCGAAGGCCCTCGCGAGCTGCGCCCACACGTGCTGTGGCGGGCCGGCGACCGCGACGAAGCCGTTGGCTCCGGCGTCGTAGGGAGGCGGCTCCTCGCGGATCTCGGGCGGCTCCAGAAGCTCGAACGGAGTCTCGGGATAGGTACCCAAGACCGCGTCGTACATGGCGATCTCGACGTGTTCTCCGATCCCGGTGCGCTCCGCCACGCGCAGCGCGGCGAGCAGCCCGACCAGCGCGTGGAGCGCGCTCGTCAGATCGGCGTGCGCGTCGGGCAGGTTCACCATCGGGCCCTTGCTCTTGCGCGCCAGGTACTCGATCAGCCCGGTCGCGGCGTGCATGGTGGGCGCGAAGGCGCCGTGCTCGCGGCGTGAGGAATCGCTGCCGAAGCCGCTCACCGAGACCATCACGGCGCGCGGGTTGGCCGCGTGGACGGCCTGCCAGCCGACGCCGAGCCGCTCCGCCACGCCCGGCCGGAAATTCTCGAGGACGACGTGGCTGGCGCGCACCAGATCGAGCGCCAGCGCCCTGCCCTCCGGCTTCTGCAGGTCGATGCAGACGTTGCGCTTGCCGAGATTGGCCCAGGTGTAGAGGCCCGACTGGCCGCGATCGCGCTTGGGCGCGATCACGCGCGTGAGGTCGCCGGCCGGCGCCTCGACCTTGATCACGTCGGCCCCGAGCTCGGCGAGGATGCGCCCCGTGTAGGGACCGGCGAGCACCTGCGAGAGGTCGACGACGCGCAGATCGGCGAAGGGAGCGGGATCCGGCATCGCGCGCAGTCTAGCCGCGGCGTGCTCGGCGACGCTCCCGCGCGACGGCGAGCGCGAGGCCCGACGCCGCGAGCAGCGCCAGCGCGACCCCGACGCGCAGCGAGCGCGGGCGGTAGCGCATCTCGACCACGTGCTCGCCGCCCGGCACGACCACGGCGCGGAACGCGGTGTCGGCGACCTCGAGCGCCGCCGGGCTCCCGTCGAGCGTGGCCTCCCAGCCGGGGAAGCAGGCGTCGGCCAGCACCAGCACCGCGGGGACGGCGCCGCGCGTGCGGATCGCGACGCGCTCCGGCTCGTCGATCTCGATGCGCGTCTCGGCGCTCGGGTCGGGCCCGGCGGCGAGGCTCGCCGCCTCGCGCGGGAGCGGATCGAGCAGCACCACGGCGCCCGCGTCGAACGCCGGATCGACGAGGAGCTCGAGCGCGGCCTGCGGATCGGCGGGCTCGGCGATCGCGCGCGCCGCGCGGCGGGCGCGCGGCAAGGCGCTCGGGTTCTCGTAGAGCGGCGGACGGCTGCCGACGGCGCCGACGAGTCGCCAGTCTCGCGCGATCCACGCGGGCAAGCGTTCTCCCGCGGCGTAGCGCACCGAGGCGACGTCGAGCAGCGGAGCGCGTCCGCGCGCAGCCGGCAGCGCGATGCTGCCGGAATACGGCGCGCCGAGCGTCACGCGCACGCCTTCGGGACGCCGTGGATCGGCGCCGGCGTCGCCGGTCGCCAGGAAGCTCATGAAGCGGCCCGTGGTGGAGAGCGAGAGCGGCTCGAGGTCCTGCGTGACGCGGATGCCGGCGCGCTGGCCGAGCTTGTCGTCGCCGAAGCTGCGCCAGTAGCTGCGGAAGGCGCGCGCCTCCGGGCGGCGCAGCGCGGCGATCTGTTCGTCGTGCTCGAGCCGCGCCGAGCTCGGCGCCGGCTCCTCGCGCGGGAAGGCCGTAGCGGCGGTTCCGGCGACGCGGGCCAGCGGCAGCGCCTCGACGGCGACCGCCGCCAGCGCGAGCCCGGTCGCGAGCGCGAGGCGCGCGCCCGGCGGCCACCCCTGCCCGGCCGGGACGGCGCGCCCGATCCGCGAGAAGCCGACGCCGGCGCAGACTGCCAGCGCCAGCGTGGTCAGGAGCCGATAGCGGAACGGGAAGCGGAAGTCGCCGAGCACGGGCAGGTGTCGCAGCCAGCCATACACGGGCGTGTGACGAGGAAACGAGGCCGCCAACGCGATCAATCCGACCGCGAGCAGCGCGCCGGCGCGACCCCGCCCGGGACCCGAGAGCACCACGGCGGCGAGCGCGAGCAGCGGCGCCGCGAGCCCGGGTACGCCATCGCTGATGCCCTCGGACGCGAGCGTCCGCGCGAAGAACGCGGGCTCGTGCGCGGGGATCGAGCCGATCGCCTGCGCGGGGTCCTGCTCGAGCGTCCCGAGCGAGCGCGCGCTGCGCGCCATCAGCTCGTAGGCGGGCAGCAGCTGCGGCGCCGCGAGCAGAGCGCCCGCCGAGGCCCCGAGCGCGAGCGCGAGCGCCGCGCCGAGCGGCGCACGGCGGAAGCGCAGCCAGCGCCGCGCGAGCGCCGCGGCGCCCGTCGCGCTCGCCGCGAGCCCGGTCATCGCAACCGCATAGGGCCAGCCAGCGAGCGCCTGCATCGCCAGCGCGCCCGCCAGCGCCGCGGTGCGCAGCGCGCTCGGCCTCTCGACCGCGCGCTCCACCGCGAGCAGCACGCCCGGCGCCCACGCCGCGGTGTAGAGCGTCGGGGGAGTCCACGCGCTGCCCCAGAGCTGCAGCGAGCCCGCGTAGAGCAGACCGGCGAGGCCGGCGCCGAGCGATCCGGCCCCGAGCGCGCGCGCCAGTCCGGCCGCGAAGGCCGCCGCCAGGCCCAGATGGAGGAATGCGAGCCCGGTGAAGGCGGGCTGGGTCGCGAGCAGCAGGTGGAGCGCGTTCGGCGGGTAGAGCACGCCGGTCTGGAGCGTGGCGAGGAACGGCTGGCCGAAGCCCTGGTACGGATTCCAGAGCGGCAGCTCGCCGCGGCGCATGCGCTCGAAGGCCCAGGCGGCGTTGGGCCGGTAGTAGGAGAAGAAGTCGTAGACGGCGGGCGGGCGCGACTCCTCGTAGGTCGGATTGTGCGGTCGCGTCATCACGAGCAGCCAGAGCAGCGCGCTCGCGACGCCGGCGACCGCGATCGGGGCGGCCCGCTTCAAGCGGCCTCGCGCACCGCGCGAACGGTCACGACGTCGAAGAGATTCACCGGCACGGCGAGGCGGGCGCCCGGCCAGCGCGCTGCCCGCCTCGGCGCGCGGCCGAGCAGCGTCTTGCGCAGCCGCTCGAGCAGATAGCCGATCGGGTAGCGCGCCGCTTCGGCCCGCATGCGTTCGACGCGCAGGCCGTGCGCCGCGAGCAGCCTGCGCAGGCTCTCGCGGCTGTAGAAGAACAGGTGCTCCGGAATCGTGTAGAGGTGCCAGCGCGCGCCGGAGACGCGCGCAGCCAGGCTGCCGACGTCGCCGGTCGAGAGCGCGAGCCGCCCGCCCGGACGCAGCACGCGCGCCAGCTCGGCCACCGCGGCGTGGGGATCGGGCAGGTGCTCGAGCACGTCCCAGAGCGTCACCGCGTCGAAGCTCGCCGCGGCGAACGGCGCGCGCTGCGCGTCGCCGACCGCGATGCCGCCGGCGCCGGCGACCGCGGCGGCGCGCGCCGCCGCGGCGCGCGAGACCTCGAGCCCGGTGGCCCACCAGCCGGCGCGGCGCGCCTCGTCGACCGCGTAGCCGAAGGCCGGGCCGAGATCGAGCAGGCGGGCGCCGGGCCGCGGCGTCCCGAGCGCGCGCACGCGGCGCGCAAAGTTGTGTCGGAGCGCGGCCTCGAGCGCCGCGTAGTCGTCGTAGCCCGGCCCGAGGTCGTGCCCGGCGAAGTAGCGCGCGCCGTAGAGGGCGGCCGGATCGAAGCCCGCGCCGGGGCGCCAGAAGCCGAGGCCGCAATCGCCGCAGAACAGGATCTCGACGCCCGCCTTGCGCAGCCGCGGCGCGACGCGCCGCGCCCCACAGACCGGACAGCTCACGGCCACTCGACGCCCTCGACGCGGTCGATCACGTAGCGCGGGCGGCGCTTCACCTCCTCGTAGGTCCGGCCGACGTACTCGGACACGACGCCGAGCGAGAGCAGCTGCACGCCGCCGAAGATCAGCACCAGCACGACCAGCGAGGTCCAGCCGCTCGCCCGCACGTGTCCGGTCGCCTGCGCGACCAGCGCGAAGATCCCGAACAGCACGCCGAACACCGCGGTCGCGGCTCCGAACAGCCCGATCAGCCGCAGCGGCCATACCGAGAACGAGAGGATTCCGTCGAGCGCGAGCCGCAACATCGGTCGCAGCCGGTACTTCGGGGTGCCGGCGAAGCGCTCCTGCACGGTGTAGTCGACGCGCGCCTCGGGAAAGCCGAGCCACGGCACCAGCCCGCGCACGAACACGAAGTGCTCGGTCAGGTCGTTGAAGGCGTCGACGACGCGGCGGTCGAGCAGGCGGAAGTCGGCGCCGGCCGGGACGACCGGCGTCGCCGACACGCGGTTCAGCAGCGCGTAGAAGAGCCGCCCGGCGCGCTCCCTCCCGGCCGCGCCGCGCCCGACCGGGTCGCGGCGCACCGTGTGCACGACGTCGGCTCCGCTGCGCCACGCCTCGACCAGCTCGGGCAGCAGCTCGGGCGGGTGCTGCAAGTCGCCGTCCATGGTGATGACGGCGTCGCCGCGCGCGAAGCGCAGCCCAGCCGCCAGCGCCGCCTGGTGCCCGAAGGAGCGGGTGAAGCGGATCGCCTTCACGTCGCGATCCGCTGCGCGCAGCTTGGCGATCCGGTCCGGCGTCGCGTCGCGACTGCCGTCGTCGACGAACAGCAGCTCGGCGCGCGCGCCGGTGCCGCGCAGCGCGGCCAGCACGCGGCGCGCCAGCTCGGCGACGCACTCCGCTTCGTCGAGCACGGGGACGACGACGGAGATCAGCGGATGCTCGGGCCGCGCGCGCGCCACGGGCGCGGAGCGTAGCGCGTCCGCCACCCGACCCGACTCAGCGCGCCGCTGCGGGGAACCAGTGACGCGTGCGGTTGCAGAAGCTGCAGACCGAGAGCATGACCGGCACCTCGACCAGCACGCCCACCACGGTTGCGAGCGCTGCGCCCGAACCAGGTCCGTAGAGGGCGATGGCAGTCGCGACGGCGAGCTCGAAGAAGTTGCTGGCGCCGATCAGCGCTCCGGGAGCCGCCACCTCGTGCGGGACGCGGAGGGCCTTCATCAGCCCATAGGCGAGACCTGCATTGAGATACACCTGGACGAGGATCGGGATCGCGATCAGGCCGACGTCCAGCGGGCGGGACGTGAGGTTCTCGGCCTGGAACGCGAAGATCAGCACCAGCGTGGCGAGGAGCGCCGTGCTGGTAACCGGCTGCAGGGCTGGCAGCAAGCGGCGCTCGAACCACGCGCGCCCCCGCGCCCGGACGCCGAGCGCGCGCAGCCCGCTGCCGATCGCCAGCGGCACCACGACGAAGACCCCGACCGACCAGAGCAGCACCTGGAAGGGCACGCGCAGCCCGCTGGCGCCACTCACGAGCAGCGTCACGATGGGCGCGAAGAGCACGAGCATGATCAGATCGTTCAACGAGACCTGCACCAGCGTGTAGGCGGGGTCGCCGTCCGTGAGGGACGACCACACGAAGACCATCGCAGTGCACGGCGCGGCGGCGAGGATGATGACCCCGGCCAGGTACTGGTCCGCCTGGTCTGGCGCGATCCACGCCCGGAGCAGATGGCGGAAGCAGAGCCAGCCGAGCAAGGCCATGGAGAACGGCTTCACCAGCCAGTTCACGAACAGCGTGACGAGGATGCCGCGCGGCCGGCGCCGGACGCCGAGGACGCTGGCCAGGTCGATGCGCATCATCATCGGCATGATCATCAGCCAGATCAGGACGGCGATCGGCGTATTGATCCGGCTGCCGCGCCCGAGCTCCAGCCCCCGCAACCCGTCGATGAGCTCGGGAAGCGCCTTGCCGAGCAGCACGCCGAGCCCCATGCAGCCGGCGACCCACAGCGACAGCCATCGCTCGAAGGAGCCGAGCCGCCCGGGAGCGGTCGATACGCCGGCGCGGAGCGTCACTCGGCGCCCGCTTCGCCGAGGCGCTCGCGGCCGATCGCCTCGAGCTCGCGCCGGAGCTCGCGCGCGTCGAGCCGCTCGATCGGCAGCGCCACCAGGTTGCGGACGCGGCGTTCGAGCATGCCGTAGATCCGCTGGAAGCAGGCGAGCTCGTCGGGCTTCGGGCCCGCGAAGGCGGCGGGATCGGGAACGCCCCAGTGCACCGTCAGCGGGTGGCCCGGCCACAGCGGACACGACTCGCCCGCCGCGGCGTCGCACACCGTGACGACGATGTCCAGCGCCGGCGCCCCGGCCCTCGCGAAGACGTCCCAGCTCTTGCTCGCGAGGGCCGAGGTGTCGTAGCCGAGCGAGCCGAGCAGCGCGAGCGTCGTCGGGTGGACCGCGCCCTTCGGATGGCTGCCCGCGCTGTGGGCGCGGAAGCGGCCCGCGCCGAGGCGGTTCAGCAGACACTCGGCCATGACGCTGCGCGCGGAGTTCCCGGTGCAGAGGAACAGCACCTCGTACGGCTTCGACACGCGTGCGTCCGCTCAGCGCACGGTGGGCCCGCAGCAGACGGCCGCCTTCGGCTCCGCCGGCGCGGCGCACGACCCCGCAGCCGCCGCGGCGCGGGGAGCGGCGCAGCCGCTCGGGGCCGCGGGGACGTCCTCGCCGAACACCGTCAGCGCGCCGCGCGTCAGGAAGGTCTCCCAGCGCACGCCCTGCGGGTCGAGCGACCAGGCCTTGTCGCCCTTGGCGTAGCAGCACGAGGCGTCCTTCTGCTCCAGGACGGGCACGCTGGCGGCCGCCAGCCGCGCGGCGACGGCGCGCAGCTCCGGCTCGCTCTCCACCTGCAGGCCCAGATGGTCGAGACCGGCCGGGCGGCCGCGGGCCGAGATCGCGAAGTTCACGCGCGGGTCGTCGAGCATCCACTTGGCGTAGTCGGACTCGCGAACGCTCGGCCCGACGCCGAACAGCGTGTTGTAGAAGCGGATCGAGTCGGAGAGGTCATCGACGGCGACGTGCACGTGCAGACGCTTCACGGCGTCCTCCTTGGCTTCGGGACCGGGCAGCCTTCGCGCGCGCCTTGCGAGCGACGGGTGCACACGGGGGAGCTGCGCAGCTCTTGTCTCCTGCGCAGCAGTTCTCGAGCAGGAACGCGACGACGGCGTTCATCGTCGCGTAGTCGGCGGCGTAGATCAGCGAGCGCCCCTCGCGGCGGCAGCTCGCGAGTCTGGCCCCCTTCAGCTGCGCCAGGTGGAACGACAGCGTCGGCGCCGGCAGCGCCAGCTGCTCCGCGATCTCGCCGGCCGCGAGGCCCGCGGGTCCGGCCTGCACCAGCGCCCGGAACACGCCGAGGCGCGATTCCTGACCCAACGCGGCGAGCGCGCTCAACACCGCTGACGAATCCATTTTTCCAGAATAGTCGAAATAATAGCGCCGTCAAGGTCCGGCGCGCGCGCCTACGCCTCGGGCGCCTTCCACGGCGGCCGATGGCGCAGCCCGAGGTTCAGGATGCGCTGCAGCAGCGCCGGATACGCGAGGCCGGCGGCGGCGGCCGACAGCGCGAAGTCTTCGTCGCGCCGCAGGTCCGGATTCGGGTTGGCCTCGATCACGAAGGCGCGCCCATCCTCGGCCAGGCGCAGGTCGATCCGCGCGTAGCCCGTGAGGCTCAGCGCGCGATAGCTGCGCTTCGCGAGATGGGCGATCTGCTCGCCCATCCCCGGCGGCAGGTCGGCGGCGGGACCGGTCTCGATGCCGACGCGGCGCTGGTAGGCGAGGTCCCATTTGACGCGCGCGGTGGCGATGCGCTCGCTGCCCTCCGGCAGCTTCTCGAAGAGCATCTCCCACACCGGGAAGGTCTCGAGGCGCTCGTTGCCGATCACGCCGACGGTGAGCTCGCGCCCGGCGATGTATTGCTCGGCGATCGCGTCGGTCGCCAGCCGCCGGTGCACGAAGGCCACCCGCTCGCGCAGCGCGTCGCCGTCGTGCACGACGGAGGCCTGGGCGATTCCGAGCGAGGCCTCCTCGTCCACGGACTTCACGATGCGCGGGTATCCGAGGTCCTTGGGCACGCGGATGGCGCGGCCGAGCGGGAACACCGCGAAGGCCGGCGCCGGGATGCGGTGGTAGCGCAGGATCTTCTTCGAGAGCGCCTTGTCGCGCGCGAGCAAGAGACCGCGCGGGTTGCAGCCGGCGTAGGGCACGCGCAGCAGCTCGAGATAGCTGGCGACGTGCGCCTGGTACACGGCGACGTCCTGGAACTCCATCAGCAAGTGGAAGACGACGTGGGGCGCCCAGCCCTCGACGTGCTGGCGGATCGGGGTCAGGTCGTGCGAGACGCCGAGGATCTGGACCTCGTGGCCGAGTTCGCGCAGTCCCTCGGCGACGTCGTACTCCTTGCGCCATCGGGCGATCTCGTCCTCCTCGCGACCCTCGAGCGAGTCCGGTGGGACGAGGTCCTCGTGCGTCAGCACGAGCACGCGCAGTCGCTTCATCGCAGATAGTCCCTCGAGCGGCGCCCGCGCAGCACGCGCTGCTGCCGCGCGCGCTTGCGCCGGTAGTACTCGCGCAGCGTGAAGCGCAGCTCGGGCAGCGCGTCGCTGCGCTCGCGGGTGCGGACGGCGGGCGGACGGCCGGCGATCTCGCGCATCAGCCCGTCCACGTAGCGCAGCTTGCGCAGGGCCGGCCAGCCGGCGTAGCGCGACCTCCAGCGCGAGCCGGGGTCGAGCCACACCGCAAAGGTCTCGGCCCAGTCCTCGCCCGGGTGGCTCTGCGCGTATCCGTGCGGCAGGTTCGCGACGAAGCGCCGGCTCCCGAGCACGGGCCGGTAGCTGGCGCGATAGGGTTGGCTGAAGCGCCCGAAGTGCTCGCGCCAGCTGCGCCGGCGGTGCAGGCGATGGGCGTGATCGAGCGCGTGCGCCAGCTCGTGGCGCAGCAGCCGCATGCACGCCCGTTCGGTGTCGCCTTCCACCTCGCCCATCATGCGGCGCTCGAGGCGCACCAGCCGCGGGTGCGCCAGGAAGAACGGGATCGCGAAGCCGGTCATGCCGTGAGGCGTGAACCAGCCGGTCGAGAGCCACACGTAGGGCCGGAAGCGCGCGAGGTCGACGGCCGCGAGCTCCCGCTCCACGCGCGCGAGCCGCGCCGCCAGCTGCGTCCCCGCGATGCGCAGGCCGAGGTCGCACAGGCGCACGTCGAGCAGCGCCTCGTCTTCGAGAGCGACCCAGCCTCGACGCGCCACGCCGTCCTCCTCGAAGCGAACCGGGGCCGCGCAGTCTACCGGCGGGCTCCGCCGCCCGTTAGTCTCCGCCTACCGCGCTGCGCCGCGGGAGGAGAGCCATGTCGAGCGATCATCCGAACGCCCAGGACGCCGCGCCGGGCCAGATCTCGCTGACCCCCGTGCATCCGCGCGTCGGCGAGCGCCTGCTCGAGGCGCGCACGATCCTGATTAGCGGCGAGATCACCTCGAAGCTGGCGCAGGAGGTCTCGGCGCAGCTGCTCGCGATGGCCGCCGAGTCGGACCAACCGATCACGGTGTTCGTCCACTCCGAGGGCGGCCACGTCGAGGCCGGCGACACGATCCACGACATGGTCCGCTTCGTGAAGCCACGCGTTCGCATGGTCGGGACCGGCTGGGTCGCGAGCGCGGGCGTCCACATCTTCCTCGCGGTGCCGAAGGCGGACCGCTACTCGCTGCCCAACACGCGCTTCATGATCCATCAGCCGCTGGGGGGCGGATCCGGGCGCGCCTCGGACATCCGCATCGAGGCCGAGGAGCTGCTGCGGGCGCGCGACCGCCTCAATCGCATGATCGCGGAGGCGACCGGGCAGCCGCTCGAGAAGGTCGCCCAGGACACCGACCGCAACTTCTGGATGGGGCCCGAGGAAGCGCTCGCCTACGGCATCGTCGGCAAGATCATCCGCAGCTCGAGCGAGCTGTAGGCGGGGACGTTCTGCTGTAGGCGGGGACGTTCTTGACTTCCCGGCGCCCGGCCGCTCTAGAGCAACCCAATCGGTAGCCGGGAAGTCAAGAACGTCCCCAAAGGCAACGAAGTCAACTAGTCGCCATTGCTTCCACGCGCACCGGGATGCCGTTCAGCACGGCGTTGCCCGAGAGCGGATCGATCGCCTGCTCGTCGGTAAGCCAGTTCGAGTTGACCCCGGCGTGCCGGCGCGCGACCTCGAGTTGGGCGCCGGGTCGGTCGTGCCCCCAGCCGTGCGGCAGACTCACCACGCCGCGCATCACGTCCGCGGTCACCTCGACGCGCACGCTGAGCTTCCCGACGCGCGAGGCCACCTGCGCGAGCCCGCCGTCCACGAGGCCGAGCGCCGCGGCGTCGTCGGGGTGCACCTGCAGCGTGCAGCGATCGCGTCCGGAGACCAGCGAGGCGACGTTGTGCATCCAGGAGTTGTTCGAGCGCACGTGGCGGCGCCCGACGAGCAGCAGGCCCGCTGCGGGCTCGCGACCGAGCGTCGCGCGCAGCCGCGCCACGTCCTGCGCGATCGGCTCGGGGGCCAGCTCGATCTTGCCGGACGGCGTGCGCAGCACCTCGGCGAGGCGAGGCTCGAGCGGCCCGAGGTCGATGCCGTGCGGGTGCCGGGCGAGCTTCGCGAGCGAGAGACCGTCCGCGTCGCGGCCGAAGCCCTCGCCCCACGGCCCGGTGCGCAGCAGGAAGTCGACGGCGCGGTCGGCGCCGTTCTCGCCGTGCAGCGCGGCGCCGATCTCGACCGGGTCGCGGCCGGCGAGCGGCGAGCCCGGCGACCTGGCTTCGGCGGCGATCAGCGCATCGAGCAGCAACGCGTCGACCGCGGCCGGGTCGGCTGCAGCCCCCTGCCCCGCCGCGATCAGCGCGAGGCGCGCCAGGATCTCGCCCTCCGGCACGGCGTCGCTCGCCAGCACGGGCGGCGACCACTTCGCGACGTGGCGCACGGCGAGCGTCGTGAACGCCATGTCGTAGTGGCTGCGCTCGAGCGCCGACGGCGGCGGCAGGATCACGTGCGCGTGCCGCGTCGTCTCGTTGCGATACGGATCGACGCTCACCATGAACTCGAGCGAGGCGAGCGCGCGATCCAGGCGCGCGCCGTTCGGCGTCGAGAGCACCGGATTGCCCGCCACCGTCACGAGCGCGCGCACGGCCCCGCTGCCCGGCGTCTCGATCTCGTCCGCCAGCGTCGCGACCGGGAGCTCGCCGCGCACCTCGGGGAGCCCGCGCACGCGGCTGCGCCAGCGGCCGATGCGGAACGCGTGCTGCGGACCCGAGGGGCGCCGCGCGTGGGGCGCCTTCGGGAAGAGCGCGCCACCCGGCGCGTCGAGATTGCCGGTCAGCACGTTGAGCAGGTCGACGCCCCATGAGGCGAGCGTCCCGAACTCGACGGTGTGGGTCCCGATCCTCCCATACACCGCAGCGCGACGGGCTGCGGCCAGCGAGCGAGCGATGTGGCGGATCGATTCCGCGGCGATGCCGGTGACGGGCGCCACCGCCTCGGGCGAGAACGGCGCGACGAGCGCTTCGACCTCGCCGAGGCCCGCGACCTGCTCGGCCAGCGCGCCGAGCTTCACGAGCCCCTCGGCGAACAGCACGTTCGCGAGCGCGAGCAGCAGCTGCGCGTCGCTGCCCGGCCGGATCGGCCAGTGCTCGTCCGCCTCGCGGGCGCTGCGCGTGCAGCGCGGGTCGATGACGACGAAGCGCCCGCCGCGGCCGCGCAGCGCGCGCAGCCGGCCCGGGAAGTCCGGCGCCGTGCACAGGCTCCCGTTCGACTCCCAGGGATTCGCGCCGAGCATCAGCAGGTAGTCGGTGCGGTCGAGGTCGGGGACCGGGATCGCATTGGTGTCGCCGAACAGGTAGCCGCACGAGACGTGCTTCGGCATCTGGTCGGCGGTGCTCGCCGAGTAGACGTTCTTGGTGCCGAGCGCGCGCAGCAACGGCCGCAGGTAGAGCGAGCCGGCCAGGTTGTGCACGTTGGGATTGCCGAGATAGACGGCGACGGCGTCGCGACCGCGGCTCGCGATCACAGCGCCGAGCCCGCGCTCGACCTCGGCGAACGCCTCGGCCCAGCTCGCCTCACGCAGCTCGCCGCCGCGGCGCAGCAGCGGCCGCCGCAGCCGATCCGGATCGCGGTGCAGCTCGCCGATCGCCGTGCCCTTCGGGCAGACGAAGCCGCGGCTGAACGGGTCGGCGGCGTCGCCGCGCACGCGCACGACCTCGTCGCCGCGCAGCGCGATCTCGAGCCCGCAGGTCGCCTCGCAGAGCGGGCAGGTGCGGTACGCGATGCGTTCCACGGCGCCCATCGTCGTCCCTCCCGAAGGGCGACCAGAGCATCGCACAAGAGGCTACGATCCGTGCGTGCATCGCAAGCCGCTGCTCGACCTGCTCCGCCGCTACCGCGCCCGGCACCCGGCGGAGTCCGCCACGACCGACCGCATCCGCGCGCTGGTCGAGGCGCATCCGGACTGCTTCGAACGCAGCTGCCGGCCGGGGCACGTCACCGGCTCCGCGCTGGTGGTCTCGCCGGACCAGCGGCGCTGCCTGCTCGTGCATCATCGCAAGCTCGGCCGCTGGCTGCAGCCGGGCGGGCATGCCGACGGCGAGAGCGACGTGGCGGCGGTGGCGCTGCGCGAGGCGGGCGAAGAGACCGGCCTGGCGGGGCTCCGCTTTCCGGACGACGGCGGCGAGCGCCTGCCCTTCGACCTCGACGTCCACCGCATCGCCGCGCACGGGAGCGAGTCCGAGCACGAGCACCACGACGTGCGCTTCCTGCTCGTCGCGGAGCCCGGCGCCACGCCCGTGGCGAGCGCCGAGTCGCACGCGGTGCGCTGGTTCGGAATCGACGAGCTCGAGGCCGCGGAGCCCGACGAGAGCCTGTTGCGCATGGCCCGCAAGCTGCGAGCGAGGCGATGACGCCCTTCGAAGCGTGGTGCCCGCGCTGCAAGGTGACCTGGCCGCCCGAGACGCGCGTCTGCGTCCACTGCGGAGGGCGCGTCGCGGCGAGCCGCGCGCAGCCCGGCGCGACGCTGCGGAGCGAGCCGGCGACCGCCGAGCCGACGCCGCCGCAGCCGGCCGACGCCGACGAGCTGGCGCGCCCTCCGGTGGTGCGCCCGATGCGCATCGGGATCGCGCTGCTCTGGCTCGTCGTCGCGCTCGCCAGCGCGGTGGCCCAGCACTGCAGGGGCTCGTGACGCAGCAGGGCGCGCTGCGCGTCGTCTCCTGGAACGTGAACGGGCTGCGCGCTTGCGCGCGCAAGGGCTTCGGCCGCTGGCTCGCGCGCTCGGGCGCCGACGTGGTCGGCCTCCAGGAGGTGCGCGCGCTGCCCGAGGAGCTCGCCCCCGCGCTGCGCGCGCCGCGCGGCTGGCACGCCGAGTTCGCGCCCGCCGAGCGCCGGGGCTACAGCGGCGTCGCCCTCTACGCGCGCCGCAAGCCGGACGCGGTGCAGCGCGGCGTCGGCAGCGCGCGCTTCGACGTCGAGGGGCGCCTCCTCGTCGCGCGCTTCGGCCGCCTCGCCGTCGCGAACGCGTACTTCCCGAAGGGCAGCGGCCGGCTTCGCGACAACTCGCGGGTGCCCTTCAAGCTGGCCTTCTACCGCGCCGTCTTCGCGCGCGCGCAGCAGCTGCGCCGCGGCGGCTTCCGCGTCCTCGTGATCGGCGACTTCAACACGGCGCACCGCGAGATCGACCTGGCGCGCCCGCGCGAGAATCGCGACACCAGCGGCTTCCTGCCCGAGGAGCGCGCCGAGGTCGACCGCTGGCTCGCGGCCGGCTGGGTCGACGTGTTCCGCGCCTTCGAGGCGGGCGGCGGCCACTACACCTGGTGGAGCCAGCGGCGCGGCGTGCGCGCTCGCAACATCGGCTGGCGCATCGACTACGTGCTGGCCTCGCCCGCCGCGATGCGCTTCGCGCGCGCCGCCTTCCACCAGCCCGGCGTGCGCGGCTCCGACCATTGTCCGGTCGGCGTCGAGCTCGACCCGGCGGTGGTCGAATGAAGCTCGGGGCCGAGCGGAGCCGCGGCGGGCCTGGGGCGCGCGGCGCGCCCCACGAGCTCGGCAGCCTGCGCAAGATCACCTACGCCGCCGGCGACTTCACGCTCAACGGATCGCTGGCCTCCCTCTCGCTGATCTACACCACCTACTTCCTGACGCAGATCGCCGATCTGCGGCCGGTGCTGGCGGGCCTGGTCCCGATGATCGGCCGCGCGGTCGACGCCTTCGCCGACCCCGTGATGGGCCGACTCTCCGACCTGACCACCTGGCGCGCGGGCCGCCGGCGGCCCTACTTCCTGCTCGGCGCCCTCCCCTACGGCATCAGCTTCGCCGCGCTCTGGGTCGACGCGCCCTTCGCGGGGCAGGGCGCCCGCTTCGCCTACTACGCGGGCGTCTACGTGGTGCACGCGCTCTCGATGACGGTGCTCACGGTCCCGTATCTGGCGATCCTGCCCGAGATGGCGACCGGCTACGACGCGCGCACCTCGCTCAACACCTTCCGCACCTTCGGCTCGATGATCGGCATCTTCGCCGCCGTGGCGGTGCGGCCGGTCGCGCAGGCGCTCGGCGGCGCCAAGCCCGGGTTCGCCGCGGCCGGCGAGCTGTTCGGCGTGCTGCTCGCCGCGCCCTGGTTCGCCGTCCACCGCGCGACCTTCGAGCGGCCCGAGTTCCGCGCGCGGCCGGTCGGGCTGGGCTTCGGCGAGGGGCTGCGCGTGGTCGCACGCCACCGGACCTTCACGCAGCTCACGATGATCTTCCTGATGGGCCGCATCGCCATGGACCTCGCCGGCGCGCTGCTGATCCTCTACATGACCTTCTGGATCGGCCGCTCTCGCGACTTCGAGCCGGTCATGTCGCTGTTCCTGACGGCGGTGATCCTCGCGCTGCCGTTCTGGCTGCGCATCGCGCAGGGGCGCGACAAGGCCCGCGTCTTCGTGCTCGGCTCGCTGTGGTGGGCCGCGACCAGCCTCGGCATGCTGCTCGCGCGGCCCAGCTGGCCGCGCTGGGTGTTGTTCGCGTACGTGCCGGTGATCGGGCTCGGCTACGCGGTGGTCGACCTGATGCCGTGGTCGATGCTCGGCGAGGTGATCGACGAGGACGACCTCGCGACCGGGGAGCGCCGCGAGGGGCTCTACAACGGCGTGTTCACCTTCCTGCGCAAGCTCGGCGGCGCGCTCGGCGTCTTCCTCGCGCTCGGCCTCCTCGACTGGCTCGGCTTCGAGCCGAACCGCAGCGAGCAGAGCGAGGCGGCGCGCCAGGCGATCCGCTGGATGACGGCGCTCGCGCCGGCCTGCCTGCTGGGGATCGGCGTCTGGATCGCGCGGGGCTACCCGCTCACGCGCGAGCGGCACAACGAGATCCTGCGCGCGCTGACCCAGCGCGACACCGGAACGACGGCGGCGCACTGAGGGGCGGCACGCCTCAGATCCAGCCGAGCCTGCGCAGCGCCCCCTGGATCATGTAGATCCCGAGCGCCGTCACGAAGAGCCCGAACGCGAGCCGCAGCTGCGGCCCGCTGACGCGATTTGCGAGCAGGGCGCCGATCCAGCCGCCGAAGATCACCGCCGCCGCGATGATCAGCGCGGCGCGCAGGTCGACGTTGCCGTGGCGGTAGTACTCGATCACGGCGGCGAGGCCGACCGGCGGCAACAGGATCGCGAGGCTGGTGCCGGTCGCGCGGTGCTGCGAGAAGCCGACCCAGTAGACGAGCGCGGGGACGATCAGCACGCCGCCGCCGATCCCGAACAGACCCGACGCGACGCCCGACACGAGGCCGATCGCGAGCAGCACGACCGCGGATGCTTCTTCCATGGAACCTCCTCTTACGGGCGCCGCGCGGAGCGGCTTGCGCCCAACAGCAAGAGCAGGCCGATCGCGGACGCCGCGCTCACGAACGCCCCGGCCCTGAATGCGTCGGAGTGGAATTCGAAATCTACCCGATGCGTCCCGGCTGGGACCTCGACGCCGCGCAGGCAGTAGTCGGTGCGCCACACGCGCACCGGCGCCGCGTCCAGCGCGGCCCGCCAGCCGGCATCGAAGACGTCGCTCGCGACGAGGAAGGACGGGCCCGGCGCGCGGCTCTCGAGTGCGAGACGCGTGGGCTCGACGCGCACCACACGGACGGGCTCGCAGGCTCCGGCGCAGGCCTGGATGCGCGGGGGCGGCTCCTCGACCAGCGCGGTGACGGCTGGATCGAACGCGCTGCCGTCGGGCAGTCGCGACTGCTGGATCGCGGCTCGCACCGCGTCGGCCGAGCCGGCTCGGAGCTCCGACACGAGCCAGGCGCGCGGCAGCGCGCGTGCGTTCTCGAACGCGGCGACGCCGGACGAACCCGGGAGTCGGCGCCAGCGCGGAGCGACGAGCGCCTCGCGCAGCGCGGGCGGCGCCCCGTCGAGCCACGCCGACGGCGCGAGCAGGTAGCGCGAGGCCAGCACGTCGAGCGCGCGGTTCTCCGGCCGCAGCGCGTCCCACGAGACGAAGCCGGCCGGGCCGACGCCGAGCAGCTCCGCGTAGCGTGTCAGGACGAGCGGGCCGAGGCCGCCCGTGCTCGCGATGCCCCAGAGCAGATTCAGGTCGGGCGGAGCTGCGGCGCTCGCGGCGAAGGCGAGCGCCGGGGTGAGCCGCTGCTGACTGCGCGCCAGCTCGTCGCGGTACGGGATCAGCGACGGGGGCAGCTCCAGCGCTGCCCGGCCGGGTGAATCGCGCCACTCGGCGAACCCGCCGAAGCTCGCCAGATCGAGGGCGATCGCTAGGAGCAGTCCCGCGCCGGCCAGCCGTGACGGTGCGCGGCCGAAAGCCGCGAGCGCCGCGAGCCCGATCGCCAGCGCGCACAGCTGGACGGCGAGCATGGGATTGCGCCACGGAGCCACCTGCCAGCCTTCGAGGCCCACGCGCGCCAGGTACTTGGCCCAGATGCCCCCGGCGAGCAAGGCCGTCACGCCGACGACCGCGATCCCCACCGCGACCGCGAGGGCGGCACTCACGCGCCTCACAGCGCGCCGGCGCGCATCGCCGTCGAGCCGCTCGAGCGCCGCGACGCCGAGCCCGGCGAGCACCGCCATCGACAGCGAGAACAGCGCGAGATGGCGCGGCATGATGCGGAACCGATCGTAGATCGGAACGAGGAACAGCAGCTCCGCCAGGTGCAGATAGCGGCCGAGCGAGATGACGAGCGACGCGACGGCCGCGCCCGCCCAGAACCACGCGGTCCGCTCGCGAGGGCGCACCGCGAGCGCGACGGCCGCGAGTCCGATCGGGAGCAAGCCGACGAACCCCGTGGCCTCGGCGACGTCGCTGCGGGCGAAGAAGGGCATCGACCCGACCCCGCCGTGCCAGCCGCCGTAGGCCCAGGGCAGCACCAGCCGCAGCAGGTCCTCCCCGCGCAGCGACATCGCGAGGAACGCCCGCAGCCCAAGCGCGGCGCGCGTCGTCTCGCGCGCGAGGTCCCAGGCAGGCACCCAGCAGACTGCCGCGAGCCCGATCCCGAGGCCGACGCCGGCCGCAGCGCGCAGCAGCAAGGCCGGGCCGTCGGCCTCACCCGTCGCGACGAGGAAGAGCACATAGGCGAGCCCGAGCGCGAGGCCGTAGACGGCGAGCTGCGGATGTCCGCCGAGGATCGATGCTGCGCTGGTACAGGCGGCCGCCGCGAGCGCACCGGGCGAGCCACGCCTGCGAAGCGCGTGGAGCGACCAGACGATTCCCGGGATCCAGGCCGCGCTCTGGATCATGCTGGTGTGGCCCAGGTGCGCCATCAGAAAGCCGCTCGCGCCGTAGACGAGTCCGCTCACGCCCGCCGCGAGGCGGGAGCGAACCAGCGCCGCGACGTAGCCGTACGTCAGCGAGCTCGCGAGCACGTAGGCCGCGAGGACGAGCGCATTCCACCCCGCGTCGGATCGCGAGAGCGCCCAGGCGAGCGGGTACCACGCCATCGCCTGCGGGTCGCCCTGCACCGGGAAGCCCGAGAAGAGCAGCGGCTCCCAGCCGGGCGCCGGCACAGACGCGAGACGCACGCGGCTCGGCAGGTAGTAGAAGAGCGCCTCGCCCGGGGCCAGGATCCGGCCATCGAGCAGCACCGGCGCGAAGAACGCGGCGTAGAAGGCTGCGAATGCCAGCGGCACCACCACGACCTCGAGCGGGCGGCGCTTCACGGGCTCGCTGCTCGTCTACGCCTCACCGACGCCCAGCAGGCTCCGCGCCTGCTCGAGGGCCGAGTCGAAGAAGGAGGTCGCCGACGCCGCCTGCGTCGACTCGGTCTCGTAGATCGTGTAGGCCGATCCGGGCAGCAGACCGCCGAACCACAGCTCCGTGTACCACTCGCCGCCGCCCTCGAGCTCCTCCAGCTCCTCGAGCTCGTCCTCGTCGAGGCGCGGCGGCGGCGACAGCGCGACGTAGAAGTACGGCTCCTCGTGCTCGTCGTCGCCGGGGCGGAAGCCGAAGTCGATCTGCTTGCCGTCGTCGAAGGGGACGCTCGCGCCGTATTCGAGCGACTCGGAGGAGCAGCGCACCGGAGCGCCTTCGGCGCTCTGCTCGGAGACGAAGGTGAGCACGCGCCAAGCGTTGGCCCAGTAGGCGCCGAGCTTGCGCAGCGCGCCGCCGGCCGGCTCGGAGAAGGGGGACCCCGCGGCCACCTTGTGATCGGGGAGGTCGTACGGCGCGTCGCCGGTGAGCTTCTGTCCGTCGGCGCCGAGGCCCTCGACCTCGGCGCGCAGCCAGCGCACCGCCTGCGCGAAGGTCCTGCCGGGAAGCGGCAGGCTCTTCAGCAGCTTGCCGGTGGGCTCGGTGAGCAGCAGCGCGAGGTCGCCGACCGACAGGCCGACGCGGAACGGCCGCGCGCCGCGCACCACGCCGGTGGCGAGCGCGCGCGCCTCCGCGACGTACTCGGTGTCCGCGCCGTTGGCGAGCTTGCGACCGGCGTCCGCGACGAGCTGCAACGCGTGGTGGAGCTGGCTGCGGGCGTCCACCAGCGCCGCCGGCGCGATGTCCTCGGCGCGCACCCACCCCTGCTGCACCTCGTTCGAGTTCATCGGCGGGCTCCTCCGCCGCGAAATCTAGCCAGCGGGTTCCGAGGGAGGCAAGCGCAGAGACGCTGCGTTCACGCCGCGTGACGCCGCGCTCACGCTGCGTCGGGACGCGACGCCCCGAGGGTCGCGGCCGCGGCGGTCGCGCGCTGGATCAGCCACTCCTGGGCGTGCCCGCCGCCGGAGCGCTCGGCCCTGCGGTGCGTCCCGTCTGGCAGCAGCACGCGCGCCTTCACGTCGTCGCGCCGGTAGACGTCGAGGATCTCCTCGAGGCGCTGCGCGACCGCGTCGGAGCGGATGCGGCACATCACCTCGACGCGGCCCGAGAGGTTGCGCGGCATCCAGTCGGCGCTGCCGATCCACAGCTCGGGGCGGCCGCCGTTCTCGAAGCGCACGACGCGCGTGTGCTCGAGGAAGCGGTCGACGATCGAGCGCACGCGGATGCGCTCCGAGAGCCCGGGCACGCCGGGGCGCAGGCAGCAGATGCCGCGCACGACCAGGTCGATCTCGACGCCCGCGCGCGAGGCCTCGTAGAGCGCGCCGATCACCTCTTCGTCCTGGATCGCGTTCAGCTTGGCGACGATCGACGCGGGGCGGCCCGCGCGCGCGTTCTCCGCTTCGCGCCCGATCCGCTCGAGCAGTCCCGAGCGCAGCGTGAAGGGCGCGACCAACAGGTGGCTCCAGCGCTCCTTCGAGGAGAGGCTGGTGAGCAGGTTGAAGACGCTCGCGACCTCGGCGGTCAGCTCGGGGTCCGCGGTGAACAGGCCGAAGTCGGTGTACTGGCGCGCCGTCACCGAGTTGTAGTTCCCGGTGCCGATGTGCGCGTAGCGCCGGATGCCGTCCTCGTCGCGGCGCACCACCAGCATCAGCTTGCAGTGCGTCTTGAGCCCCACCAGCCCGTACACGATCTGGACGCCCTCTTCCTCCATGCGCCGCGCCCAGCGGATGTTCTTCTCCTCGTCGAAGCGGGCCTTGAGCTCGACCAGCACGGTCACGTGCTTGCCGCGCTGCGCGGCCGCCAGCAGCGCGCGCGCGATCGGCGAGTCCTCGCTGGTGCGGTAGAGCGTTTGCTTGATCGCCAGCACGCGCGGGTCCTCGGCGGCCTGCTCGAGGAACTCGACGACGCTGTCGAACGAGTCGAAGGGGTGGTGCAGCAGCACGTCCGCGGCCCGGATCGCGGGGAACAGCTTCGCCGGATCGCGCAGCTGCGGCTGCAGCGGCGCGACGAAGCGCGGCGCCTCGAGGCGCTCGTCCTTCTCGAGGTCGACGAGCTCCATCAGCCGCGACAGGTTCACCGGCCCGTCGCACTCGTAGACGTCGCTCGGCAGCAGGTCGAGCACGCCGAGCAGCTCCTGGCGCAGCCGCTCGCCGACCGGCGCGCGGACCTCGAGCCGCACCGGATCGCCGCGGCGCCGCTTGCGCAGCTCCTGCTCGATCGCCGTCAGCAGGTTCTCCACCTCTTCCTCGTCGACGTAGAGGTTGCTGTTGCGCGTGACGCGGAACGCGGTGTGGTCGAGGATCGTCGCGCCGGCGAACAGCTCGGGGAGCTGCCAGCGGACCGCGTCGGCGAGGAAGACGTAGGTGCGCGAGACCTCGTCGCGCGCCCCCACCCGCAGCACGCGCGGCAGCACGCGCGGCACCTGCACGACGGCGAGCCGCACCGGCTCCTCCGGGTCCTCGGTGTCGAGCAGGGCGGCGATGTTCAGGCTGCCGCTCGCGACGAACGGGAACGGGTGGGCGGGATCGACGGCGATCGGCGTCAGGACCGGGAAGATCTCGCGCTGGAAGAACTCGCGCAGCCAGAGCTCCTGCGCGGCGGGCAGCGCCTCGGGGCTCGCGAAGGCGATGCCTTCCTTCTCGAGCGCCGGGCATAGCATGCGGTTCCAGCAGGCGTACTGGTCCGAGAGCTGCTCGCGCGCGACGGCGTCGATGGCGGCGAGCTGCTCGGCCGGCGTGAGGCCGTCGGGCGAGCGCGCCGTGATCCCCGCCTCCGCCTGCTGGCGCAGGCCGGCCACGCGGATCTCGAAGAACTCGGCGAGGTTCGAGTCGACGATCGACAGGAACTTGACGCGCTCGAGGAGCGGGTTGGTGGGATCCTGCGCCTCCTCGAGCACGCGGCGGTTGAACGCGAGCCACGACAGCTCGCGGTTGATGAACCACTCGGGATGCGGCGGCGCTTCGCCCGGCATGCCCCTAGTCTATCGGGTGGACGGCGCGGCGACCCGAGCCGGGCTCGCCGCTCTCGCGGGGCGCCCCCTCACCCATCCAAGCCGTGCTTCTGAATGCGATAGCGCAGCGTCTGGCGCGAGATTCCGAGCGAGCGGGCAGCGGCCGAAACGTTGCCCGCGGCGCGTTCGAGAGCGCCCCCGAGGATGAGCTTCTCGACGTGGTCCAGGCTCATGCTGCCGTCGAGCGGGATGCGCACGGCATCGCCGTCCGGCGCGGTCTGTCCCCCCGCGAGTCGCGGGACCTCCTGGAGCTGGAGCCACTCCGCGGCAAAGCGCTCGTCCTCCGCGAACAGCACGCAGCGTTCGACCACGTTGCGCAGCTCGCGTACGTTGCCCGGCCACGCGTGCGCTCGCAGGGCGGACCATACCTCTTGTGGGATGATGCGCACGCGTTTGCCGGCCTTGCTGCCGTATTCCGTGACGAACAGCTCGACCAGTTGCTCGAGGTCGTCCAGGCGCTCGCGCAACGGCGGCACGTCGAGCCGAAACACGCACAGTCGGTGATAGAGGTCGTCGCGGAACGCCCCGCGCTCGACGGCCGCCCCGAGGTCGCGGTTGCTGGCGGCGAGGATCTGCACGTCGACCTCGATCTCGCGCTCGCCGCCCAGGCGGCGCACGCGGCGGTCCTCGATGGCGCGCAGCAGCTTCGCCTGGAGCCCGAGCGAGAGCTCGCCGATCTCGTCGAGGAAGAGCGTCCCGCCCTGCGCCTGCTCGATCAGGCCGCGGTGACGTCCCTTGGCGCCCGTGAAGGCACCGGCCTCGTGGCCGAAGATCTCCGACTCCAGCAGCTCGTCGGGGAGAGCGGCGCAATTCACCTCGACCAGCGGTCCGCCGGCTCGCAACCCGCTGTAGTGTAGGATGCGGGCGGCGAGTCCCTTGCCAGTGCCGGTTTCACCGCCGATCACCAGGGCCGAGAGTGGAACCGAGGCCAGCTTGCGCAGCATCTCCCGCATGCGGGCGCTCGCGGCGCTCGGGCCGACGAACGAGTCGGGCGTGTAGCGTCGGTGGTGCTCGACGGCCTGGTCGCGCAGCCGCCGCTGCGCGCGCGAGCTGCGCGCGGCGCCCGCCACCACGAGGTCGAGCCGCTCGGTGGCGCACGGCTTCTCGAGGAAGTCGTAGGCGCCGAGGCGGAGCGCGCGCACCGATTCGGGCACCGTCCCATAGCCGGTGAGCAGGATCCACTCGCTGCCGCGCGCGTCGCGCCGCACCGACTCGAGGAGATCCAGCGCGTTCCCGTCGGGCAGGCTCATGTCGGAGAGCACCACCAGCGGGTCGAGCTCCTGATCGAAGAGCAGCGCCCTGGCGGCCTGCAGGTCGGGCGAGCGCACCACGTCCCAACCTTGGTCCCGATAGTGGCGGACCAGCTCGTCGCCGAGCAGCGCCTCGTCCTCGATCACCAGCAGGGTGTCAGGCGAGGCCACAGGGAATCGACAGGTGCACGCAGGCGCCCCGGGGTTCGCGATTCTCGAAGCGTAGCTCGCCGCCGAGATCCAGAGCCACCCGCCGCACCATCGCGAGCCCGAGGCCGGTGCCGGCGTCGCGCTGCGTCACGAAGGCCTGGACGCCGTTCGCCAGCACCTCGGCCGGCAACCCGGGTCCCGTGTCGCACACCGAGAGCACCACGCCGTCGCGCCCGCGGCGGCCCGACACGACGACCGAGCCGGGCGCGTCGCAGAGCGCCTGGACCGAGTTCAGCACGAGGTTCAGCAGCGCCTGGCGGATGCGGTCGCGCGGGAGCTGCGCGGCGAGGTCGCGCGCGACGCGGCACTCGAGCTGAACGTGCTCCGGCACCTGATAGCGCAGCAACGCGATCAAGTCGTCGACCAGCGCGTGCAGCTCGACGCGCTGCAGTGGCTCCGGCGCGTGGCGCGCCGCCGACAGGTAGCCGTTCAGCATGCGCGCGAGTCGATCCAGCTCCGCCGCGGCGAGGTCGATGCGGGCGGCGAGGTTCGGTTGCCCGACGTCGCGCCTCAGGTTGGCGAGGCTCATGCGGATGCCTGCCAGTGGATTGCGCAGCTCGTGGGCGAGCGAGCCGGCCATCTCGCCGACCGCGGCAAGGCGCTCGGCGCGCGCCAGGGTGCGCTGCTGCGCAAGCAGCGCCTGCGTCGCCGAGCGCACTTCGGCCTCGAGCGTTCGCGCCCGCGCGGCGTTCTCGTGCTCCAGCTCGGCGAGTCGCACCACGAGATAGTTGTAGTTGCGGAACAGCGGCAGCAGCAGCGGATCCACCCCGGCGACGTGGATCGCCTCGAACTCGCCCTCGCCGAGCCGTGTCAGCAGGCGCCTCAGGTCGGCCAGCGGGCTCACGAAGCGCCGCCTCAGCGTCCAGCCGCCGAGCGTGCCCACGACGAGCAGCGTTCCGACCACCGCCAGCGCCAGCTCGAACTCCACGTGCGCGCGGCGGTCGATGCGCTCGAGCCGACGGGACTCGGCGCGTCCTTCCGCGTCGAGGACGGCGCGCACCAGGTCGACGGCGACGAGCTGGCGCTCCGGCTGCAGGGGCTCCGGCTCCGCGAGGAAGGCGTGCAGCTGGTCGAGGCGCCCGCTGGTGGCGAGATCGAGGTGGAGACCCTCGGCGCCGATCTCGTGGATCTCGCGGCGCAGGTCGTCGATCACGGCTGCATCGGCGGGATGCTGCCCAGCGAGCTCGGCGAGGATCGAGTGCTGCAGCCGCAGGCTGGTCGCCTCGATCCGCGCGCGGTTCCTCGCCTGGCGGGCGATCGCGTCGAGGCGCTCGGCGTTGCGCCAGGCCAGCGCGGCGAGCGCCGCCGACGTGGCTGCGAAGAACAGGATCATCGACAGCGCCGCGATCCGGCTGGGCCGCTCGACGATGCGTCGCCACGGGTTCGTGGAGGTCGCCTCCGGCGCGGCCGCGCTGCGCGGCGCGAGGCGATTTTCGGCTGCGCGCGGCCGGACGGCAAGCGAGGTGCGTGCGAACCTTGCTACGGTGTCACGCGCTGCCTCGCAGCGCCGCGAACGCCTCCTCGATCCCGCTCCTCAGCTTGTCGAGGTCCGGGGCGAGATCGGCGTCGGCGTAGAGGCCGATGTGCAGCGACCCCGCGTACGAGAACACCGCAATCGAGAGGCCCACGCCGTCCGTGACGGGCGCAATCGCATGGATCGCGCTGACCCGCCGGCCGGCGACATAGCGAAGCTCGCGCGGCCCCGGCACGTTGGTCGCCACCAGGTGCGCGAACGCCCCGAGCGAGATCCGGCTCGCCACCAGCGCCACGAGCGGGGCCGGCAGCAGCTCGATCGCGCCGAGCAGCAACGCGAGCCCCTCGAAGGCACGCCGCGCCTTGAGCCGCTCCATCGTCGCCGAGGTGGCCGCGAGCCGCTCGAGCTCGCTCTCCGGTTCGACCGCCAGCGGCACGCGCAGCGCTGAGAGGCGGTTGCCGAGCGAGGCGACCTCGCCCGGCGCGCGCAGGCTGACCGGCACCAGCGCGTGCAGCGAGACGTCGCGGAACGGGACGCCCGTCGCCTGCAGATAGCGGCGCAGACCGCCGGCCAGCACGCTGAGCACCACGTCGTTGATGGTCCCCCCGTACGCGGAACGGATCCACCGCGCCTCGATCAGCGGGAGGCGCGTCAGCGAGAGCCGGCGGCGGAAGCCGAGCGGAGCGTTCCACGGCAGGCGCTGCCGCTCGCCGAGCGTGGCGGCGCGCGCGAAGCTGCGGGCGTCGCGCAGCGCCGCGGCGGAGCGGCGCAGCGCGTCGGGTCGGCGCAGCGCGCCGAGCGCTTCGACGGCCAGCCGGGCGGGGCGGACCAGCGCCGTCGCGGCGGCCGCGGCGGCGCGCGCCGCGGGCGCCGGCGGATCCTCGGGCGGAGCGGCCGCCACTCGCTGCGGCGGGTGCGGCGTCGCCTCGAGGAGCACGTCCAGCAGCGCGGCGCCCGAGACTCCGTCGATCATGCAGTGATGCACCTTGAGGAGCAGCGCGGTCGCGTCGTCGTCGCGTCCCTCGAGCAGGTGCGCTTCCCACATCGGGCGCGCGCGCTCGAGCGGGCGCGCCATCAGTGTCTCGAGCAGCTCGCCGAGCTCGCGCTCGCCGCCCGCGTCGGGGACCTGCCAGCGCTGCACGTGGTCGCGAAGATCGAAATCGCGGTCGTTCTCCCATGCCGGGTGCACGAGCGACAGCGGCGCCGGCGCGGCGCGCTGCGCGAAGCGCCGCAGCCGGGGCAGGCGCGATCGCAGGTGGCGCAGCAGGGCGTCGAGCGAGAGCGGGCCGTCGAGCCGCACGAGGCAGCCCACGTGGAGCGGCACCCGCGGGCGTTCGAGATACAGGAAGCCGGCGTCGAGCGAGGTCATGCGTTGAGCCGGGACCGGGAACGACATGGCATTCCTCCGAGCCGAGTCGTGGGCTCTGCGTGGAGGGGAAGAGAAGGAGGCGCGGGAGGGGCCATCTGCTGGGCCGCGCCCCGTTCCCGGTCCCAGCGCCGGGTCGTCGCGGATCGCCCGCGACTCGCGTCCGCCCGGGGAGGCGGGACAGTTGTCTTCCTTTGGGAGTGACTCCTCCTGCGCCGGTGACGGACTCCTGCATACGCAAGCCGGGTGCCAGGCGTGTGGAGGCCATGCGGGCTCGCGCCGCGGCCTCCGGCGCGCCGCAGTGGTCGCGAGCGGTGGCGCCATTGGGCCAGCTGGCGGTCTTCGACCAGCCGCGAGCGCGCTTCAGACGAGCAGCCGCGCGACCTCGTCGCCCGCCAGGTGATAGAGCTCCGCGCAGAACTCGCAGCGCACCTCGAGCGTCTCGCCCTTCGCCGCGATGTCGGCGAGCTCGTCGGGACCCAGCAGCACCAGGGCGCGCCGCACGCGCTCGATGCTGCACGGGCAGTGGAAGCGCGGCTCGATGCGGCCCACCTCGTCCGAGCCGAGCCCGCCGAGCAGCCGATCGACGAGCCGGTCCGCCGAGGCGCCCGCGCGCAGCAGCTGCGAAGGCTCGAGCAGTGCCTGCACGCGCCGCTCGATCACCTCGAGCGCGCCGTCGCTGGCGTCGGGCAGCTTCTGCACCAGATAGCCGCCCGCCGCGGTCACCTCCGCGTCCGGCCCGAGCTGCACGCCGAGCGCCACCGCGGACGGCTTCTGCTCGCTCTCGAGCAGATAGTGCGCGAGGTCCTTCGCGATCTCGCCCGACACCAGCGGCACGATGCCGCTGTAGGGCTGCTTCCACGACGGGTGGTTGCGCTCGACCAGCAGCGCGCCGAGGCCGACCGCGCGCGCCACGTCGAGGCGCTCGCCGCGCGGCGGGGGATTCGCCTCGGGGTGGGCGGCGTAGCCGCGCACGTCGCCCGCGCTCGAGGCGGTCACCGTGATCGGGCCGAGCGGCCCGTCGCCGCGGATGCGGACCTGCACCCGCTCGCCGTCCTGGGTCTCGCTGGCGAGCAGCAGCGCGCCCATCAGCGCGCGGCCGAGCGCGACCGATGCGGTCGGCGACGTGCGGTGGCGGCGCGTCGCTTCGCGCACCAGCCGGGTCGCCACCAGGACGCGGACCGAGACGCTGCGGTCGGCGGAGAGCGTGCGGACCAGCTCGTCGGGCGCAGCGGCGTCCTGCATCGCGCGAGGGTAGCGGCTAGCTTCCGCCCCGGGAGCCACGCCCATGCCGGAGCTCGGCCTCTTCGAAGCGATGAGCAGCTGCCGGGCGGTGCGCCGCCAGCGCCCGGACCCGATCCCCGACGACGTGCTGCGGCGCGTGCTGCGCGCGGCGACCTGGGCGCCGAGCGGGGGCAATGCCCAGCCCTGGCGCATCATCGCGGTGCGCGACGCCGGCAAGCGCCGCGCGCTGCGCGAGCTCTACGAGCCGCTCTGGCGCAGGTACGTGAGCGGCTACCGCGTCGCGACCGCCGAGCTCGAGGGCGACGCCGCCGCGCGCCGCGACCGCATGATCGCGGCGGCCGACCACCTGGCGCGCCATCTCGACCGCTCGCCGGTCATCGCGGTGTTCTGCTTCCGCCCCGACCTGCTCGCGATCACCGACGCGAAGCTCGATCGCGTCTCGGTCGTGGGCGGGGCCTCGCTCTACCCCGCCGTGCAGAACCTGCTGCTCGCGTGCCGCGCGGAGGGCCTCGGCTGCGTGCTGACAACTCTCTTGTGTCA